>WBZP01002467.1_pt2 | contig 12837 bp, 12 predicted proteins | sample 5204301 | NCBI WGS metagenome assembly WBZP01 (sample SAMN12412401, study PRJNA552823) | activated sludge metagenome | isolation source: activated sludge from nitrification reactor of wastewater treatment plant... | place: USA: Pennsylvania | collected 2017
AAGTGGGTGAAGGCCGACCGGGAGCCCGAGGTCCGCGAAGCGTTCACCCACGTGCTCGCGGTGCGCGCGCTGGGGCCCGAGGCGCGCGCTCTCGCCGACCGCTTCTTCTTCGAGACCCTGGTGCGGGTCCACCGCGCCGGGGAAGGGGCCCCCTACACGGGCCTGAAGCCCGCGGGGACGGCGGTCGAACCCGGCATCGCCGCCGCCGACGCGGCGCTGGAGTCGGGCCACGTCGAGACCCTCGCGGGCCTCGTCACGCGCGACGTCGAGAGAGGGCTGCGAGAACGGCACGCGCGCGTGGTGGCGGCGCGGACGCGCGCGGGCGAGAGCGTCGAGAAGGGGCGCGAGTACGTGGAAGCGTACGTCCAGTTCGTGCACTACGCCGAGCGCGTCGTGGCGGCCGTGGCCGGCGGGCCCGGCCAGGCGGGGGAGCACGCGCACTGACGACCCCGCGCCGCTGGGAAGACGCCCGAGTCGTCGGCGGGTTCGCCGCCGCTTCCGCCAACGAAGTGCTGCTGCGGTACGTTCGGGAGGAGTGCCGCCGTCATCCTCGCCTGCGCATCCTGGACCTGGGCTGCGGGGCCGCGCGCAACGCGGCTCGGATGGCCGCCCTGGGGGCGACGGTCCTCGGCCTCGACCTCGCGGCTCCGATGCTCGAGGCCGCGCGGCGTCGGATCGCGACCGAGGGCGTCGCGGGCCGCGTGGCCCTCGCGCGGGCGGCGATGGATCGGCTCCCGCTGGCGGCCGGCGCCTTCGACCTCGTCGTCGCGCACGGGATCTGGAACCTGGCCCGCTCCGCTGCGGAGTTCCGGCGTGCCGTCGCCGAGGCCGCCCGCGTGGCCCGTCCGGGAGCCGGCCTCTTCGTGTTCACCTTCTCGCGCGCGACGCTGGCCGAGGACGCTTCGCCGGCCCCCGGGGAGCCCTTCGTCTTCACCCAGTTCGCCGGCGAGCCCCAGTGCTTCCTGACGGAGCAGCAGCTCGTCGAGGAGCTCCGCCGGGTCGGGTTCGACAAGGACCCCCCTGGCCGGCTCACCGAGTACAACCGGCCGCCGGCCGGACGGCGCCTCGTGCCGACGGGCCCGGTGGTCTACGAGGGCACGTTTCGCCGCATCGGGCGCTGATCAGTCGGCCGGCGGCCGGGGGGCCGCCTTCGACGACCACTTGAGCGGGCGCAGCGACACCTGGCCCTTGCGGAAGAGGTCGATCGCGTCGCCGAGGATGCGAGTCGCTTCCTGCGGAGCGTGGAAGCCGTTCGAGTTCTCGGACTCGACGAAGTCCACGTAGAACTGGCCGCGGCGCTGTGCCTTCCTCGCTTCGGCGAGGTCCGCGTCGGTCGCCCCCGCCGCCTGCGCCGCCTCGATGTCCGCGATGAGGTCCACGAGGGCGTCAATGGCGCGGTTGCGGAGGTCGACCGTGCGCTGCTGAATGGCCTCCGCCCGCGCGAGCAGCTCCACCTCGGGCCACTTGTGGCAGGTCTGGCAGGCGTTGTTCACGTTGAGGAGGGGGCTGCGCACGTGGTGGTCGCTCACCTTCAGCGCTCCCACCCGCGTATAGGGCATGTGGCAGTCCGCGCAGGCGACGCCCGAGCGCGCATGAATGCCCTGGTTCCACATCTCGAACTCGGGGTGCTGGGCCTTGAGCTGCGGCGTGCCGGTCTTCGCATGCGTCCAGTCCTTGAACCCGACCTCGTCGTAGTAGTCGGCGATCGCGTCGACCTTCAGCCCCTTGTGCCAGGGATAGGTGAGCCGCTTCTCGTCCCCCTTGAAGTAGTACTCGACGTGGCACTGTCCGCACACGAAGCTGCGCATCTCCTGGCGGGTCGCCTGGGCGTTCACGTCGTAGTCCGCGACTCCCTGGCTCGCCTTCAGCGCCCGGATGCCCTCCAGGAAGCCGGGCCGCGTCACCCGCAGCGCCATCGTCTTCGGGTCGTGGCAGTCGATGCAGGCGATCGGATGCGTGAAGCTCTTCCGGGCCTCGGTGTAGGGCATCTTGTTGAAGTGCTCGAAGCCCTTGACGAGGTCCCCGCCGCCGGCCTTCCTGTACGGCACGTAGACCGACGCGTGGCAGTGGATGCAGGTGCCGGGCTGCTTGAACTGCTGCACCCGCTCGGTGAACGTCTGGTCCTCGAGCATGTACGCGTGGCCGCGCTTCTTCCGGAAGTCCACGGAGAAGGCGTAGCCCGCCCACATGGTCTTCAGGCGGGGGTCTTCCTCGAGCCGGGACTGGGCGACGATCGAGCGCGGATCGGCCTCCGTCGGCGTCTGGGGCAGGGCCTCGCTCCCTCCGAAGCGGGTCCGTTTCTGGTCGACCGTGCGCTTGTAGGCGTCGTACTGGACGGGGAAGTTCTTGCCCCAGATCTCGGGGTCCTCGGTCTCGTCGGTCAGCTCGACGACGCGGAAGAAGACGCTCTTCGCCTCCTGCTTCCTCTCCACGATGTTCACGAGGAACGCGGTCAGGGCGGCGGTGCCGACCATGGCGGCGGCGGCCACCGACAGCACCGCCCTCCGGCTCCAGGGCGCGGCCTTCCGGGCGGGGTCCTGGTCAGGCATGTCTCATCACCTCGCGTCGGCGACGTTCGTCGCGTAGAGCTCGGGGTGTCCCACCGAGCCGTGGCACCGGATGCACGAGATCTCCTCGGATCCCGCGTGCGCTGGCGTCCCCATCGCCTGGACGACCGGGCCATGGCACCGCCGGCAGTTGGCCTCGGCGATCGCCCGGCTCTTCGGCGTGGCGCGGATCGGCTCGGCGAAGGACTGGGTGGTGAAGCAGTACGAGTGCCAGAAGCCGTTCTCGCCCTTCGTCCGGTACTTGCCGACGAGATCGTGCGGCACGTGGCAGTCGTTGCAGACCGCGACCGAGCGGTGGCTGCTCTTCAGCCAGCCGTCGTACTGGTCGTTCATGACGTGGCAGTTGGCGCAGGCGGCGGGGTCGTTCGTGACGTACGAGTAGCCCTTGGCGTAGACGAAGGTGTACAGGCCGAGGCCGCCCGCCATTCCGACGAGGGCGGCGGCGGCGACGACGGCGGTCGGGGCGAGTCGCATCGGTCTCCCGAGAGCCTCGGTTCAGGCGATCGCTAGAAGGCGATCGGCAGGTCCACCTGGACGACATCGTAGCCTCTCGACGCCATCGGATCGTCCAGGGCCCGAGTGTACGACACGCCGGGCCGAAGCGTCCTGCGTCCCGCCTTGAAGTGGAAGCGGGGGCCGATGCCGAACGTGGCCTGGCTGCGGGCGGCGGGGTTCGACCGGGCCGGCGCCGCGTCGCTGAGCCAGCGCTGCACTCGCAACTCGGCCCCGACGGAGAACCGGGGGGAGAAGAAGCGCCCGACGTGGATCCCCGCGGTGAAGTTCGTGCGGCTCGCGTCCTGAGTCTCCGGGCCGCGCACGCGGTTCAGCTGGAAGACCGTGGCCTCGGCCTGGAACGTCAGCGCCGGCGTGATCCGCGCGAGGCCCAGGCCGCCGACGAGGCCCCAGTAGTTCACCGCGAAGAGAGTGTTGTCCATGGAGGACCGCGTCGGAGCGCCCGCCACCATGGCTGCGGCCGCTCCGGCATCGGGTGTCGTGCCGCCTCCGGCGCCGACCGGGATCGTGCTCGCCCCGAAGGCCGTCCATCGCCAGCCCTTCGCCAGGGGATGGATGTAGGTGATGCCGACGGCGGGGTTCGCGATGCCGCGGCCGGATGGCCCGGCCGCGGCGTCGTTCTTCACCCACAGCGCCCTGACGACGGGCACCCACCTCGGGTTCAGTCGGTAGGTCGCGGTCAAGCCGGTGACGAACGTCTGCCCCGAGCGTCCCGACGCGGGTTCCTCGTGGAAGGCCATCGTCTCGTCGATCCGCACGACGGTGGCGGGAGCGGCCGGTCGGAGGAGCCACGGCAGCGAGTAGGGCGCCGGTTTCGGCGCCACGGCCTGAGCCGCGGTCTGTGCGCCTGCCGCCGTCGGCGCCAGAGCGAGGACGAACGCGAAGGCCTTCACGCGGTGGCCGGTCCGTGAGGCTACACTGGAGTTCTGCACCGCCGTTCGCCCTCCCGGGGGCGGGTCTGGTGCCGCCCCCGCAGCCCTCTTTGTAGCTCAGGCCGCGCCCTGCAGACCATGACCGGCGTCATCACCCCGGCGGAGCTCGTCGAGGGGGCCCAGGTCCTCTGGGCCGGCGGTCGCGCGCGCCCATCGGCTCCTCCGCGCCGGCGTCCCGCCCCGGCTCGGCGCCGGGGCGAGACGTTTTCCGAAGGGAGGCTACGGCCTGGCGACCGCCGGCTTGGCGGGGGTGGGAGTCGCGGCCCGCGCCACCTTCTTCGACGCGTGCTCCTTGCGCAGCGTGGCCGCGCCTTCCTTGATCTCGGCGAGGTCGCGCTGCATCTCGCTCCAGCCGTACCACAGCGCGTAGTCCGGGTTCGCGTGGAAGGTCCCCTGGAACGCGCGCATGCGGTGCTCCAGGAACATCACGAAGAGCTTCTGCTCGACGACCGTCGGCGCGTCGTGGAACGTGAGGAGATCGGGGAAGGCCGAGGCGTACCCGGCCGGCTTCGGCAGGATGCCGTCCGTGTAGAGCGCGGCCACGATCCGGATCGCCTCCGCCATGAGGCGATCCGCCTCGCGGATCATGTCGTCGCCCTTCTGAAGCTGCTCCTTCGCGAACGTCGCGGAGTGGCAGCCGCCGCAGGTCTTCAGCATCTGGTCGCGGCCCTTCTGCCAGCTCTCCTGGTCGAGCCGCGCGACGTCGGCCGCCTTCACCACGTCGAGCCGGCCCGTCGGCTTGCCGTCGGGATCGAGGACGCCGAGGCCCTGCAGGATGAGCGCGCGGTCGGCGGCCCACTGCTTGTCCTCCGGCATCGGCAGCCGCACCGCGAGGAAGCCCCAGGGCGCCCGCACCTCGTGGTTGCCTTCCGCCATGTGGCAGGTCTGGCAGGTCGGCGCCGCCGCGCTCTCCGGCAGCGTGCCGTTCTGCTTCAGCAGCGCGCGGACGCCGTGCTTCGAGGCCGAGTACATCTCCCACTGGGGGTGGTCGAAGCCCATGTGGCAGGTCTGGCACGCCTGCGGCTGGCGCGCCTCCTTGAGCGAGAACGAGTGGCGCGTGTGGCAGGCGTCGCACGAGGCGACGCCGAAGCCGCGGCCCTGGGCCTGCAGCTCCTTGTGCTCGGCCTCGCTCTTCAGGCCGAGCTTGTGGCAGCCGCCGCAGCCCTTCATGCCTTCCATCATCGCGACCGGCTGGGCGTGGGCCGTCGGCATCGCCTTCATCGCGGCCCAGGCGAAGGCGTGCTTGCCCTTCTTGAACTGGGCGACCTGCTGCTCGTGGCACTGCGCACAGGTCTCGGGGGTGGGGATGCCGGCCCTGGCCGCGTCGGTCGCCGACTGGTGGCCCTCGCCGTGGCAGCCGGTGCAGTCGACCCCGGCCGCGGCGTGCTTGCTGATCTTCCAGTCGGCGACGATGCCCGGCGACTGCTTCCCGTGGCAGTCGACGCAGGCGTCGCCGCCGGCGAGCGCGGCGAGGGGCGCGAGGAGAACGGCGCAGAGGGTGAGGAGCGTCGGCGCGGCGCGACGGGACATGTGAACCTCCTGGGTGGATGACGGCCGTCGCGCGCAGTATGTGCGCACCAGAGCAGGGTCGGACATGACGGGCGTCATGTCCCGTCCATGACGCTCGCGTGGGCTCGCCGCGGCGGCGCAGTATCATGGCCGGAGATGACTCCGTCGACACCCGACGAGGTGCGCCGCGCGCGCAGCGCGGCGGCGATCACGGCCCTCCTGGAGATCGCCCGCGACCTCACGGCCTCGATCGGCACGGCCGACCGCTACGCGCGGCTGCTCGCCGCGATGCGGCGCGCCATCCCGGCCGACGCGGCGTGCCTGCTGCGGCTCGAGGGCGAGGAGCTCGTGCCGGTCGCCGCGCACGGCCTGCGGCCGGAGGCGCTCGCCCGACGCTACGACCGGCGCCGGCATCCCCGCCTCGACGCGATCCTGCGCTCGCCCGACCCGGTCCGCTTCCCGCCGGACAGCCCGCTCGCCGACCCCTTCGACGGCCTGCTCGAGGAGGACCCGCACGCGGTCGAGAGCATCCACGCCTGCCTCGGCTGCGCCCTGACCGAGGGCGGCGAGGTCGTGGGGGCCCTGACCGCGGACGCGCTCCAGCCGAACGCCTTCGACGCGATCGACCTGCGCTTCCTCGCGACGCTCGGGGCGCTCGCGGGAGCCGCCCTGCGGACGAGCGCCCTCGTCGAGGCGCTCGAGCGCCGGGCCGAGCGGCGCGAGACGCTCACGCGCGAGCTCCAGCGTCACGCCGTCGAGACGAGCGGCGAGATCGTCGGCCGGAGTCCCGCGATCCTCCGGCTGCTGGAGGAGACGGCTCTCGTCGCCGCGTCGGACCTGGCGGTGCTCGTCACCGGCGAGACGGGCGTCGGCAAGGAGCGGGTCGCTCACCAGGTCCACGAGCTCTCGGCGCGGCGCGACGAGGCGATGATCCACGTCAACTGCGCGGCCCTGCCGGAGGCGATCGCCGAGAGCGAGCTGTTCGGTCACGTCGCGGGCGCCTTCACCGGGGCGGTGCGCGAGCGCGCCGGGAAGTTCGAGGTCGCCGACGGCGGCACGATCTTCCTCGACGAGATCGGCGAGCTGCCGCCGACCCTGCAGCCGAAGCTCCTGCGGGCGCTGCAGAGCGGCGAGATCCAGCGGGTGGGCTCCGACCGGGTGCACCGCGTCGACGTGCGCGTGGTCGCGGCGACGAATCGCGACCTCGAGCGAGAGGTGGCGGCCGGCCGCTTCCGCGCCGACCTCTACCATCGGCTCGCCGCCTTCCCGCTGCGGGTGCCGCCGCTGCGGGAGAGGCGGGGCGACATCCCGCTCCTCGCCGCGCACTTCGCCGACGCGGCCCGCCGTCGGCTCGGCACGGGGCCGGTGCGGCTCTCCGAGGACGTGCGCGACTGCCTCGCCTCGGCCGACTGGCCGGGCAACGTCCGCGAGCTCGAGAACGTCGTGAGCCGCGCGGTGCTGCGGGCCGCTTCGGGCCGCGAGCGGGGGGAGGTGGTGCCGGTCGAGGCCGCGCACCTCGACCTCCAGCCGGGCCCGTCGCCCGTGGCGCCGCCGGCCGCGGAGCCCGAACCGGCCGACGCGGGAGCCCGGCCGCTCTCCGACCGCGTGCGCCATCTCCAGCGGCGGGCGATCCGCGAAGCCGTCTCGCGGAACGGCGGCAACTGGGCGGCGGCGGCCCGCGAGCTCGGCATGCACCGGAGCAACCTGCACCACCTGGCCCTGCGCCTGGGCCTTCGCGAGGACGGAGGCGGGCGCCCGAGGCCGCGTTAGGCTCGGTCGCCCGCATCGGGACGGCCCCAATCAGAAGCCGGCGGTGAGCGCCACCCGCAGCGTCCGCCCGAAGCCAGGCGTGATGTTCGTGTTGTTGTCGGCGTTCGACCAGTACTTCGCGTCGGAGGCGTTCTCGAGGTTGGCCTGGAGGCGCAGCGCGCTCGTGAGAGCGTAGAAGACCGCGACGTCGACGCGGGTGTAGCCGGGCAGGGTGACCGTGTCGTCGATCGCGGCGAACATGTCGCTGCGGTACAGGACGCCGACGGCGGCCGCGAGGCGCGGTCGGAGCTGCACGTGGTTCCACAGGGAGAACGTGTGCCGTGGCACCTGTCCGACCCGCGCTCCCGCCCGCGCCGCGGCGGTCGCGCTCGTCACGCGAGCGTCCTGGTAGGCGTAGCCGCCGGCGAGCTGCCAGCGACGGGTCACGTGGCCGGCGACGCCCACCTCGACGCCGTTCGTCCGCTGGCGGCCCGTCTGCACGATCCGGGTCGGGTCGTTGGGGTCGACCGAGCGGGTGTTGGTGCGGTCGAGCTGGTACACCGCGGCGGTGACCGCGAGGCCCGGCCGCGGCTCCCACTTCGCGCCCGCCTCGTAGTTCAGGAAGCGCTCGGGCTCGAGCTGCTCCGTCACCGACGTGAGCGACGCGAACTGGTCGCCCGAGCTCGGGAGGTGCGAGACGGTGTAGCTCGCGTAGAGCGAGAGGAGCTCGACCGGCTTGACGACGAGCCCGGCTCGCGGCGAGACGAGGTCGTCCACGCGCCCGAGCGTGGCCGCGGCGCGATGGTTCTCGAACGCGAGGTCGAACCGGTCGAAGCGCAGGCCGCCGACGAGCAGGACGTGGCGGGAGAGGACGACCTGGTCCTGCACGTAGGCGGCGGCCACCGTGGCCTCGACGTGGTTGTCCGCGTCCGTGGCGCTCTGGCGGAAGACGGCTCGGACGGATGTCGTCGGCTCGGCGTAGGGCAGGGAGAGGCTGGTGGCGTTGCCGTCGAAGTAGCCCGTGTTCCGGAAGTTGTCGGTCTGCTGCCGGCCCAGCTCGAAACCGGCGAGGATCGTGTGCTTCACCGCGCCGGTGGCGGCGGCGACGACGACGTCGGTCTGGCTGAACAGGTTGTGGCGCCCGGTCGCGTTGTTGTAGGCCGTCAGGGCCACGCGGCTCTTGTCGGGGCTCGCCGCTCCCGGCACGTAGTTCTGGTACGCGCGGTCGTAGGCGCCGAAGCTCGTGCGGTTGCGGACCGTCACGCGCCCGGCCTGGTGCTCGACCGCGACCGAGGCGACGTCGACGCGGGCGCGCACCCAGCTGTCGTCCGGGTTCCCGTAGTAGGTCGAGACGTCGACGTCGGCCGGCCGGCCCTGGAAAGACGTGATGCCGCGGTCGGCGACGCGATCGTCGTTCAGGTGTTCGTACCCGAGCGTCGCGCGAGTCCGCCCGCCGGCGGCGAGGGTGAGCGTCGGGTTGACGGCCCATCGCTCGAGGCCGACGCCGTCGCGCATGCTGTCCGAGTCCTCGTACATCGCGTTCACGCGGAAGGCGGCGGCCCGGCCGAACGGCTCGCCGAGGTCGGCCGCGACGCGGCGGTGGCCGTGGCCTCCCGCCTGGGCGGTGAGCTCTCGAATCGGGAGGAACAGCGCCTCCTTCGTGACGCGGTTCACGACGCCGCCGCCGCCGCCGCGGCCGAACATCATCGCGTTCGGGCCCTTGAGCGCCTCGATGCGCTCGACGTTGTAGAGGTCTCGGTAGTACTGCACGTCGTCGCGCACGCCGTTCAGGAAGAAGTCGGCCGAGGAGTTGTTGCCCCGGATGATGACCTGGTCGCGGTTGTTCTCGCCCTGGTGGGCCTGGATGCCGGGGACGTACCGCATCGCGTCGCCGACGCTCAGCGTGAGCTGGTCGTGGAGGAGCTCCCGGGTCGTCACGGTCACCGACTGAGGCACGTCGCGCAGCGGCGTGAGCGTCCTGGTCGCGCTCGAGACCGTCTCGACCCCGTAGCCGCCGGGCGCGCGAACGGTCACCGACTCGCTCCGGCCCGCGAGGTCGAGGACGAAGTCGAGCGTCGCGCCCGCCTGGCCCGTGCGGGCGGCGATCGCCCGGGTGGCGGCGCGGAAGCCCGGAGCGACGACGGTGATGCGATGGGGGCCGGGATCGAGGGCGACCGCGAAGGCGCCACGCGCGTCGGTCGTCGTCTCGACCCTCGCCGCGGGGCCTTCCGGGGCGGCCGTCACCACCGCGCCGGCGATCGGGGCGAGGGCCGTGTCGAGCACTCGACCCTCCACGTGGAAGCGCCCGTCGTCCGGGGCCGCGGGCAGGGCCGGCGAGGAGGGGACGGGGACTGCGGTCAGGAGGGTGAAGATCATCGCGTTCAGCATCGGCGGGCTCCGGACTCAATAATGATAATGAAATCCATTTTCATTATCGTGCCGAAGAGTAGCCCGGCCGCGGGATCGTGTCAAGAAATGCTTCGGTCGGCCCCAGGCACCCGTCGGCCCGGGGTGGTCAGGCGGGTGGGCCGGGGGCGGTCAGGCCGGACGAGCGGCGAAGGCGAAGGCGACGAATCGCCCGTGGTGCGACAGCGACACGCAGCCCTCGACCGGGCCGTCGTTCGCGAAGGCCACCGGCGGCCGGCCGTCGATCCGCAGGCTCCGGCGGCCGAGGCCCAGCGAGGCGCCGATGCGCTCGGCGGCGAACGCGCGCGCGGCCCGGCCCGGCTCGCCGTCGCGGCTCGCCACGCCCCGGAGGAGCCCATCCGCTCCGCTCGCTCCGACGGCCACGGCGTGCACCCACGAGCCGCCGAACCGCACCTCGACGGCGTAGGCGGCGTCGCCGTCGTGGGCGTGACCGGCCACGACGCCGTCCCCGTCGTCGGGCACGCCGGGCAGGACGACGCTGGCCTCTCGCGGCGAGAAGACCGCGACGCGATCGAGGCGCCGGCGTGCCTTGAAGGCGCTCTCCTTGGCCGCCCAGAGAGCCCAGTGGAGCCGGTGTCGCGCGAGGGGAGTGGCGCACGCCGCGAGGGCGTCCTTCTCCTGCGGCCCGAAGACGCGCTCGACCCAGCGGGGGTGCAGCGAGTCGAGGCGCGACTCCGGGTCCTCGAGGTCGACGACGTCGTCGCCGACGGCGATCACGACGCGTGCGGCTCGAAGTGCTCCCGCTCGAGCTCGACGAGGGCCTGGACGACCTGCGTCGCGAGGTCGCGCGTCCCGCGCAGGCCGCGAAGGCCCGTCTTCGGCTCGACCACGCGAAGGGCGACCGTGAACGTGTCGCCGCGGGCCGGCAGGTTCGACCACGTCGCCTGCGCGTCGCCGCGGGCGTAGACGCACAGGACGCGGCAGGAGTCGACCTCCTTCAGGAGCCTCCCGACGCCGTCCGCCGTCGTCCCGGTGTCGACGCGCCCGGTCCGGCTGCGACCGCCCTCGGGGAACATGAGGACGGCCTCGCCGGCGCGCAGCAGGTGGGCGAGCTTCTCGAGCACGTCCGCCACCTCGCGGCGGTCGCCCCCGCGGGGCACCGGCACGCACTTCATGGCGTAGGCGAGCGTCCGCCAGATCCACGAGCTCTCGACCCGCCGCGCGAGCGGCACGTTCCACGGCAGCCCGCGCGGCCGGAGCACGTGGCCGAAGCCCGAGCCGAGGGCCCAGCCGATCACCGCCGAGTCGACCATCGTGAGGTGGTTCGCGACGACGAGCAGGGGGCGCCGGTCCTCGAGGAGCCGCGCGTACTGGCCGCGCCAGCGCGACGCGTCGCGGATGCGCCAGCCGAAGCCGAAGCGCATCAGCAGCGTGACGAGCGGCAGCCACAGGACCGCCGCGACGCGGCCGGCGAAGCGCTGGCGCTCGAGCGCGCCCCGGCTCCAGCCCGGCGAGACGGGCTCCGGGACGCGCTCGTCGGTCGTCACCGTCGCGGCCCCCAGGCCGGCGGCGCCGGCGCCCATCGTCAGGCCAGCTTGCCCTGGATGAGGCGCACCGCGTCGCCGACGGTCTGCACCTTGTCGGCGTCGTCGTCCGCGACCTCGATGCCGAACGCGTCCTCGAACGCGAGGACGACGTCGACGAGCCGCGCCGAGTTCACCTTGAGGCCGCTCAGGATGTTCGTGTCGAGCGACACCGCGGCGAGCGCGGCCGGGTCCTTCGCGTAGGGCTTCAGGATGTCGACCACCTTCGAGAAGATCTGTTCCTGGGTCATGTGCGGTCCTCCTGGACCGATTGGGAAGAAGCTGGCTCTTTCGTCCACTTCCGATAGACGACGCAGGCGTTGACGTCGCCGAAGCCGAAGCTCGACTTGACGATCGTGGCGAGGGCGGGCAGCGCCCGCGTCTCGTGGGGGATCGACGCGGCGTGCGGCTCGATGCGGGGGTGGACGTCCTCGCAGTTGAGGGACGCGTGGACGTAGCCGCCGCGCAGCATCAGCAGGCAGGCGACCGACTCGATCGCCCCGGCCGCGCCGAGGGCGTGGCCGATCATCGATTTCGTCGAGGTGATCGGCGGGAGCCGTCCGGGCTCGCGCTCGAGGGCCTTCGCCCACGCCTCGACCTCGTTCGGGTCGGCGCCGGTCGCGGTGAGGTGGCCGTTGATCGCGTCCACGTCGGCGGGCCCGATGCCGGCGTCGTCGAGCGCGCCGCGGATGCAGCGGCGCACGCTCTCCGGGTTCGGGGCGGTCATGCTGCCGCCCCCCCGGTGGCCGCCGCAGTTGAGGTGGCCGCCGAGGAGCTCCGCGTAGATGCGGGCGCCGCGCGCGCGCGCCGACTCGAGGCTCTCGAGATGGAGGACCCCGGCCCCCGAGCCCGGCACGAAGCCGCCTGCGCTCGCGCTCATGGGCCGCGACGCCTTCTCGGGCTCCTCGTTGAAGCGGCGCGAGAGCACCTTCATCGCGTCGAAGCCGGCCCAGACGTAGTGGCTGTCGCCCTCGCTCCCGCCGCAGAGCATCCGCTCGGCGAGCCCGGCGCGGATGCGGGCGGCGCCCTCGAGGATCGCCTCCGTCCCGGTGCTGCACGCGCTGCTGTTGGTCGTGACCTGGTTGCCGAGGGCGAGGATCCCGCTGATCCGCGCCGAGACCCCGCTGCTCATGACCTGCTCGACGATCGTCGAGCCGAGGCGGCGGACCTTGCCCGCGTCGGTCATCGGCACCAGCTTCTCGCCCACGGTGTCGAGGCCGCCGATGCCGGTTCCGAGGACGGCGCCCGCCTCCCAGTGCACGCGCTCGTCGTCGCGGGCGGGCCGGGCGAACCCGGCGTCCGTCCACGCGTCGACCGCGGCGATCGAGCCGAAGCGGTGGTTCGCGTTCATCGCCAGCAGGAGATCGGAGTCGAAGTAGCTCTCGGCGATCGCCTCCGCGCCCTGCGGCACGCCGCCGACGGTGCAGCCGAAGCCGAGGTCGGCGAGCTTCGGGACGTGGCGGATGCCCGAGTGCCCCGCGCGCAGCGCCGCGTCGAACGCCTCCAGGCCCACGCCGTTCGGGGCCACGACACCCATTCCCGTCACCACCACGCGCCGTCGCGTCACGCCCGTCCTCCCGTCCCGGCGGCCGACGAGGCCGCGGTGGCCGGCGTCCC
>WBZP01005528.1_pt1 | contig 12832 bp, 8 predicted proteins | sample 5204301 | NCBI WGS metagenome assembly WBZP01 (sample SAMN12412401, study PRJNA552823) | activated sludge metagenome | isolation source: activated sludge from nitrification reactor of wastewater treatment plant... | place: USA: Pennsylvania | collected 2017
AGCGTCATCGACACCTGCCGCCAGCGCGGCCACTCCCCTTGGCGCTATCTCGAACGCGCCATCGCCAACCGCCGCGCCGGCCAGCCCCTCGCCCCCTTACCCCAGTAGGGGGGGCTGAACGGCTACTTTGTACGATAGCTCAACATGTTTTCGGCATCGAAGTCGCCCATTGTGTAGAAGCCCATGGCCGGTATCTGGTTAGCCTCCAAGACCTTCATTAGCTTGAGGGTCGAAACCGCGCCGACGTTGCCCAGCATGAGAAAAACGCCCTTGTCGATCAGTTCCCTGGTGGCCTGAACGGTAGTGATCGGATCATTGGAATCGTTGATTACCTCAAACTCTATTTTTCCACGATCCTTGGCCAGTTGGCTTTTTAACGCGGCTTTAATTCCTTTTCTCATATTGGTGCTGTAGTGATTAAGATCATGGTAGAGGCTGTCCTCGGTCAATTGCATTGTGGATCCTATAAGAATATTCATATCCTTCTTGTCCAGATCAATTTCCGCGGATATAGCGCTCTTTAGCGCGCCAACATGAAAGACTATTATAAGCAAGCCAAGCAACATACCTCGCCATGTCTTCTTTAAAAATTTTGTATTAAATAAATCCATTGACAAGTACATGGGGAAACGCTCCTCTGAAAAACCAACAGGATTGGAGGGAGTTATTTTCAGATGAACCTATCATATTGTTGATGACGTTTTAATGAAGAGGCAGAGCGGCTTGCATCGAATCTCCAGGCTATCCGGCCCTCCAGGCGTGCCTGGGCGCCCGTTTCCGGTTTTCATCAAACCATAACAGACCGGTGGGATGATGCGGATTCTTGAAGCCGGATAACGTCGTCGAGCATCGCCCACCATGAATGAACCCCGCGAACCCTATCTGTTGACACCCGGCCCGTTGACCACGTCGATGGCGACCAAAACCGCCATGCTGCGTGACTGGGGCTCCTGGGACGACGATTTCAACGAATTGACCGCCGGAGTCTGTCGCCGGCTGCTGGCGGTGGCCCACGCCGAGGACACCCATGTTTGCGTGCCCTTGCAGGGCAGCGGAACCTACGCCGTGGAAGCGGCGCTGGCAACTTTGTTGCCGCGAGACGGCAAGGCCCTGGTGCTGATGAACGGCGCCTACGGCCAGCGCATGGCCCGCATTCTCAAATACCTGGGCCGCGAGTTCGTGCCGCTGGACATGGGCGATTACCTGCCGCCGCCGCCCGAGCGGGTCGAGGCGATGCTGGCGGTCGATCCGGACATCACGCACGTCGCGGTGGTCCACTGCGAAACCTCCTCTGGCATCCTCAATCCCCTGGAGGCCATCGCCGAGGTCGCTCGCCGACACAAGCGCCGGCTGTTCGTGGACGCGATGAGTTCCTTCGGCGCGCTGCCGATCAATGCGCGCGAGCTACCCTTCGACGGGCTGGTGTCGTCGGCCAACAAATGTTTCGAGGGCGTGCCCGGCTTCGGCTTCGCCCTCCTGCGGCGGGATGCGCTGGAACAATGCGCCAGCAACGCCCATTCTCTGAGCCTGGATTTGTACGACCAATGGCTGTATCTGGAGCGGACCGGCCAATGGCGCTTCACGCCGCCGACCCACGTCGTGGCGGCTTTCGCCAGCGCTCTGGAGCAGCACGCGGCCGAGGGTGGCGTCGCTGGCCGGCTGGCGCGCTACGCCCAGAACAAAAAGGTGCTGGTCGAGGGTATGCGGGCGATGGGTTTTCACACCCTGTTGGAAGATCGCTGGCTGTCGCCGATCATCGTTACCTTCCACGCGCCGGATCATCCCAATTTTGATTTCAAGGTTTTTTACCAGTCGATCAAGCGGCGCGGTTTCATCATCTATCCCGGCAAGTTGACCCAGGTGGACAGCTTCCGCATCGGTTGCATCGGCCAGTTGTTCGAAGAGCAGATGCGCGGCGTGCTGGCCGCGATCCGCGCAACGCTGGACGAGATGGGCATTCCGGACGGTTCGCCCCGGCCCGACGATCTGAACACGGTCGAGTTTTGAAAACCGGTGCTTGGTCAGGGGTTTTTACATCCATATCCACGTCAGGAAGACTATCCTTCCATAGCTCAGATTCCAGCCCTCATGTCGATGGCTGGGTCAGGTGAATCGTCGCCACGACCTCCTCTCCATCCGTATCGTTGAACCATGAGATAGACGGCCAGCTTTTCAAAGCGCGCAACACCCCGCTGCCAATTCCACGGTAGTTCAGCAGTTCCGGCGCAAAAGAGGCCAGCAGCACATTCCGGCTTCGTCGAAGTCCACGGCGAATCTGTTCCACGGTGAGATTGTTGGGCAATTTGCCGGGGCTGCGTATCTCGATACGATCATCGAAGATGAACACCTTGATCGAATCCTTGATGAAGTAATCCCGGTGGATCAGCGCGTTGATCAGCAGTTCCTCGAACACGGTCTCGGGGACTTCTGGGCGGCCTGTCTGATTGAAAGAACCTTCGCCCTGGATACGGGAGTTCCAGCGCTTCAGGAAGCTCATTCCGCCATCATATTGCTCGGGGAGCGTTCCAGTGATGGTGCGCTGATCCCACCACTCGTCCGATGATCTCTCGGACCCTTTGAACCATACCGCATCCACCTTCATTTCCGGCAACAATACTGGCAACCGCTTTCCGAAGAGCAGCAGGCCGGCGACGGTGACGCGGTTCCCCACGACGAGTTCAAGATTTTCGAGAGTCCTCAGGTAGGCACCGCTGTCGATGCTTGGATCCGGCGCGGATTCAGAATATTTGGCCTCGTAGAAGCGAGTGAAGCGGTCGCGGTCGAAGTCTTCGAGGGTCGAAACGGCGACCGGCTGGTTTTCGGCGTAGAGCTTCTCGCCAAGCTGGAACAGCCGTGCGAGTTCCTCCGGGCTTTGCACCCGCCGTTTGTCCGGCCCGTTTTTCACCCAGTAAACCCCCTTGTTGTCGCAGTAGGGCTTGGATGCGCCATCGGGGATTTCGACCACGACCACAATGCCATCGCTGGTTGCCACGGATTTGGTGAGGATGGAAAATGGCGGCCGCACCGAGTCCCACGCAATCTTGGCGATGTCCTCGCCGACCTTCTCGGCCTCAGCGCCGCTCATGCCGCGAATGTCGCCTCCCTTCTCGACTCCGACGAAAATACGACCCCCGCCGCTATTGGCGAAGGCGACGATTTCCCCCGCCATCTTCGCGTCGGCGGAGGGTTCGCGCTTGAATTGCCGGGTGCTGTCCTCGCCCAGGAGAACTTGGCTTCTCAGTTCGAACTCTTCCATAGCTGGTAAATCTCTTTTCTGCGGCGGAAGGCATCCTCACCGCCTTCCATGACCGTGATGATCCGATCCTGGATGCGCTTGTTGTCGATGCTGCCGTGTTCAAAGGAAAAATGCTCCCCTTCCTTGCGGCAGATGATCGTCTGCTCGGCATCGCCGAGAACCGGAATATTCGGATTGTGCGTGGCAAAGATGAATTGGGTGAGTTCCTTGCGCTCCAGAAGCTGGCGGATGAAATGGCTGTAGAGCGTCTCGTTATCGAGATCGTCCTCCGGCTGATCGATGAGAATGACAGGGTGGCGGCGGAGATGCATGAGGATGTGGAGGATCACGGTAGCCCGTTGGCCGAGGGAGTAATCTCCAAGCGATTTGCCTTGGTAGAGGATTTCCGTCACATCGGGCGTGCGGAAGGTCAGGAACTCCACCAAATGGTCGAGCAACGCGGCTTTGACCTTGGTCGCGGCGGTTTCCGAGAGGTGTTTTTCCAGCTCCGCGCGCGCTTGGTAAAGCTCCCGCCCGTCGATGAAAGCCTCGCGCAGCGTCCCGTAGGAAGTTCCCAGCAAGCCGCTTCCCTTCAGGGTGGCCCGCAGGAATTCTTCAAAGGCCCTTCGCTTCCCTTTGAACGCGGTGCGGATGCGGATTTCCTCCGGCAACTCCCGCTCCAATCGACGGACTTCGCTTTCGCGCTCCTGGAAGCGTTCACGCCAGAACTCATGGAGATGGTTTACCGCAGCTCCCAGCAGGTCACGAGCGGCTTGTTCGGTCTTCGCCCGTTGATCCACGGAGTTGAGTAGCTTCTTCAGTTGCTCAAGCCGGGCCTTCTTCTTGCGGAATACCTCCAGGTCGAGCTGGGGTTCGTTCAAGGCTTTTTGCAAGGCCGCAACCTCGGTCTTCATCTCATCCTGAACCGGCGTCAACTTCTTCAACGCCTCCGTGACGAGTGCGAATGTATCCCGCAGACCGGTCAGGCAAGCCTCGGCGGATTGTTTGGCTTCATCCGACTTGGCTTTTGCCTTGGCAAGGTCCTCGCGGAGGAACTCCGTGCGTTTGGAGTGCAGGGAAGGGAAGGCCCAGTCCGCTACGGTCCAGTCCGTTACCTCTTTGATGCCAGTACCCAGTTGCTTCAGTTCTTCCTGCCAGCCAAGGATCGCTTGGCGGTCGGTATCAAAGAGCGTCATCTCTTCAAGCTTCTTGTCTACTCCCTTGTCGGTATAAATTTGAAGCTGCACCTCCAGCTCGTTCTTCTCCTTTTGCGCTACGGCGATCTTCTCGGAGGCTTCGAGCGTTTCCTTGAGCTGACGGACGGCCTGCCGGACCGATTCCAACAGGCGGCCTTCCTCTTGGGGTTTGGGATCGAGCCGATCAGCGAGCAGCTTGTCGAGAAGACCCTCGTCGAATGATTCGTATCGGGTGGAAAGGTCCTTTTGGCCAAAATAGAGAATATCCTTCAATACCGAGTCGGGCGATATATCGCGGTAGGTGCCGTCGAGAAAAACGGACGGCTGTCCGGATCGCTCTCGTTCGATGCGGATATTTCGACCATACTCGTCCGCTGCCTCGACGACCACCTTTCCCGCTGGGGAAAGCATACGCTCCACCAAGCCGGCCTTGTATTTCTCATCTGAGTCCTCCCTTTTACCCAGTGCGTGGCGCAAACATTCGATCACGGCGGACTTTCCGTTGCCCCGCGGCCCGATAAGGCAGTTCAAGGAAGACGAAAAGGGAATGAGGCTGCCCTCCAACATACCGCCTTCAAAACGGATTTGGCGGACAATTGCCGAATTCCTTACCTCGGGAAGAGATGGACGGACTCGCTGGCGATGGTCGAACAGCGCGAACTTCACGGCCTCGAAGGACAATTCTCCAAGCTTCAGGTAACAAGGTTTTCCTTTTCCAATCTCTTCGATTGTTTTCGGATCACTGCCTTCAACTTCGGCAGGATACCAGTCACCTAGAGCTTGCTGAACCTTGGCCCGGCAAGGTTCAGCAGCCTTGTCCAGCTTGTTGTAGGACCTGACTTTCTGAAATCCCAGGGTGCGCCGTCTAATTACCGAGTAACGGTCTTCAGTCCAATCCTTGAGCCGTCCACATCCCACTTCTGCCCACAGACCCTTCGGGTCTTCGATATGAGCGAATATCAGGAAGAAATCTTTTGATAGGTTTTCTAATGTTTCGACCAGTTGGAGCAGGTTTTTGTCACTTTTACCGTTCTCATGCTGATATTGATCCGGTGTCTTACCTGGAAACATGCTGCCGATGAAAGGGCTTATATAGTCGTTCCCTTTCTCAAGCCACACATCACTGAAGCCAATCAGCACATGGACACCATTGCGCCCCTCGTTGATTGACAACTCCACCCCCGGCAGGAGGCCGATTCCCTGTTTCTTAGCGGTTAATCGGAGGGCTTTGAATTCGTCGTGATCAAACTTGTTGTGGTTGGTGATGACGCCAAGGCGAATTCCGGCCTTCTGCAAAGCATCGACGTAGTCGCTGTTGTAGTAATTGGGATCGCCTGTGTAGCTGAATTGCTGATCAGCTTTTGTATGCAGGTGGAAGTCTGCCCGTACCCATTCCGCGCCATGCGAAAAATTCGCATCGGGATTGCTCGATTTGAATTCGTTCATAACTCGCTTTCCATGGCATCTGGCTTTTCGTCGCCCCAGATGCGGGCGAGGGTCGCTTGGATCTTTTGCTCGAAGCGGGCGATCAGTTCGCGGTTGGCGGCTACCAGCGTTTGCTCGGCTTCGATCTCGGCGACGATGGCGCGCTGGGTAGCGAGGGGTGGGAGGGGGATTTTCTGCTCACGAACGAACGAGAGATTAGCCATGCGAAACTTGCCTTCCCCCAATTTCATGAACTCAGGATAAAGCCGCTGCGCTGCATGGAAGAGATACACCGGCTCCAGCACTTCCCGCGATTTGGGATAAACGCCGGCGATGTTCTGATTGGTAGTGGCTTCAAACCGCAGAAGGCCTGTCTTGCCGATCGTTGCTCCAACCAACGCGATCAGCGTGGTACCCTTGGGAAACAGCTTCGCGGCAGAGTTGTTAAGGCCCGCTTCGGTGATGAACTCCTCGGCTTTCGTCACTTCTCCATCTTTGCACACGGTGGAACCGACCCAAGGGATGCTGCCGTTCCAAAAAGAATCCTCTGACCGGCTGGGCGTTCCTCCTGAACGAACCTCACAAACTTCCCCCAACTCCACCATCGGCCAGTCGGGGTGGATGGGGATGTGGGGGCGGTAGTGGTCGAGGACGGCGCGGGCGCCGTTGATGACTTTCTGGTAGCCCTCGATCTCCGCCACGATCTCCTTCTGCACCTCCAGCGGCGGCAGGGGGATTTGGAATTCACGAATGATCTTCTGCGATATGTTCGGCTGCGCTCCCCCACCGGCGAGGCGAATCAGAGCGGGTTTGTTGCACTTGAGGATAAGGTAAAGGAAATCGGGGCGAAGTCGTTCGTCTGGAGTGATGCCGCATACCGCCTGATTTGTGGCCGCCTTGAAGCGAAGAATTCCGACTTCACCTGCTGTCGCTCCATACATCGCAACGAGCACGGTGTTCGGGGCGAAAATCTTTGCCGAGGAATTCATCAGACCCTCTTCAGTGATGAATAGCTCAGAGCGAAACACTTCTCCTTGAGCTACCTCTCCGCTTCGCAGCCACGGGATTGTTCCGCCCTCGTAGTATTCGGCTTTTCCGCTGAGCGGAGTCCCGCCAGAAGATGTCGAGCAAACTTCCTCAATTTTCACCAACGGGAAGATGTTCGTTTCGGCTCCTCCCTCCCGATACCGCTCGCCGCTAAGATTGTAGTCGCCATTGGCCGCGATCTTTTCCTTTGGCACGATGAGGCCGGTGGTTATAGCGAGCGTGTCGGTGGACGCTTTGGAGCGCAGCGCCTGGAGGTAGGCGGCGAGTTCAACCTGCACCTGCGGCAGGTCGTTTTTCTCAATGGCGCGGCGCTGAGCTCCGAGGCCGAAGCCGTCGTTCTCGACTTTGAAGAAGGCGATGGTGTTGCTCTGCCGGGCGAGGGATTTGTCGAGGATGAGGATGCTGGTCTTGACCCCGGAGTAGGGATTGAAACAGCCCGCCGGGAGGGAGACGACGGCGACGAGAGAGTTTTCGACGAGCATCTTCCGCAGATCTTTGTAGGCGGTCTGGCTCTGGAAAATGATGCCCTCAGGGACGATGATGCCGGCGCGGCCAGTGGGCGTGAGGTGTTCAGCCATGTAGTCCACGAAAAGGACTTCGCTGCGCTTGGCCTGGATGGAGAAGCGCTTGTGCGGCTTGATGCCGCCTTTCGGCGACATGAAGGGCGGGTTGGCCAGGATGACGTCGGCGAATTCGTTCCAGCGCTCCTCGGAGGTGAGGGTGTCGTATTCGTAGATGTGGGGATCGGTGAAGCCGTGCAGGTAGAGGTTCACCAGCGACAGCCGCACCATGTCGGGCGAGATGTCGTAACCCTTGAAGTTCTTGGCGAGACGACCCTTTTCGTCGGGGGTGAGCAAATCACCTGCGCGTTGTGCGGCCCCCTCTCCCCGGCCCTCTCCCACGAGGGGAGAGGGAGATGAGGAGTTGGCGCGGAGGATGTGCTTGTAGGCGGAGATGAGGAAACCGGCGGTGCCGCAGGCGGGGTCGAGGATGGTTTCGTGTTTTTGCGGAGCGATGACTTCGACCATAAAATCAATGATATGGCGCGGCGTGCGGAACTGGCCGGCATCGCCCTGCGAGCCGAGGACGCTGAGGAGATACTCGAAAGCGTCGCCGAGGCGCTCGCTGTGATCGTATGAAAATTCGTCAATGATCTTGAGGAAGCTTTTAAGCGTCTCGGGGTCGCGGTAGGGGAGATAAGCGTTTTTGAAGATGTCGCGGAACAGCGGCGGGATGCCGGGGTTTTCGGGCATTTTGGCAATGCCTTCGCCGTAGAGGCCGAGCATCTCGTGGCCGCCGAGCGACGGGGCCATGAGCTTGGCCCAGCCGTAGCGGGCGTAGTCGCCGGTGAAGAACTTGCGCTTGCCGCCGAGTTCCTCGGATTCGGCGTCCATGTCGTCCATGAACTTGTAGATGAGCGCGATGGTGATCTGCTCGACCTGGGACTTGGGGTCGGGCACTTTGCCGACGAGGATGTCGCGGGCGGTGTCGATGCGGCGTTTGGTATCGGTGTCGAGCATGGGGTCTCCTTCAGGCGGCGAACTGATTCAAGGAGACGTAATCCTTGATGTATTCAGGGACGAGCGTGCGGTACGGCTGGGGCACGGCTCTGAAATCATGGGTGGTGAAGAACGGGTTGGTCGCCAGATCGGTGAACTGCTTGCTCTCGATGATGTCGCGCACCCGGTTGCTGGTGAGGTAAGCCTTGAAGTAAGTCTTGATCACCGGGATGGCTGAGGGCGGTTCGGGCACGCGGTCGGCGATGAACTTGGCGAACTCCTCTTCCAGCAACTCATCCTTGGACTTGAAGCGTGGAATGAGGCCGAAGACCTTTTCCAGGATCTCGCGCAGGGTCAGGCGACGGTCGACGGCGGCGGCTTCGCGCAGTTTGTCGAGGGTGTAGTACTCCTCGGGCTTGTCGAAGACTTCGCGGTTCACGTAGTCGATCACGCGGTCCCACTGGCCGGCTTCGACGGCGGCGGCGACGGTGTCATTGGCGCGGATCACGTCTTCAAACCTCTCGAAGAACATGCGGTCGATTCTCATGCCTTGGGCGGTGATCTCCTCGACACGCATCGAAGAAAGGATGTCGGCGCCGAGGTGCTCATACGTGCCGCCCACCACTACCGGGCCTTGCTCTCCCCCTGCCTCGTTGCCCTTGCCTTTGGGCAGCGGGAGCTTCAGCACTTCGTCGTAGTTAAACTCTTCCTCGAAGTATTCGCAGTTGGCGAAGAAGTCGAAGAGCTTGAAGGCGGTTTTGATGGGCTTTTGAACGCTTTCCTTGAGGGTGTCGTCGAACAGCGCCTCGCGAAAGTCATGTTTGCGCGTGCCGCGTCCCTTGATCTGGATGAAGTCGGTGGGCGAAAAGATCGGGCGGAAAAGACCGAGGTTGAGAATGTCGGTGCAGTCGTAGCCGGTGGTCATCATGCCGACCGTCACGCAGATACGCGCCTTGCTGGTCTTGTAGGCCGGGATGAAGTTGCCCGACCCGAGCAGGTTGTTGTTGCTGAAGTTGATGGTGAACTGCTGGGCATCGGGTATCTGGGAGGTGACCTGCACGGCGAAGTCGGACTGGTACTTGCCGGGAAACATGCGGTCGGCCATCTGATTGAGAATCTGCGCCAGCTTGGCGGCGTGGCTCTGGCTGACAGCGAAGATGATCGACTTGCCGATTTCGCCGCTGACCGGATCGCGCAGGGCGTTCTCCAGAAACGTCTTGCACAGGAGCTGGTTGGTGGCCTCCGCGAAGAAACGCCTTTCGAACTCCCTTTGTTTGAAGGCCTGCTGCTGATCGTCGCCGGCGTCGTCGGTGAACGAGACGACGAAGCCCTCTTCGGAAAGCAGCGTGGTGGTGATCTCGGTGCGGGCATCCACCACGATGGGGTTGACCAGGTAGCCGTCCTTTACGCCATCAAGCAAGGAATAGCGGAAGGTCGGCTGGCTGTTCTCGCAGCCAAAGGTGCGGTAGGTGTCGAGCAGCAAGCGGCGCTCGGCCTCGCGCGGGTCGCGGGTGCCGGGCTTTGCGCTGTCGAATCGGCGCAGGTAATCGCGCGGCGTGGCGGTAAGGCCCAGCTTGTAGCCAATGAAGTAGTCGAACACGGCGCGGGCATTGCCGCCGATAGAGCGATGCGCTTCGTCAGAGATGACGAGATCGAAGTCGGTCGGTGAGAAGAGCTTTTGGTACTTGTTGTTGAAGAGCAAGGATTGCACGGTAGTGACGACAATCTCCGCGCGTCGCCAGTCGTCCCGGTTCTCCTTGTAGATCACCGTCTGAAAGTCGGCGGACAGCACTGCGGCGAAGGACTTCTTGGCCTGATCTTCCAGTTCAAGGCGATCCACCAGGAAGAGGACGCGGCGGACATTCCCGGAGCGGAGAAAGAGCTTGATGACAGCGGCGGCAGTCAGGGTTTTCCCGGTGCCGGTGGCCATCTCGAACAGGAAGCGGTCCTTGCCGTCGCTGACTGCGGCCTGCAGGCGGTGGATGGCCTTGAGCTGATAGGGCCGCAGAAAACGCAGCTTGTTGGTCTGGATGTAGCCGGGGCGCTCCACTTCGTTTCGCCACCCGGCTTCGGATTGGTAGTTCGGGCGCTGGGTGCGAACGATGTAGTCGTCGCCGACCGGCTCCTCGATCAGTCGCTGCGGATTAGGCGTGACCTTCTGGTAGCCAGTGACCGAGTCCGGAGTTGGAAACGAGGTGATGACGTAGGGGTTGCCCCGTTCGAGATCCCAGAAGTAGTGCAGGTTGCCATTGGAAAGGATAACGAAACGGCAGTTCTGGGACTTGGCGTATTTACGCGCCTGCTCTTTGCCGATGAGTGGATTTTTGTCCTCGGCTTTGGCTTCGAGGACCAGCAGCGGGAAGCCCTTGGCGTCGAGCAAGAGAAAGTCAACGAAGCCTTTTGTGGTCTTCTCGAAGTTAGCGCCGAGCGCGTCCAGGTCGGTGGACTTGATCGTGACGCTGGGTTCGAGGCGAATGTTCGCGGGCGCGTCGCCTTCCTGAAAGAAACGCCAGCCAGCGGCTTCGAGCAGCTTGTTGATCTTGATACGGGCTGTGGCTTCCTTATTGGACATTCAGGGTCCTGTTCCGGCGATGGCGGCCAAGCGGCATAACGACCAAGCTCAGTCACCGGCGTCAGCCGGTCGGCTGGAGCGCTTTGTTAGGCGGTTTGAAGCTTCGGCTATCTCTAGCAGATAACGAAGGGCTTTGTTGACAGCTTCGTCGTTTGGGAAAGCTCGTGCAATATCTGGTTCAAGGAGGACAACATTACTTTCTTCTTTGATGCGATTCGCGTATTTGCCACGCACAATTTCCCCAAAGTCCGACCTTTTATATTCGGGGCGAAGCTCGTCCGCCATTTCTGACTTAACCTTCTTCATAAATTTGCCTCTCAGCATTTGTCGCTAATCGTGCGGATATGATTCGAATCGAATTTCCGCGTTCGGTATGAGCTACTGCAAGCAAACGGCCCCGCGAGGAAACGCCAAATGTCACAAAACGGTCTTCATCTTCCGAATGATCAGGATCGTGCGCAGTAGCAGAAAAAGTATCACGCAACGCGCTAGATGCTTCTTCAAAGCTGACACCGTGCTTGCGGTCGCGGGCGCGAAGCGCCTGCGACAACGTTGGAACTCAGCAGTCGCCGAAGGCGTTCCGCTGGAATGATGCGTTGGGTGTCTCACAATTCAACTAATTGCTGAGCGCGCAAATAGGAAAATAGCTCACTGGCATAAGGACCGGGCGTGTTGATTGACACAAACTTGGAAGTACTTGGCACCGGTCTGCTCGTGTAATCGTCTAAGTAAATTTTCCCCAGCGGTAGTTCAGATACGATTTCTAGAACTCTTTGGATGACTGTGGGATTAAAGAAAATTTGCCAGCCAACGTAGCTTGCCGACCAGTAAGTAGCTTTTACGGTGAGAATGTCAGTACCAGCCGCAATGTTCCAAGATGCGCCTGCAGAATTTAATCCGGGAGTTTCGACTGTTTCGCATTTTGCGAATAAATGAGCGTCATCGACCTGGATTCTTACCACGCGCACCCTGCACACACGCATCCTTTCTATATATATCGCTTGTCTGCCTTCATATGAGGGTAGAGTTGCCAAAGTGCTTTGAGAAACATTTCTTGTCATAGTGATGCCCAACGCCAGCCGTAACCGGCGCATTTGTAGTGAGCGTAGCGAGCGAAAAATACGTCCGCGTTTACGGCCTTGTTATGCATCTACTTTCCAGAAATCATTAGGGCCGGCCAAAACGCCGGGTGTATTTCATATGTGGCTTCATTGCTTGTTTTCTTTACAACCCCCATCAGGAGCTTCATGTTGTAGTTGAAATCATAGATATATTTTGTATCTTCCACGCCTCTTTTAATACCCAAGAAGCCATACCATAGCAGCAAATCAAAAACCTTATCTGCAAGCGAATCCGCAAGTCCGTAGTCTACCATCAGTCGCATGGCTTCTTCTTTATTAACCTCTGGCTTACTATCAATGAATGCATATAAGATATCCTCGGCACCAGGCTCTATATCACTTATCTCATAACCAATATCTGTAACCAGATCAATAGAATAGGCTTCGGCCCCCTTTTGAATGTCATCCGATTCAATAAGCTTGTGCTTTAGATTAACGGCACAGCTCTTACATTGACCAATAAGATTCAACAAGAATCGGGGTCGCATTAACGACCGCTCAATCAAGAACTGAGACGTCTCCTCCCCTTTGTAGTGACTAATACATATTCTTGGCCACACCTCTTCGAATAACGCATTCTCGTCAAAGTTATTAACAACTATTCGAAGCCTCAGTAACTCTCTTAGCAAATCAGGATCAGTCCAATCCAGTAGGACATTTGCTTCTTTCCCTCTGTCGGAGGTTTCCTTTACGAGCAGCTCATAAACGTCATTCCGTAGAAAAATGATCGTATAGAC
>WBZP01005529.1_pt1 | contig 12831 bp, 12 predicted proteins | sample 5204301 | NCBI WGS metagenome assembly WBZP01 (sample SAMN12412401, study PRJNA552823) | activated sludge metagenome | isolation source: activated sludge from nitrification reactor of wastewater treatment plant... | place: USA: Pennsylvania | collected 2017
CCCACGCCGGAGCCCGATTGCGACACGAGGACGATGGAAAGCGCCGCAAGGATGATCCCGGCGATTTGCAGGCCGCTCGCCATTTCGATGAATGCGAGATCGACGATGACGGGCAAGGCAATGCCGATGACGCCGGAAAGTGGGGCGACGATGCACACCCGGCCGCGCGCAATTCCCTGGTAGATGTAAAACACGGCAAGCACATGAAAGGCGCCTGCCAACATCGCGTAGAGGAGTGAGGGACCTTCAGGCACGCTGCCTGCGGCGGATGTGAGCACGATGAGGGCGGTTGCTGCGGCCACGATTTGCGCAAGCGCGACAGCGGAAAGGCCGTTGATCTGCCGGGATGCGGCGCCACCTGCAATGTCGCCTGCACCGAACGCGACGGCGCCCATGAGGCCGGCGCCCACCGCGCCCATGTCCCCGCTCACGGCAGCACCTTTGAATGGGAAAGCGTTTGCCGACGATGCAGGTATTCTGGCGTCAACTTGAACATGCGCGTCTCCGTCGCGGACTGTGGCCCTTGGCGGAGGTCGTAGATCGAGTGTCAGATTGGGGCTGTCACGCGCGGGACAGATGAAGGGGCGCTACGATTTTTTCGCCAGCGGGTGATGCTCGTTGACGAGCTTTTTCAGCCGCTCTTGCAGCACGTGGGTATAGATCTCGGTGGTCGAAATGTCGGCGTGGCCCAGCAATTGCTGAACGGCGCGCAAGTCGGCACCGCGGTCGAGTAGGTGGCTGGCAAACGCGTGCCGCAGCACGTGCGGCGAGATGCGCTCAGGGTCGAGGCCCGCATCTATCGCAATGTCCTTCAGATCTTTGGCAAACGCCTGCCGGGTCACGTGCCCTTCCGCAGCCTTGGAAGGAAACAGCCATTGCGAATTGTCGAACCGGCCACTGACCGCAAGATAGCGATCAAGTGCTTCGCGTGCCTTGGGGTTCAGCGGCACCAGGCGTTCGCGCCCGCCCTTGCCTTTGATCGTCAGCACCCGGCGGTCGCCACGCAGTACGGCGCGTGGCAGGCCGACAAGTTCAGATACGCGCATTCCGGTGGCGTAGAGGATTTCGATCAGGCAATGGAAGCGCAGCGCGCGAAACAGGTCGCGGCCCTCTTGGCCGTCAACGCGGGCTTCCGCAGCGCCGATCAGCCGGTCCACTTCCGCGACGCTCAACGTCCGCGGCAGTGCCCGCTGACGTTTGGGCCCGGCGAGCCCGGCGGCCGGATCGGTGGCGATCAAACCTTCGTTGGTCAGGAATTTGGTGAATTGGCGCAGCGCCGAAAGCCGGCGCGCGCGTGAGGTTGCCGCAAGCCCTTCGCTCGACAGGTGATGCAGGTAGGCCTGGACGTCCCTGGTCGTCAGAGCCGTGCTCGAAATGCCCTGCGCGGCAAAGAAGCCGAGCGCATCGCTCAAATCGCGTTCGTAGGCGTCGAGCGTGTTCTGTGCCGCGCCCCGCTCGGAGTGCAGCATATCGAGAAAGTCTTTGAGGTGGGCATGCTCCTGCCCCATCGCCCCGGTCCCCTGGCCATCGCAATCCCGCCGCCGAATGGGGGCGATTGCGCCGTCACTCAGTTTGCCGCCGTCCGCGGCCAGCCGCCGAGTAGCGCTTCAAGCCCCAGGCGCCGCGCATCGGTTTCAAGCCCGGCGCGCTTTAGGGCCCGGATGCTGTCGCCAAGCGCGATCATATGCGCGCCTTCCGCGCCGCTGGGCCCCAGCGACTTCATAGCAAGCAACACCGTACGCCCGAATTCCTTTTTCTTCGAGGCTTCCTGTAACTCGGCCAATACGCCGGTCTGCGGCAGAAAGCCGGTCGAGGGCTGCGGCGTGCGGCTCGCCGCTTCCCAGAGCGGGATCGGCACCTGATAGGCGAGGGCATCAAGTACGGTGGCGAGCCGGTGCAGCATGTCGGGCGTGAACCGGCTGGTGACGCTCTGGCTTTCAAGCTTTGTCAGGCTGTCGCCGCGTGCTGCCCAGCCCGGATCGGCGATATCGGCCAGCGCCAGCCAGTGATCAAGACCACCGCCCGCGCCGCCGCCCTGGCTGGCGCCCGCCAGGCCGATCCAGCGCCGCGCCATCTCGTATTTGCCGGAGGCGAGTGCGATTTCGACGGCGGTTTCGGCAAACCAGCTGGTCTCCGGTTGCGCTGAGACAGTCTCAGCCACCGCCCCCATCATCACCAGCGCCTGATAGAGATAGCCTGCCTTTTTCGCATCATCGAGAAAGGCGCGGATGATGCGTGTCTTCTTCATCGGCGTGCTTTCGCTTTCCGCAGCCTTGAAGAGTGCGGCGCGCCGCTCTGGACCGCCGGCTTCGGAGGCAAGGCGCGCATCGACTTTTTCGGGCGGCGGGATGGCGCGGTAGATGGTGGCGAGTGCCTCCGGCGACAGCGCATTAAGTTTGACTGCGCCTTCGGCCGCGGCAAGCCGCAAGGCCGGCGGCTGTGCGGCGTCGCCGGCAAACATCACCAGCAGCGCCGGATCGCCCTTGGCAGGCACCTCCGCATCGACCTCAGCGCCGGCTTTCTTGAGCAGGACATAGTCGAGCAGAGCCATGCCTTTGATCGACTTCATCTTGGGACGTGCCGAAACCGAGATCGCATCGAGCGCGTCAAGGCCGGGCGATCCTTCAATGCCTTCTTCACGGGCGAGTTCGGCTGCCAGACCCGCACCTGCGGCATCGTTATCGGCGGCAGCGCAATAGCCAGACAGCATGACCGCTTCGCCCTTGAGGCGCTTGGGCATTTCACTTTTGAGGTTCGCGGACTGGCGGATCAGTTCGCAGGCTTTGGCGCTGTTGCCCGAGGCAAGCTCGTTGCGGGCGGCAAGCACGGCCAGCAGGGCATCCTGCCCGGCGGGCTTCCTGGCCAGTTCGGCGGCCGCGTCTTTGGCAAGGCCGGAACGATAGAGCGCTTCCAGCCTTAGCGATTGGAATTTGAGGCTCGACGTTTCGCCCGAAGGCGGCGTGACGTCGGAGGTGATGAGCCGCTTCCACAAGCTATGAAGCGCCGGCGAGCGCGGCGGGATTTCCAGTTCGCTGATGAGCTTTTCAACGCCGGCAACGTCGAGCCCGCGCCACAGCTCGAACGGCAGGGCCGACCCATCGGTGGACATCACTGGGGCAAGCTCACCCTTATCGACCGGAGGTGGGATCGCTTCGCGCATCACCACGGGCGGTGCGGCGGCAGGCGCCTTGAGCGGCTGCGAAGTCATACCTTGCTGCTCCGGCGGCAACGGCGCGGCATTGACCGGGGGCAATGGCTCGCGGATGGCGGTGTTGCTGCGCCCTTCAAGCGTTGGCGGGCCGTCCATCGGTGGCAGATACGGGCTGTCCTGTTGCTGCCGGTTCTGCTGCTCCTGCTGCTTGCGTTTGAGCTTTTCGGCCTTGCGCTTTTCGACTTCGGCAAAGGGATTGAACGGCTGCCAGCTTTCCTCCGCGGCGGCCGGAACGCTCCAAGACGAGGGACTAATGAGGGCAAGGGCAACCGCCGCTGCCGGGAGTGTCAGTCGTCGTGGGCGCATGGTTCTTTTTCGGGTGAGGTTGCAGGGCCTGCGGGGGTCTATTCGCGGCGGATCTTGATGCCGGTCACCGGCTTGGAAATTGTCTGCTGTTCCGGCTCATAGCGTGTGGCAAGCACGTACAGACCGGCGAATACGACAGCCGTCAGGGTGCTGGCGACGAAGATTAACCGGAAGAGGGTCGGCATTTCTTTATCCTGATCCGGATGATATCTCAGGGTCCAAGGTGGCGTGATTATGACTGGATGGCCGCGCCGGGCCAAGACACCTTTGCAGGCATCCACTATGGCGCTCGCGCCTGCCAAAGCAAGGTTCTCATTTGCCGGTCGAATGGGTTCGTGCGATGAGGAGCGCGCCCGGTGAAGACCGGGGTATTCGTGAAACGAAAGCCGCAGCAATGACGGAAGCCGAAGCCATCGATGTGATCAGGAGCCGGATCGGCACCCGGTCGATCGTGCTTGTCGGCCTCATGGGCTGCGGCAAATCTTCGGTCGGAAAACGGCTTGCCGCCCGGTTGTCGCAGCCTTTCGTCGATGCCGACGAGGAAATCGAGAAGGCGGCCGGCAAGACCATCAACGACATCTTCAGCGATCACGGCGAAACGCATTTTCGCGACGGCGAACGCAAGGTCATTGCCCGTCTGCTGGCCAACGGGCCTCAGGTTCTCGCCACCGGCGGCGGCGCCTACATGAATGCCGAAACCCGCACCAAGATTCACGAGGGTGGCATCGCCGTGTGGTTGAAGGCGGAATTGCCGGTGCTGATGCGCCGCGTGTTAAAGCGCGATACGAGGCCTTTGTTGCGCAACGGCAATCCAGAGGCGACCATGAAGGCGTTGATCGAGACGCGCTATCCTGTCTACGCCACATCCACCCTCACGGTCGAAAGCCGCGATGAGCCCCACGACGTGATCGTCGGCGAAATCGTTCAACGCCTCGCCCACCATCTATTGTCCGAGACGGCCGAGCCCGCCGCGGCCGCCGCCCAACCAGGGATGTGATCCAACGTTTCATGACTGCGAATGCCCCTTCGACCCGAGATGACAAGAGCCATCAAGTGGCTGATGGCACCCGCCGCATCGTGCCCGTCGCACTCGGCAATCGGTCCTATGAAGTGCTGATCGGCGCGGGTCTTGTCGGCGAGGCCGGGCGGCTCATCCGCGAACGCATCGGGGCCGCCAAATGCTGCATCGTGACGGATGAAAATGTTGCCCACTTTCATCTGGCGCGGCTTGAAGAGAGCTTGAAGGCGGCCAATCTCCACGCCGGATCGATCGTGCTCAAACCCGGCGAAGCGACCAAGAGTTTCCGCGAACTTGGACCGCTGTGCGAGCGGCTGCTCGAGGCCGGCATCGAGCGCAGCGATCTGGTCGTGCCGTTCGGTGGCGGCGTCATCGGCGATCTCGCGGGCTTTGCTGCCGGCATCCTGCGCCGCGGCGTGCGCTTCGTGCAGATCCCGACCTCGCTGCTGGCGCAGGTCGATAGCTCCGTCGGCGGCAAGACCGGCATCAACACCCCTCAGGGCAAAAACCTCATCGGCGTCTTCCACCAGCCCAGTCTGGTGATCGCCGATACCGACGTGCTGACGACGCTGCCGGCGCGCGAGTTGCGGGCCGGATACGCGGAAGTTGCTAAGTACGGCCTGCTCGGCGACGCGGCGTTTTTTTCATGGCTCGAAAAGAATTGGCAGGCGATCTTCTCGAACGGCGGCCCGCCGCTCACCGAAGCGATTGAAACCAGCGTCAAAGCCAAGGCGGCCATCGTCGCTCGCGACGAAACGGAAACGGGAGACCGTGCGCTTCTCAACCTTGGCCACACGTTCGGTCACGCGCTTGAAGCCTGGACCGGATATTCCAACCGGCTGTTGCATGGCGAAGGGGTGGCGATCGGCATGTGTCTCGCCTTCCGTCTGTCGGAAGAGCTGGGCTTGGCACCCAAAGGCGTTGCCGCGCGGGTCACGCGCCACCTTGCAGAAGTTGGCTTGCCAACCCAAATCAACGACATTCCGGGCGGCAAGGCCGATGCGGCCGAGCTTTTGCGTCTCATGGGCCAAGATAAGAAAGTGCGCCAGGGCCGCCTGACGTTCATCATGGCCCGCGACATCGGCCAGGCCTTCATCACACGCGATGTTGAGCCCGGCGCCGTCAAGGATTTCCTGGCCCGGCAGATTTCATAGTAACCGCCGGTTGGACGCAACGGCCCCAAGGTGTGCTAGGCTTGGCGCCTTCGATTAGCCAACCGGGCTTTTGGACCCCCATGACCCTCTCGATAGCTTTGAGCCTTGCCGCGATCATCCTGTTGATCGCGCTTTCGGCGTTTTTCAACATGAGCGAGACGGCGCTGACCGCCGCGTCCCGCGCCCGCATGCACGCCCTGGAGGAGGATGGAAACACCAAAGCCCGGCTCGTCAACAAGGTGCTGTCGACGCCGGAAAAGATGATCGGTGCGGTGCTTCTCGGCAATACGCTGGTCGACGTGCTGGCTTCAGCACTCGCGGCCAACCTCGCGGTTGAAATCTACGGCGACTTGGGCGTCGCCTATGCGACGGCGATCATCACGGTTCTGATCGTCATCTTCGCTGCCGTGCTGCCCAAAACCTACGCGCTTGCCTATTCCGATAAGGTGGCGCTGTTCATCGCCCCCATCATGCGCGCCGTCATTTTCGTGCTCTCGCCTGCAACCAAGGCGATCGAGTATGTCGTCCGCTGGTTCTTGAAGCTGACGCCCGACAAGATCGACGACGCCGCCAACATTCTTGCCGCCCATGAAGAGATCCGCGGCACCATCGACCTGCAGGCCAAAGGCGGCGTGGTCGCAAAAACCGACGCGCACATGCTGGGTGGCGTGCTCGACCTGCGCGAGCTTGAGGTTTGCGACATCATGGTTCATCGCACCAAGATGGAGACGATCAATGCCGACGATCCGCCGGCACGGGTGCTCGAGCAGCTCTTGAAGTCGCAATACACCCGCATGCCGGTGTGGAAGGATGAGCCGGAAAATATCGTCGGTGTTCTGCACACCAAAGACGTGCTCGCAGCCCTTGGCAAATCAGGCTGGGACCCAGCCAAGCTCGATATCATGAGCTTTGCATCGGCCCCCTGGTTCGTGCCCGATGCAACAACCGTCAAGGATCAGCTCAGTCAGTTTCTGAAGAAAAAGGCCCAGCTGGCCCTGGTGGTCGATGAGTATGGCGAGGTGCAAGGCCTCATCACGCTTGAGGATATTCTGGAAGAAATCGTCGGTCAGATTTCAGACGAGCACGACACGGCGGAAACCCACATCCGTCCGCAGGCCGATGGCACCGTCAACGTCGATGGCACAGTTGCGATCCGCGATTTGAACCGGCAGATGGACTGGGAATTGCCCGACGACGAGGCGACGACGATCGCCGGTCTCGTCATCCACGAGGCCCAGACGATACCGGAGCCCGGGCAGGTGTTCACCTTCCACGGCTACCGGTTCGAGATCCTGCGCAAGTCACGCAACAAGATCACGGCCCTGCGCATCAAGCCGTTGCCGAAGGTGCAGGCGGACGAGGCCGGCCGGCCCACCGAGACCGGGGCCGGGACCCTTGATGCGGGGTGACGCTTAAGAGCCGTGATCAGGGCAGCTTTTCGCCCGGCGCGTAGGTGGCCATGGCAAGCGCGTGAATGCGGCCGCCCACGTCGCCCTTCAGCGCTTCGTTCACCATCCGCTGGCGTTCGACTCGGGATTTACCGGTAAAGACATCCGAGACGACGAGGATGCGGTAGTGGCTCTCGCCGGTGCCGGGCGAGGAGCGGTGCCCCGCGTGCATGTGAGATTCATTGATCACGTCAAGCCGCGTCGGGGTGAGCGCGACCATCAATTTTTCGCGGATAAGGGCGTCCATCGACATCATGCGGCCCAAGTAAAAATGATAACTCTTGCGTTCATTTGGAAAGGGTCTTGAAAGACGCCGTTAAACCCTTATCGCCACATTGGCAACGGAACATGAGTGCGCAGGCATTGCGACGTTCTTGTTGTCACTTGTCACACCGGGCCGCGCAAAGCATAGTCGCACTCATGAAACTTCAGTCCAAATATTTCGACAGCATCCGCGTCTCAGGCAAGTCCGGCGAAAAAAAGCGCGAGCAGCGCGTGCCGCAGTGCGAGTGGAAGGGCTGTGACAAGCCTGGCGCCCACAAGGCGCCCATGGGCCGGGGCCGCGACGGCCACTATTACAATTTCTGCATGGATCATGTCCGGCAGTACAATCACAGCTATAACTACTTCGACGGCATGAGCGACGCGGAGGTCGATGAGTTCCGCAAGGACGCTTTGACCGGCCACCGGCCAACCTGGAAGGCGGGCGCGAACGCCTGGGCGCACGGCACGCGCGATGGCGCACGCACGGCAGAGGCGGCCGACCGGGTCGGTCCACAGGCCAAATCGACCATCCGCAAGCCCCGCTCGTCGCGCGCGGCAACGGCACCTGAATACCAGCGCCAATTGAAACCACTGGAACGCAAGGCCATGCGGACGCTGGAGTTGCCGGATACGGCGGGACGTGAGGAGATCAAGGCCAAATACAAGGAACTGGTCAAAATCCACCATCCCGACGCCAACGGCGGCGATAGCCGCTTCGAGGAAAAGTTGCGCGAGATAATCCAAGCCTATAATTATTTGAAGCAGTCGGGCCTGGCTTGACGCGGAAACGCGAAACGGTCGTCGTTTGGTCCTACTGGGGTACGCTGATACATTGAGCGGCATTGGCCGCCGGGCGGCGCGGCCTCGCAAACAGATTTAGCCGGGAACCCGAAACGATCATGCGCACGCAATCAAGCCCAGCGGCAGGGACTGGCGTTGCCGGCTTGCCGGATATGAAGTTGTCCGTCCGTCAGGTGTTCGGCATCGATAGCGATCTTGAAGTGCCGGCCTACTCAAAGGCCGACGAGCATGTGCCAGATCTCGATCCCGATTACCTGTTCAACCGCGATGTCACGCTCGCGATCCTGGCGGGCTTCAAGCACAACCGCCGCGTCATGGTGCAGGGCTATCACGGCACCGGCAAGTCGACGCACATCGAGCAGGTGGCGGCCCGCCTCAACTGGCCGTGCGTGCGCGTCAACCTCGACAGCCATGTGTCGCGTATCGATCTCGTCGGCAAGGATGCCATTGTCGTCAAGGACGGCAAGCAGGTCACCGAGTTCAAGGAGGGCATCCTGCCCTGGGCGCTCCAGAACAACGTCGCGCTTTGTTTTGACGAGTATGATGCCGGCCGGCCGGACGTGATGTTCGTCATCCAGCGGGTGCTCGAAGTCTCGGGCAAGTTGACGCTGCTGGATCAGTCGAAGGTCATCCGCCCGCACCCGGCGTTCCGTCTGTTTGCAACAACAAACACCATCGGCCTGGGCGACACCTCGGGGCTCTATCACGGCACCCAGCAGATCAACCAGGGCCAGATGGACCGCTGGTCGATCGTGACAACGCTCAACTATCTGCCGCACGATGATGAAGCCAAGATCGTGCTGTCGAAGGTCAAGTCGTTCGCCAAGACGGACGCCAAGAGGAAGCAGATTTCGCACATGGTCCGCGTCGCCGACTTGACGCGCTCGGCCTTCATCAACGGCGATCTTTCGACCGTCATGAGCCCGCGCACCGTCATCACCTGGGCGGAAAATGCGGATATCTTCAACGACATCGGCTTTGCCTTCCGCGTCACGTTCTTGAACAAGTGCGATGATCTGGAAAAGCCGCTGGTCGCCGAGTTCTACCAGCGCTGCTTCGGCGAAGAACTCCCCGAAAGCACGGCCAACGTGGCGTTGAGCTGAGGACAAGCGTTGACGCGTTCTCCGCAAGCGTTTGGCATTCGTCCGCCACGCTATGAGGAGTGGCTGAACTTCTGCTTCTTGCGATTTGACGGTGCGACCACCGGCGATGACTTGTGGAACCTCTACGGCGATGACGACCTGGTTTTCACCGACGCCGAAATTCTCGATCTTTATGCCGCGACCTTAGAGAACTGCGAGCATGATCTGGGACAAATGCCGGACGTGATGCTGGGCTACGGTCTGAGCATCATGTTTGAGGGGCACTTCGCGAACTATGTGTACCAGCTTTGCGGCAACGGTGTCGATCGATCCAAGCAGATCGCAACGCTTCGTTCGATCGAGAAACTCTTCAGGCGCGTGATCGAGCCACGCAACCTTCCACTTTATGTAGGCGAAAGCGAAACGTCGAAATGCCGCCTTGGTTGGGCCGTTTTCGATTTCTGGGACAATTCGGTATTGAACACGTTTACCGACAAAGCCCGGATCGGCGCGATCATTGACGTGATGGAAGGTCAGCTGAAACTGAACAGTGATGCGTGCATTCAAAGCGGTCTCCACGGGCTTGGGCATCAGCGCTGGTCAGCCTCGCAGCGGATCGAAAGTATTATCGACCGGTTCCTGGCGGATCGCGCTGACGTCAATCCACGGCTCAGGACCTACGCATTAGATTGCCGCACCGGCTGCATCCAGTAGTCTGCCGCAAGTGCCACACACCTCCCCACCCAAACCGGGAGAGGATTTCGACATCGACCGGTCGATGGAGGGCAGAAACGGCAACCGCTGTCCCGTAAGGAACAGCGCGGCGAGAATTCCGACGACATGGTGAAGGCTTCCCGAACTTCAGGAGGCACAGCCATGAAATGGATCATCATCATTCTGGCCGCGGCGGCAGCGTGGGTCAGTTCGACGCTCGCGGCGTTGCAGCTGGCGCTGCCGGCCACCGCCTGCACCGTCTCGGAATCGCAGATCGCCGCCGTCAAACTCGAGACCATGACCTATGCCGATGTCACCCGCATGTTCGGCTGCGAGGGCAAGCTTGCCGGCCGCCAGGATTATGGCGACATCGTTATCGAAACCTTTGCCTGGCGCGGTGAAGCCTGGCCCTATGGCGCCTTTGACGGCGAGTTCATCAACGGCGTGCTCCATGGGACCAAGAAATTGTGGTTGAACGTCGGAATTTCGTCCGGCGCATAGCCATGATGGCGGCGCGACCGCACCTCACAACGTCGTGGCCGGGCTTCGACCCGGCCATCCAGAAGGGGGACAAAGGCCGGTGGGCTCGGCCGTGGACGGCCGCATCAAGTGCGGCCACGACGAGTTTGAGCTAAGTGGCCCGGGGTCATTCCATTTCCGGCGATCATGCACTAACTAGAAGGGAGCGGCGGCCTGGGATTCAGGCCGCTTTCGAAATGCTCGCGGATAGCGCGACGGAACCCGGCACGGCGAATGCCCAATACTTCATCTCCCCCAAGCAAACGCCGCGAGGCGCCGTCAGAGCCGTTCAAGCGGGTGCTGGGCCCCGCCGTGCGCGCGGTGGCGGGCGATGCCGAATTGGAGGTGAGCTTCGGCCCCGGGCGTCCCGAAGCGTCAGGCAAGTCGGTGCAATTGCCCGAGCCGCCGCGCGCTCCCCAGGCTAAGGATATCGCCGTCGTCCGCGGCTGGGCCGATAGCCTTGCGCTCAACCTTGGCTGTCACGACGCCAAAGTTCATCGCCGCATTGCGCCGCCCCCTGGGCCCGCACGCGAAGTGTTCGAAGCGGCGGAGAACGCGCGCGTTGAAGCGCTGGGCTCCAATCGCATGATCGGTATGGCCAAGAATTTGACGGCGCGTCTTGAAGATTTTTACAGCCACGGCCGGTTCCAGAACGTGACCGATAAGGCCGAGGCGCCGCTTGACGATGCCCTCGCGCTGATCATCCGGGAACGATTGACGGGTCTTGCTCCACCGGCGACGACGCGCGGCCTGGTCGAAGTGTGGCGCAAGACGATCGAAGGCCGCTGCGGCACGTTTTTGAACGATCTGCAGGCCCTTGCCGAAAACCAGGAGCAGTTTGGCCGGCAGATCCGCAACGTCCTGAAGGCGCTGGAAATGGCCGACGACAGCTCATCCGATGAGCCACAGCCGCAAGACGAGGACGAACAGGAGCCAGTCGAGGACGGCGGCGCGGACAACTCGGAAAATCCGCAGGACGAAGGCTCGGAAGGCAGCGACAAATCGAGCGAGGACGAGCGCCCGGACGGGGAGACCGCCGACAGCGAGGACATGTCGGATACGACCGACGCCGAACCTCAGGATACGGACGACACCGAATTGTCCGAGGACGACGCACCGGCGCCCTGGCGGCCCAACATCACCGTGCTCGAAAACCCGGAAGCCTTTGGCTACAAAGTGTTCACGCGCATCCATGACGAGGAAATCGGCGCCGACGAATTGTCGACGCCTGAGGAGCTTGAGCGGTTGCGCGCCTTCCTCGACAAGGAACTGAAGACTCTGTCGGCCGTGGTCGCAAGACTTGCCAACAAGCTGCAGCGGCGCCTGTTGGCCCAGCAGAACCGCGGCTGGGATTTCGATCTGGAAGAAGGCGTGCTCGATGCGGCGCGGCTTCCCCGCGTCATCATCGATCCCATGCACGCGCTCTCCTTCAAGCGCGAACGCGATACTGATTTCCGCGATACCGTTGTCACGCTGCTGCTCGACAACTCAGGCTCGATGCGTGGCCGGCCGATCATGGTCGCCGCCTGCTGTGCCGATATTCTCGCCCGCACGCTGGAGCGCTGCTCGGTCAAAGTCGAAATCCTTGGCTTTACCACCAAGGCCTGGAAGGGCGGGCAATCGCGCGAGGAATGGCTGGCCGCCGGCAAGCCGCAGACGCCGGGCCGGCTCAACGATTTGCGTCACATCATCTATAAGACGGCGGATGCACCCTGGCGGCGGTCCAAAAATGCGCTGGCGCTGATGATGCGTGAAGGGTTGCTGAAAGAGAATATCGACGGCGAGGCCCTGGCCTGGGCGCATGCCCGCCTGGTGGCCCGGCCCGAGCAGCGCCGCATTTTGATGATGATCTCGGACGGCGCGCCGGTCGACGATTCGACGCTGTCGGTCAATTCGGGTCACTATCTTGAACATCACCTGCGTCAGGTGATCGCCGAGATCGAAAATCATTCGCCGGTCGAGCTGATCGCCATCGGCATCGGCCATGACGTGACGCGCTACTACAAGCGGGCCGTGACCATCACGGATGCTTCCGAACTCGCAGGGGCCATGACGGAAAAACTGGTCGAGCTGTTCGAGGACAAGAGCGAAGAACGCCCGAGCCGCGCCTCATCGCGTGGCCGCCGGCGGGTGCATTAGGCACGACGGAGAGGGTTACTTGAAATCAATTGCATTCGCCGCGCGCGTTTCGAGCGCACGCTTTGGCGCCGCGCAACGGCACCGCGGTCTCCTCGTTGCTTTGGCTTTGATCGGCCTGCCCTATGCGGTGCTGGCCGATCCAAAGCCGGACACCGGCAAATTAAAGCCGGCGCCC
>WBZP01005531.1_pt1 | contig 12827 bp, 10 predicted proteins | sample 5204301 | NCBI WGS metagenome assembly WBZP01 (sample SAMN12412401, study PRJNA552823) | activated sludge metagenome | isolation source: activated sludge from nitrification reactor of wastewater treatment plant... | place: USA: Pennsylvania | collected 2017
CGCAGCGCCGCCACCCGGGCGGCGTAGCGGCCGTCGAGCGGCGACAGCGCGGTCAGTTCGTCGAGACTCATGCGGACGGCGGCGGGATGGCGGGATGCTCGGACAGTGCGACGGTGAGCTTGTCGGGAGGGCTGGCCAATCCGTGGCACGTCTGACAACCGCCCCGGTGCGGTCTGGGAGCAGGCAGCCTGGCCCCGGATCCCCGGAGACACCCAGCGATTCTAGGGCGCTACCCCCTGCCACGAGCGGCCACCGGCACCTTCGCAGGCCGGGTTCCCACGCGTCGCGGATCGGCGACGAAGCCGAGGCGAGGGTGATCGACGAGGTGAGCGCGCAGCCAGTGAGGGGCGGTCGAAGTGAGTGGTTCGACCTAGGACTGGCCGCCCGTTGAATGCCGGGGCGGCGCGGGTGGATACTTCGGCGCTGCTGGGGCACGGCGATGACGCAGACTCGCACCCATTTGGACCAGGACCGCACGGCGGTGGTCGAAAAGGTCCGCGGGGCTTGCACCGTGAGCGCCCGCGTGCGTGCCGTGCTGACCGCCCTCGCGGGGTTTGCCGCCGTGCTGCTGCTCATCTGGGGCGTGGACCGCGCCATCGTCCAGCCCGCCTTCGTGGCCCTGGAGCAGGCCCAGGCCCGTGAGGAGATCGGGCGGGCACGCGCGGCGATCCAGAGCGATCTGCAGCAACTGGACCGGGCCCTGAGCGACTGGGCCGCCCGGGACGACGCCTACGCCTTCATGGCAAGCCGAGATCCCGTCTTCGTTCGGTCGAACCTCGGCAACTGGCCGGCACTGGAAAAGAACACCCACCTGAATCTGGCCGTCATTCTCGACCGCCAGGGGCAGCGGGTGTACGGCGGCGGCTACGACCCCGACCTGGGCGGGGCGGTGCTCCCGGCGGCATTCGCGAGCGAGTCGCCGGCGATCTGGCCCTTGCTGCGGCCCGTGCTGGAGTGGCAGCAGCCCCGCTCGGGCCTGCTGCCGACCGAGCATGGCCTGCTGCTGCTGGCGGCCCGGCCCATCCTGAACGCGCAGGGCGGCGGACCGGCGGCCGGTTTCTGGATCAGGCCGCGCTGCGGTCGCTGGCCGAACAGACCCAGGTCGCATTCGAGCTGCTGTCCGCGAGCGACCCCCGCCTGATGTCCGCGGAACGTGACTCCCTCGCCACCCTGCGCCCGAACGAACCCGAGCTCCGAGAGGGGCCGGAGGGAGCGGCGTTCCTGTACGAACTGCTCCCCGACTGGGCCGGCCAACCGGCCGGGCTGCTGCGAACGCCTGTTCGGCAGGACATCTCGGCCACGGCGCGCCGCACCGGCCGGGCCCTGGTGGCAGCGCTGGGCCTGGCAGCCCTGGCGCTGCTGCTCGGTGGGGCGTACCTGAGGACCCGGCCCGAGCGCGCCGCTGCCGCGGTGCATGGCAGCGCCGCCTGGGGCGCCGCCGCCCTGGTGGTGTTCACAGGGCTGACGCTGACCTATGGGCTGTTCGCCGAGTGGCGCCAGCGTAGCCAGGACGATCTGGTACGCGAGTTCCGCAGCGCAGCGGCCGAGCAGACCGAGCGCGTGCGCACGGTGCTCCAGCGCAGCCTCGAGCAGATCGACACCGTTCGCCTCTTCTTCGAGGGAGTCGACCAAGTCAGCCGGCAGCAGTTTCGCGACTTCGTGAGTCCCATCCTGGAGCGGCATCCACTGCAGGCGCTGGAGTGGCTGCCACGCGTGCCGCAAGCCCGGCGCGCCGCCTACGAATCCGCGGCACGCCGGGACGGGTTGCAGGGGTTCCAGTTCACCGAGCTCGACGCCCAGGGCCGACTGGTACGCGCAGCCGACCGCGCCGAGTACTTCCCGGTCTTCTATCTCGAGCCCCCATCGGGTAACGCCATGGCCTTGGGCTTCGCCCCCGGCCCGGGCCACCCTGCGCGGGGCGCGGCGCTGGAGCAGGCCCGCGACCTTGGCCGGATGGCCGCCACCGGCCGCTACATCCTGGTGCAGGAGCCGGAACCGGGCCAGCACTTCTCCGTCCTCGTGTTTGCGCCGGTCTACGATGGCCGATCGGCCACGCAGGCGGTGGAGGAACGCCGCGCGCGGTTGCGCGGCTTCGTGCTGGGCGTGATCCGCATCGGCGACGCGGTGCGCGACGCGCTCCGCACGAGCGAACCGGGTCAGCTGACGGTCCGCCTGCTGGATCTGAGCGCCGATCACGGGAAGGGCTGGCTGCATGACCATGTGTCGTCGGCCGACTTCGAGGCCGCTGCCACGGCAGCCGAGTGGCGCTTCCAGAGGGATTTCGAGCTGGCCGATCGGCGCTGGCGCGTCGAGGTCGCGCCGACCGCCACGTTCCTGGCCCGCCATCGCGACCCGGGCTACCGCTGGATTCCGGCCGCCGGGGCGACGCTGACCCTGCTGGGCGCGCTCTACCTCTTCGCGCTCGTCGCTCAGCGGCAGCGCGCCGAGCGGCTGGTAGCGGCGCGCACCGCCGAGCTGCAAGCCAGCGAGGAGCGGTACCGGGTCGTCGCCCTGATGACCGGCCAGATGATCTACGACTACGACTGCGCGAGCGGGCGGATCCGATGGGCCGGCGCCACCGAGGCGCTCACCGGCCAGGACGCGATGGCCTTCGCTGCCGTCGACATCGACGCCTGGGCGGCGCGCATCCACCCCGAAGACCGGCCGGATGCGCTCGAGCGGCTGCACAAGGCCATGGCGGCCGGGGCCCGCTACGCAGTCGAATACCGCTTCGCCCGCGGTGACGGCACCTACTGCTGGATCGCCGACCATGGCGAGTTCCTGCTGGACGGCCAAGGCAAGGCGATCCGGATGCTCGGCGCGATGGAAGACGTCACCGAGTACCGGCAGGCCGCGGCGGCGCTCGAAGCGCGCCAGGCGCAGCTGCGCGCCCTGATCGACGCCATGCCCGACATCGTGTGCTTCAAGGACGGCGGCGGGCGCTGGCTGGAAGCCAATGCGTTCGCGGTCCGTTTGTTCGGCCTGGAAGGCGTGGACTATCTCGGCAAGACGGACTCGGAACTGGCCGGCTACAAGCCATCGTCCGGCGCCGCGCACCGGCAGTGCGAGGAAACGGACGAGCTGGCCTGGCAGCGGGGCGAACCGACGCGCAGCGACGAGCACATCCCCCATCCCGACGGGACCGAGCACACCTTCGACGTGATCAAGATCCCCCGGTTCGACGACCGGGGCCAGCGCCACAGCCTGCTGGTGGTGGGCCGCGACGTCACCGAGCGCCAGCGCGCCGAGCAGGCCCTGCGCCAGTCGGAGGACAAGTTCGCCAAGGTCTTCGCCACCACCCCGAACGTGATCGTCATCTCCCGCCAGCGCGATGGGCTGCTGCTGGACGTCAATCCCGGTTTCGAGGCGATCACCGGCTACAGCCGCTCCGAGGCCGTGGGCCGGTCCACGCTCGAGCTCGATCTGTGGGCCGATCCGGCAGAGCGCGACCGGATGGTGAGCGAGTTGCGCCGCAGTGGCCAGGTGCTCTACCGCGACTTCAGCTTCCGGCGCAAGGACGGCGCGACGCGCGCCGGCCAGTTCTCCGCCCGCCCGGTGCCGATCGACCACGAGCCATGCCTGCTGTTCGTCATGCACGATGTCACCGAACGCCGAGAGGCCGAGGCGGAACTGCGCCTGCGCGACCGCCTGCTGCAGGCCACGGCCGACGCGCTGACGCAGTTGCTTTCGGGACGCAGCCTGGACGAGACCGTCGGCGCGGCGCTCGCCACGCTGGGTCAGGCGGTGGCGGCCGACCGGGCATATGTCTTCGAGAACCATGCCGACCCGGCCACCGGCGCGCCGCTGATGAGCCAGCGGCACGAATGGTGCGCCGCCGCCGCGCTGCCGCAGATCGCCAATCCCGCCTTGCAGGACGTGTCGTATGACGCCCACTGCCCGCGCTGGCACGCGACGCTGGCTGCCGGCGCAGCCATCACGGGTCTGGTGCGGGAGTTTCCCGACAGCGAACGCGCTGCCCTGGAGCCGCAGGGCATCCGCTCGCTTCTGGTGCTGCCGATCCGGATCGAGGAGCGGTTCTGGGGATTCATCGGCTTCGACGACTGCCACTCCGACCGGGTCTGGAGCGCGTCCGAGCAGGCCATCCTGCGCACCGCGGCGGCCGCGATCGGCGACGCCACCTTGCGGCTGCGGGCGGAAGCCGCGCTGCGGGCCAGCGAGGAACAGTATCGAACGCTCGTCGGCAACCTGAACATCGGCGTGTACCGGAACACCAGCGGGCCCCAGGGCCGGTTCCTGCAGGCCAACCCGGCGATCATCCAGATGTTCGGCTATGCATCCGAGGCCGAGTTTCTCCAGCTCCAGGTGTCCGATCTCTACGTCGACCCCGAGGAGCGGAGCCGCTTCATCGCCGAGGTCCTGAGCCAGGGCCAGGTCACCAACAAGGTGCTGCACCTGCGCCGCCGCGACGGCAGGACCTTCTGGGGCGCGGCGACGGCACGCGTGGCGTACGACGAGCAGGGTCAGGTCCGGTGGCTGGACGGGGTGATCGAGGACATCACCGCGCGCCGCCAGGCCGAGCAGCGCCAGCGGCTGGCGGCGGCGGTCTTCGAGGCAGCGCGGGAGGCCATCTTCGTGGCCGACGCCGACGGTGCCATCGTGGCCATCAACCCGGCCTTCACCACGCTCACCGGCTACACCGAAGCCGCGGTGCGGGGGCGCAGCCCGCGCCTGCTGTGGGCCGAGCGCCAGCCGGAGGGCTACTTCGAAGCCATGGCGCAGACTGCCGCGCGCGAAGGAGCATGGCAGGGCGAGTTCCCGGCGCGGCGCCAGGATGGCGAGCGCCGCTTGGCGTTCGGCAGCCTGTGCGTGGTGCGCGACCCGGCCGGGCGGATCACCCACTACGTCGGCATCGCCACCGACATCACGGCGCAGAAGGCTGCCGAGCAGCGCATCGAGCGCCTGGCCTACTACGACGTGCTGACCAGCCTGCCCAACCGGGCGCTGCTGGCGCAGCGGGCGGAGCTGGCGCAGGCCATGGCGGCGCGGCATGGTGGCGGCCTGGCGGTGCTGATGCTCGACCTGGACAGGTTCAAGGAGGTCAACGACGCGTTCGGCCACGGCGCGGGCGATACCCTGCTGGCGCAGGTGGCGGCCCGGCTCCAGGCGCTGGTCCGGGCCGAGGACACGGTATGCCGGCTGGGCGGTGACGAATTCGTGCTGCTGCTGCCCGAAGCCGATCAGGACGGTGCGCTGCGGGTGGCGGACAAGGTGCTGGCCGCCTTGCGCCAGCCTCTGGTCGTGGCCGAGCACACCCTGAATGCGACTGCCTCGGTCGGCATCGCCCTGTACCCGCACGACGGCGCCGACTTCGCCGAGCTGCTGAAGAACGCCGACGTCGCCCTGTACCGGGCCAAGCACGCGGGGCGCAACACCTGCGTGTTCTACGACCGGGCGATGAACGCCGCCAGTCTGGCGCGGATGGTGCTCGAAGCCGAGCTGCGGCAGGCTCTCGCCGCCGGGCAACTGCGCGCCTACTACCAGCCCAAGGTGCGCCTGGCCGACGGCGCCCTGGCCGGCGCCGAGGCGCTGGTGCGCTGGGAGCATCCCGAACGTGGGCTGATCCTGCCGGGGCAGTTCGTGCCCGTGGCGGAAGCCAGCGACCTCATCGTGGCCCTGGGCGACTGGATGCTGGCCGAAGTCTGCCGGCAACTGGCCTCCTGGCGGCGCCAGGGCGCGCCGGCGCTGACGGTGGCCGTGAACCTGGCCGCGCGCCACTTCCGCCAGCCGGGACTGGCCGACCGCATTGGCGGCCTGCTGGCAGCCTGCGACTTGCCTGCCCAGGCGCTGGAGCTGGAATTGACCGAGTCAGCCCTGCTCGACGCCAGCGCGAAGACGGTCGAGACCCTGCGGCGCCTGGAGACGCTGGGCATCGGCCTGGCGATCGACGATTTCGGCACCGGCTACTCCAGCCTGGGCTATCTCAAGCACCTGCCGCTGACCGCGCTGAAGATCGACCGCGAGTTCGTGCGCGACCTGGTGACCGACTCCGACGACCGCGCCATCGCCGCGACCATCGTCGCCTTGGGCCATCATCTGGAGCTGGCGGTGGTGGCCGAGGGGGTCGAAACCGAGGACCAGCGCCGCCTTCTGATCGAGCAGGGCTGCGACCTCGCCCAGGGCTACCTGTTCGACCGGCCCCTGCCGGCAGAGGCCTTCGCCGCCGCTTGGCTGGCGCCGGCCCGCCCCCCATCCGACTGATCCGCCCTGCCCAAGGTTGGCGCGCGGTGCGTACCGATCTGCCCCCGACAGGTGGGGCTGGATAGCCCTGGCGGTCTTTCAGCGAACCCGAGGCCGCGCGCACTCCGTCAGAACAGCAGTGACCAGACGGCGAGCCCGGCCAGCGCCAGCCCCAGCAGCGCTAGATAGACGAGCGCGATCGCTGCCGCACGCAGCAGGCGCGGCGCCCAGCGCCCGCCGTACACGCGCCCCATCGCCAGCAGTGCGTACAGCGGCGCGGCGATAAACGCCATGGCATCGAGAAAGCCCAGCCCGAACAACGTCAGTCCGAGGGCGAAGAACCAGAACGCATGCAGGTGCAGGGCGAAGACGAGGTGTTCGGTGTATCGCAGCCTGCGGCTCCAGTAGGCCAGCTTCAACAGCAACGCGAAGGCGGGCAGCGTGACGAACATCCCCGCGCCCAGGTTGCCGACGATGCGCTGCCCCACCTGGGCCAGTTCGCGCTCCACCGCCTTGGGCTCGAGGTCCAGCCGGCGCTGCAGCCGCCGGCACATCGCGTGCGGAATGCTTTCGCAGTAGAAGCGCCCGTCGGCGAGACCAGCCCGTGCGACACCGAGGTCGAACAGCGCGAACTCGGCCCCGGCATCGATGCGGATCGCCGCCGCATCACCGAGGCGCAGCTCGACCACCAGGCGCAGCGCCAGCAGCACGACCAGGCTGATCGTCAGGTACAGCCGCAGCGGCAGCACGTAGCGCTTGCGGCGGCCTGCCAGGTACTGGCGCGTCAGCTCGCCCGGGCGGGTGATCAGCAGCCGCAACGTTCGCCACAGCGCTCCTTCGGTCGACAGGTAGGCGCCGCCGAACTGCTGAAGGAACTCGCCGATCGTGGGTGGCCGGATCCGGGTCTCCTGCCCGCAGGCCGGGCAGAAGGCCGCTCTCGGGTCGGGCAGCACTGCCTCGCAGTTGGCGCAGGTCGACGGCGCCATGCTGCGGTCCAGGCTTCAGCTGGACGGCGGCATCGTGTCGACGAAGCTCTGGCGCGCGGCGAGCTTGTCCGACAGCTTCTCGAGGTTCGGATATCCGGTGCGCCAGCCGATCTGCGGAAAGCGGAAGTCGAGGTAGCCGAGCGCGCAGCCGACGGCCACGTCGGCGAGCGTGAAGGCGTTGCCGGCACAGTAGCTCTTCTCGCCGAGCCCCTGGCTCATCGACTTCAGCGCGCCGCTCACCGCTTTCATCTGGCGTTCGACCCAGGCTTGCGAACGCTGCTCCGGCGTGCGCCCGGCCCAGTGGTTCTCGAGGCGCGCCAGGATCGCGGCGTCGAGCAGCCCGTCGGCCAGCGCCTCCCAGGTGCGGACCTCGACCCGCTGCCGACCGGACGGCGGGATCAGCTTGCCGACCGGCGAGAGGGTGTCCAGGTACTCGACGATGACGCGCGAGTCGAACACCGCCTCGCCGCCTTCCATCACCAGGCAGGGCACCTTGCCGAGCGGGTTCGAGGCGCGGATGGCGTCGCTGTTCCAGACGTCCTCGATCACGAACTGGAAGTCGAGCTTCTTCTCCGCCATCACGACACGCACCTTGCGCACGTAGGGGCTGGTCAGGGCGCCGATGAGCTTCATGGGTATGCGTGTGAGATCCGTACGGGGGGTCGAGTTCATTCTAGGTGAGCGCCGCTCGCGCGAAGCCCACGGCTGGCCGAGCGCCTCTGCAGGGTGGACTGACGCTTGTCAGGCGTCGGGAACGGGTGCACACTGGGTCGGACCGATCGGTTCCCGAGGCTGGTTTGCCGTTCCCTCCCCTGTCCGCCCGCGGACCCGCTCCTCCCCCCCCTGTCCGACCCGCGCGCCACTTCGGCGGGCGGAGACCGCGCCGCAGCGGCGCATTCGCGCAAAGGAGGTTCTGATGAACCTGACGATCAGTGGTCACCATCTTGAAGTCACTCCGGCATTGAGAGAGTATGTGCTCACCAAGCTCGAGCGCGTCACGCGTCATTTCGACCAGGTCGTCGACGTCAACGTGCTGCTGACGGTCGAGAAGCTGAAGGAGAAGGAGAGAAGGCAGAAGGCCGAGGTGACCCTGCGCGTCAAGGGCCGCGACATCTTCGTCGAGCAGAGCCACGAGGATCTGTACGCAGCGATCGATCAGCTGATGGACAAGCTCGACCGTCAGGTCGTGCGCCACAAGGACCGCATGCAGGACCACCACCACGTGGCGGCCAAGCGGCTGCAATCCGGCGCCGGCTGAGCATCGGTGCCCCCTGCCGAGCGGCCCTGCGGGGCCGCTTTCTCTTCGTTCCGTGCCGGCTCCAGCAACCGCGCCGCCGCCGCGCCGCGTTTCCACCTGGCGGGAGGCTTGTTGCTTCAATGCCGCAGCGCGCACCCGACCACCGGGTCACGGGGTCGGTTGGGGCCCTGCCGAGAGCGACCACGGGTCTATGATGTTCTGCTTGCAGCAACCGCCCCGATCACCGCAGCACCACCGGCCGGCCCCGGGGGGCCGGGATCCGACTCCGATGAACCGTCTCGCCGCCATCCTGCCCCAGGGCAACGTGCTGGTGAACGTCGACGCCACCAGCAAGAAGCGTGTCTTCGAGCATGCGGGTGTCCTGTTCGAGAACCAGCACGCGATCGCCCGCGGCACCGTCACCGACAACCTTTTCGCGCGCGAGAGGCTTGGCTCGACCGGACTCGGCCATGGGGTGGCGATCCCGCACGGCCGCGTGAAAGGCCTGAAGAACCCTCTCGCCGCGGTGCTGCGGGTGCAGCAGCCGATCCCGTTCGACGCCCCGGACGACGAGGCGGTGGCGCTGCTGATCTTCCTGCTCGTCCCCGAGGCGGCCACGCAGCGCCACCTCGAGATCCTCTCCGAGATCGCCGAGATGCTCTCGGACCGGGAGCTGCGCGAGCGCCTCAAGAGCGAGCCCGATGCGGCCGGCGTCCACAAGCTGATTTCCGACTGGGAACCGCTGAAGTCCGTCGCCTAGGCGGGCGCGACGGCCCGGCGCGTCGATGAAGCCCACCTCCATCAGCGCCGAGGCCCTGTTCGAGTCGCACCGCGAGGCGCTGCGCTGGGAGTGGGTGGCCGGCCATGCGCACCCGGAGCGCCGCTTCGACGACGCAGCGGTACGCGATGCCCGCTCCGCGGCCGACCTGGTTGGCTACCTGAACTACATCCACCCCTACCGCGTGCAGATCGTCGGCCGCCGCGAGGTCGCCTACCTCACCGAGCCCGGGCCCGAGACCCAGGAACGCCGGATCTCCCGCATCGTGACCCTCGAGCCGCCGGTGCTCATCGTCGCCGACGAGCAGGCCGCGCCCGCGCGGCTGGTGGCGATGTGCGACCGCGCCGAGATCCCGCTGTTCGTCACCCGCGAGTCGGCGGGCCACGTGATCGACGTCGTGCGCAGCTGGCTCGCCCGCCACTTCGCCGAGCGCACCACGCGCCACGGGGTGTTCATGGACATCCTCGGGCTGGGCGTGCTGATCACCGGCGAGTCCGGGCTGGGCAAGAGCGAACTCGGCCTCGAGCTCATCAGCCGCGGCCATGGCCTCGTGGCCGACGACGCGGTCGACATCTACCGCACCAGCCAGACCGCGCTCGAGGGCCGCTGCCCCGAACTGCTGCAGAACCTGCTCGAGGTGCGCGGCATGGGGCTGCTCGACATCAAGGCCATCTTCGGCGAGACGGCGGTGCGCCGCAGGTTGAAGCTCCAGCTCATCGTCCACCTGATGCGCAGCGATGCGCTCGAGCGCGACTTCGAGCGCCTGCCCTACGAGCCGCTGTTCGAGGAGGTGCTCGACATCCCGGTGCGCAAGGTGGTGATCGCGGTGGACGCCGGCCGCAACCTGGCGGTGCTGGTCGAGGCCGCGGTGCGCAACACGGTGCTGCAGCTGCGCGGCATCGACACCTACCAGGAGTTCATCCGCCGCCACCAGCAGGCGATGGCCAACGGCGGCGCGGAATAAGCCGCCGGCCGCGACTAGCAGCCCCGGCCGCCTACTTGCCGCGGAACTCGCAGCCGGCCTTCGTGCAGCGCGCATAGAGCGCGAGCGAGTGGTCCTGCAGGTCGAAGCCGCGCTGCAGCGCGATCGTGCGCTGTCGCTGCTCGATCTCGGCGTCGAAGAATTCCTCGACCCGGCCGCAGTCGAGGCACACGAGGTGGTCGTGGTGCTGGCCCTCGTCGAGCTCGAACACCGACTTGCCGCTCTCGAAGTTGCTGCGGCTGAGAAGCCCGGCCTGCTCGAACTGCATGAGGACGCGGTACACGGTGGCCAGCCCGATGTCGGAACCCTCGGCAAGCAGGGCCTTGAACACGTCCTCTGCCGTCATGTGGCGACGTGCACCGCGCTGGAAGACCTCCAGGATCTTGATGCGCGGCAGCGTGGCCTTCAGTCCGCTGCTCTTCAGCTCGTCCACATGCGTCATCGTGCGGTCCCGGCGCGTCGCGGACCGTACCGACCGCGTCGGTACAGGGCCCCCGGCTAGAATGGCGCGAATCATAGCCAGCGTCCGGACGGGGCCGTGAAAGGCCCCGTCCGCGTCGTTGGTGCCCCTCGCGGACGCCGGAATGCCCCGGACGGCCATGCGGCCGAACTCCACCATGCCCCGCTCGATACCGCTCACCGCCCTGGCCGTCGTCGCGCTGCTTCTTGGCGGCTGCGAGTCGCTCCAGCGCACCGACAGCGTGATCGGCGAGTACACCCCCTACCGCATCGACCTCGTTCAAGGCAACGTGGTCACACGCGAACAGCTCGCGGTGCTGCGCCCCGGGATGACGCGCCTGCAGGTGCGCGACCTCCTCGGCACGCCACTCCTCGCGGACCCCTTCCACGCCAATCGCTGGGACTACGTGTTCACCATCCGGCGCGGCAAGGAGCCGTTCCTGCGGCGCAGCGTGGTGGTGCACTTCGAGGGCAATGCGGTTGCCACGATCGAGGCACCACCCGATCTGCCGGGCGAGCGCGAGTTCGTCGCCTCGATCAGCCGCGTCAAGGAGCCGCGCGTGCCCAAGCTCGAACTCACCCCCGAGGAGCGCGCCGCGCTGCCGCCACCGACGCTGCGCCGCGATACCGCACCGGCCGAACCGGTCGGCCCGGTGCGCGAGTACCCGCCGCTGGAACGTTCGTGATCATGGCACCGTCAATCCCCTCGACAACGACCGCGCCGCGGTCGCTCGCCGTCGCCGTTGCCGGTGCCGGCGGCCGGATGGGCCGCATGCTGATCGAGGCCGTGCTCGCGGCGCCGGACTTGCGGCTGGGCGGCGCGTTGGATGTCACAGGCAGCCCCGTGCTCGGCCAGGACCCCGGCGCCTCGGTCGGGCGCGCGACCGGCATCGAAGTGACGGCCGACCTGCGCACCGGCCTGGCCGGCACCGACGTTCTGATCGACTTCACGCGCCCGGAAGGTACGCTTGCCCACCTGGCGGCCTGCCGCGAACTCGGCGTGCGCATGGTGATCGGCACCACCGGCCTCACGGCCGAGCAGAAAGCGCTCGTTGCCGACACCGCCATGCAGCTCGCGATCGTGCTCGCGCCGAACATGAGCGTGGGCGTCAACGTGATGCTGAAGCTCGTCGAGCAGGCGGCGCGCACGCTTGGCGAGGGCTACGACCTCGAGGTCGTCGAGGCGCACCACCGCCACAAGGTCGACGCCCCCAGCGGCACGGCACTCGCGCTCGGCGAGGGGCTGGCGCGCGCGCGCGGCATGCGCCTCGACGAGGCGGGCGTCTTCGAGCGCCACGGCCACACCGGCGAACGGCGCGCAGGCAGCATCGGCTTTTCCGCGGTGCGCGGCGGCGACATCGTCGGCGATCATACGGTGCTGTACTGCGGCACCGGCGAGCGCATCGAGATCACCCACCGCAGCACGAGCCGCGCCAACTACGCCGCGGGCAGCCTGCGCGCCGCGCGCTTCGTTCGGACGGCATGGCCGAGGTGCTCGGGCTCTAGCCCGCGTGCTGCCGCCCGCGGGTGATCCGAAGGTGGACGGCCTGGCCGACTTCTGGGCACGCGGCGACGCCGTCGGGCGCTTCGTCGCGCTGCTACTGCTGGCAATGTCGGTCGCCGCGTGGGTGCTGATCGTCTGGCGGAGCTGGCTGCTGCGTCGCGCGCAGCGCGACATCGCGCGTGCCGTGCCGGCCTTCTGGGACGCCGCCTCGATCGACGAGGGGCGCGCGCGGCTCGCGGCGCTCGACCGCGAGGCGTTGCTGCGCCCGCTGCTCGACGCGGCGACCGCGATGCCTGCCGGCGGCACGCTCGAGACGGCGGCGCAGCCCGCCTCGCAGCTCACCCGGCGCCTGCGCGACGCGCTGCATGCCGCGCTCGTGCACCTGCAGTTCGGGCAGGTGCTGCTCGCCTCGGTCGGCAGCACCGCGCCCTTCGTCGGCCTGTTCGGCACCGTCTGGAGCATCTACCACGCGCTGGTCGGCATCGGCGCCGCGGGCTCGATCACGATCGAGAAGGTGTCGGGGCCGATCGGCGAGGCGCTCGTGATGACGGCCGCCGGCATCGCGGTGGCGGTGCCGGCGGTGCTGGCCTACAACGTGTTCGGCAAGTGGATCGCCACCTGCGAGGCCGAGCTCGAAGGCTTCGCGCACGACCTGCGCGAGATGATGCTGGCGCCCCCGGGCT
>WBZP01005532.1_pt1 | contig 12826 bp, 14 predicted proteins | sample 5204301 | NCBI WGS metagenome assembly WBZP01 (sample SAMN12412401, study PRJNA552823) | activated sludge metagenome | isolation source: activated sludge from nitrification reactor of wastewater treatment plant... | place: USA: Pennsylvania | collected 2017
CGTCACCGAGGTGTTCCACCTGGACCATCACGGTGTTGCCGTGGTGGGTACCGTGCCGCGCAGCCTGCCAACACCAGCCATCCCGGACATCGCCGCGGCCGACCTCGTCAGGCTCATCCCGGCGGCCTTCGGCCTGGCCATCGTCGGCTACACCGACAACGTGCTGACCGCCCGGGCGTTCAGCGAGGGGGAACCGATCGACGCCAACCGGGAGTTCCTGGCCTTGGGGGCGACGAACCTCGCCGGTGGGCTCCTGCGCGGCTTCCCGGTGAGCAGCAGCGGCAGCCGCACGGCCATCGGCGCGGCCGTTGGCGCCAAGACGCAGCTGTCAGCGGTGGTGACTGCCATCACCGTGTTCGTCGCCATGCTCGCCGTCGGCCCGGCGCTGGGTCACTTCCCGATGGCGGCCCTCGGCGGTGTCGTGGTCTTCGCGGCCGCCAAGCTGGTGGAGGTAGGCGAGATCCGCCGCATCGCCCGGTTCCGCCGCAGTGAGCTGTTCCTCGCCGCCGTCGCCTTCCTCGGTGTGCTGGTCACCGACGTCCTCGTGGGTATCGCCGTGGCCATCGGGCTGTCCATCCTGGACCTGCTGCGCCGGGTCGCCAGGCCGCACGACGCGGTGTTGGGCTACGTCCCGGGGGTTCCTGGCATGCATGACGTCGACGACTACCCGAACGCAGTCACCGTGCCCGGCCTGATGGTCTACCGCTACGACTCCCCGCTGTTCTTCGCCAACGCCGAGGACTTCCGCCGGCGGGCGATGGCTGCCGTCGACGCCTCCGACACGCCGATCACATGGTTCGTGCTGAACGCCGAGGGCATCGTCGAGGTCGACCTCACCGGGATCGACGCGCTCGACGACCTGCGTAGCGAACTGACCCGCCGCGACATCGTCTTCGGCATGGCCCGCGTCAAGCACGAGCTCGCCGACGACCTGGAGGCCGCAGGGTTCCTGCGAAAGGTGGGCCCCGACCGCCTGTTCGCCACCCTGCCCACCGCGGTCGCCGCCTTCCAGGCTTCGGCCGTCACCGACTGAGCCTCGCCGCGGCCTACGATGCGCCCATGCGTACTTGGGGCAAGCTCATCGGAACGGCGGCAGCGTGCTGTGCCGTGCTGGCACTCTCCACGTCGACACTGTCGACCACCGCGGCGGCGACCACGCCGGTGACGGCCCCGGCGGCCACCGCTGACACGGCCAGCGCGGCCGTCCCGGACACCGCCGTCCCCGCGGACACGGTGAGCGCCGCGGCCCCCGCGGCGCAAGCCCCGGCGGGTGGGTGGGAGACCGTGGAGGCGCCCGGCTCGTGCATGTGCAGTGACGGCAGCCCGTTCCGCTACTTCGTCCACCAAGGCGATCCCACCAAGGTGCTGTTCTTCCTGCAGGGTGGTGGGGCCTGCTTCAGCGCCGACACCTGCGGTCCGGCCAGCACCAGCTACAAGAGGGCCCTCGGCCCGAACGACCCGCCGGCGCTGGATTCGGGGATCTTCGACCTCAGCCGCCCGGAGAACCCGTTCGCCTCGTACTCGATCGTGTTCGTGCCGTACTGCACCGGTGACGTGCACATCGGCAACACCACCAAGGACTACGGCAACGGGGTCGTGGTCCGCCACAACGGCTACATCAACGGGACCACGGCGCTGGGCGCCATGGCGTCCAGGTTTCCCGAGGCCACCCACGTGGTCGTGGCCGGGGAGAGCGCCGGCTCGGTGCCAGCCCCGCTGTACGCCGGGCTGACCCATGACCTGCTGCCGACGGCCGAGGTCCGTGTCCTCGCCGACGGGTCCGGCGCCTACCCGGACGTGCCGGCCATCAATGCCGTGGTCGGCGGTTCGTGGGGCACGGGCAGCGCCATACCGGCGTGGCCCGAGAACGCCGGGCTGACGGCCGAGACGTGGAGCTTCCCAGGGCTGTTCATCCAGGCCGGCAAGCATGATCCGGGCATCATCTTCGCCCGCCACGACTACGCCTTCGACCAGACCCAGACCATGTTCGCTGCGCTCGCCGGGGTCGACTCGTCCAAGCTCGACACCCTGATCGACAAGAACGAGGCACAAGTGGAGGCCGCCGGCATCAACCTGTCCAGCTACATCTCCCCTGGCGACAATCACACGGTGCTGCACGACGACGCCTTCTACACCGAGGAGCAGAACGGTGTGAAGCTGGTCGACTGGGTCAGCGAACTGCTCGCCGGCAAGCCGCCGGCGGACAACCACTGCACCCAGTGTGGGGCCGACGCAGCCGGCGGCTGACCACGTTGCTGCGGATCGAGGCACACAGGTGAGTGCCGCGGACGCCGAGTGGATTGCCGGCCTACGGGCCGCGCTGGCTGCCGCAGGGGATCCACAGCGGGCCGCGAGCCAGCAGCGCTACATGAAATCGGCGATGCCCTATCACGGCATCACCTCGCCCGAGGTACGGGCGCTCGTGCGCCCCCACCTGGAGCTGGCCGCTGCGCAGCTCACCGACCGGTCAGCGTGGGAGAAGACGATCCGAGCGCTGTGGGACGGGGCCACGCACCGCGAGGAGCGGTATGCGGCGCTGGCGCTGGCCCGGGCGAGGCGGTTCCGCCGGTGGCAGGACCCGGCCACGCTGACGTTGTATCGCCATCTGGTGCTGACGGGGGCGTGGTGGGATGTGGTCGACGAGATCGCCGGTCACCTCGTCGGGCCGATCGTGACGGCCCATCGGTCGACCGAGGCGCAGCGCATGATGGCCTGGGCAGAGGGCGACCACCTGTGGCTGCGACGAACGGCGATCCTTCATCAGCTCGGCTGCAAGGACGACACGGACAGCGAGCTGCTGGCTGCCACGATCGAGCCCAACCTCGCCACGAGCCGGTTCGGTGATCAGTTCTGGATTCGCAAGGCCATCGGCTGGGCGCTGCGCCAGTACTCCTACACCGACCCGATCTGGGTACGTGGGTTCGTCGATCGGCAGCGGCAGCGGATGGCCTCGTTGACGGTTCGTGAGGCCACCAAGCGCCTGCCGCCGGTGAACTGACGACGGGTCGAGTCAATCTCCGGCAGCCCGACCGAAGGGCTGACGCCGGTGTGGCTCAGATCCGCCGCGGCTCACCGACCTCGACCGACAGCGTGATCCGATCGCCGAGGTCGATGCCCTCGGCGCGGCGCACGGCGACCTTGATGGGCACCAGCATCCTGCCGTCCTTGGGCATCAACGCAGTGCGGTACCGCGTCCCGCCGATGGTGACGTGGGCGGCAATGCACCCCCAGCCGTAGCTCAGCTCGGGCATGTCGATCAGCAACTCGCCGTCGTCGGGCGGCAACGCGACGAAGTAGTGCGGCGCCGGACCTCGCCACTCGATGATCGTGCCCGAGAAGGTGAACCGCACCGTGACCTCCGATCGTGTGGTTCAGCCAACGATCTGGTGCTCGGTCACCACCAGCCGGATCCGGCTCTGCACGTAGCTCAGCGTGTGCGCCGCCACTCGCTTGCCGGCCTCGGTGCCGTAGGCGTCGATCGACGCCTGCTCGCTGTCGAACCACAGCTCGGCGATCCCGTCCGGGCCGCTGCCATCGGCCACGTCGTTGAAGACCAGCTTGCGCACACCGGGCAACTGCTCGGCCAGGGCTCGGTGGTCGTTCAGCCACCAGTGCAGGAACTCGTCGTGGGTGGTCCCCTCACGGCGGGTCAACAGGATGATCACCTTGTGCATCGCTCAGCCCTTTCGGATCCGGTGGAGTGGGCGTCCGCCTACGGCGAGCGCCAGAACGACGACCATCTCGTCGTCGCGAGGAGCGTCGTCGATCGAAAAGGCGATCGCATCCATCTCGTCGAACTGCCAGATGTCGTCGCAGTTGGTCAGCGGCGCGACGATGCGCGTGCCCGGTCCGCCCAGCAGCTTGGTGGACGGGATGATCGCCGGTCCTCGCCCGAGCGCAGCGCGCACCGGCGCTCCGAAGCTGGGATGGATCACGGCCGCGGCGTGCTCGATCTCACCGGCCGATCCGACGATCGCCGCCTTGCCGTAGGCCGACACAGCCGCGGCGGGCAGGCCGAGGACCGCCAGCGCCTCGTCCGCGAGCCGCGCCCCCACCGCCGCTCCGAGGGCTACGAGGTCGGCGAGGTCCTCGACGTACTGCCCGGCGTACGGGTTGTGCATGACCAGCCCGCAGGCCACCTTGCGCCGCTCGCCGTCCACCTCGCGGCCCTGCTCGCGCATCGTGGATTCGACCAGCGAGACCACCTTGCGAATGCTCAGTGTCAGGGTCATGCCCGCTCCAGCAGGGTGACCATGAACTCCGACGTGGCGTCGAGCGGGCGCAGGTCCCACGTGGCCAGGCGAACGCCGGCGCGCAGGCCGGCGGCCTCCGCATCGGCGACGAAGTCGTCGAAGTCGTAGCCCCGATTGGCGCCGAAGCCCACGGCGATCCGCCCGCCGGGCGCCAGGTGGGCGGCCAACCGTTCCAGCACCTGGCGTCGTGTGGCGGGATCGAGGAAGGTCATCACGTTCCCGGCGCAGACGATGACGTCGAAGCGGTCACGGACCCCGCGGGCGCCGAGGTCGAACGTGGACAGGTCGTCCACCAACCAGGTGGGTCCCGGGTGGTCGCTCTCGGCAGCAGCGATCAGTTCGGGATCGAGGTCGACGCCCACGACCTCATGGCCCAGAGCCGCCAGCCGCCCACCGACTCGACCGGGCCCGCACCCGGCATCGAGGACCGCCGCGCCACGCGAGACGAGGGCGTCCACGAAGCGGGCCTCCCCGTGCAGGTCGTGACCGGCGTCGTGCATGTCCCGGAACCGCTGGATGTACCACGCCGAGTGGCCCGGGTTGTTGGCGATCATCTGCAGCCACACGTTGGCAGGTGCGCTGACGGTTTCGTGCGACATCCGATCGAGTGTAGAGACCGCCCCGCCCCACCGTTTGTTCACTCACAACGCGGTCGGGCTGGAGATCACGTGAACAAACCGGGGGTGTCGGTGGCGCAGTCTGAGGAAGGCTTAGGAGAGCGTGGCGAGGGCGGCGACCATTCGCTCCCGGACGGCGTCGAGCGCCTTGGCCGGACGGACCATCACCTTGAAGTCGACGATCCGGCCGTCCTCGTCGCAGCGGATCATGTCGACGCCGTTCACGTACGCGCCGCTCATCGTGGTCTCGAACTCCAGCACGGCGTCATGGCGGCCGATCACCTCGCGCACGTAGCGGAACCGGCCGTCCCACTCCTCGGTGACCGACGCTGGCGGGATCGTGGCTGGATCGCCGATGAACGACATCGCCGCCGCGGTCAGGTACTTCGCCACCAGCGCTTTGCCCGGCAAGGGTTTGAACAACACGGGTGAGTGCATCACCACGTCGTCGGCGAGAATCCGGTCCAGCGCGGCGGGGTCGCCGGTCAGCACGTCCTGCCAGTGGCGCAGGCACCGGGCGATGGGTGTGGTGGGATCGATGGTGGCGAGGGTCGTCAGGGCGGCCATGGCGAGGATCTTGGCATGGCCGGGGTGCCCCGGGGTCAGGACAGGCAGAGGCAGAACGGGTGGCCGGCGGGGTCGAGGAACACCCGAAACGTGGTGCCCGGTTGCTCATCGGCCTTGGTGGCGCCCAGCGCCAGCACGCCGGCCTCGGCGGTGTCGAGGTCGTCCACGACCACATCGAGGTGCATCTGCTGGGGAACTCGGTTGCCCGGCCACTGCGGGGCGACGTAGTCCTCCACCCGCTGGAGGGAGATGCGCTGACCGTCGCCACGCAGGTCGACCCACTCGTTCGAGGCATCGGCCTCCCAGCCGAGCAATGCCCCGTAGAAGGCTGCCAGAACGGCGGGGTCGGGGCAGTCGATGACGATGGTTGGCAAGCGGGCGATGGCCATCGGTACAGCCTGTCACGCGTCGCTACCGGCGTTGCCGCGGCGAGACTGGGGCGATGGGAACAGTGTTCGACATCGACGGCTCGGTGGTGGTCGTGACCGGGGCGTCCGGAGGGATCGGCCGGGGACTGGCCGAGTACCTCCTGGCCGCCGGAGCGACGGTGGCTGCAGTGGCGCGAAACGACCAGCGGGCAGCGGAGCTGGAGCGTGAGTTGGGCGGCCACCAGCGGCTCAGCGTGCACGCCGCTGACTTGCGTGACACCGCCTCGATCGAGCCACTGTTCGCCGAGATCGAGACTCGCCACGGCCGGATCGACGCGCTGGTGAACGTGGCAGGCCTGGGGAACCCGATCCCGGCGATCGACGTGACCCCCGACGACTGGGACGAGATGATGGACCTGAACCTACGGGCGTCGTTCTTCTGCGCTCAGGCGGCAGCGCGCCGGATGCTGGGACAGGGACACGGCCGGATCGTCAACATGAGCTCGCAGATCTCGGTGGTGGCCAACCGCGACGAGGTGGTCTACTGCGCGTCGAAGGGCGGCCTCAATCAGGTCACCAAGGTGCTGGCGCTGGAGTGGGGCGCCAGGGGCGTGGTCGTGACGGGTGTCGCGCCCACGTTCACCTACACCCCGGGGACCAAGGAGCGGCTCGACGATCCGGCGTTCGCCGCGTCGGTGCTCGACCGGATTCCGCTGGGACGTTTCGGGACGATCGGCGACATCGGCGCCGCGGTCCAGTACCTGCTGAGCGACGCCGGTGAGATGGTCAACGGCCACACCCTCGTGATCGACGGCGGCTGGACCATCGTCTGACCTGCCCTCCCCCCGGTTTGTTCACCCGGAATCCCGCCCTACTGGAGATCGGGTGAACAAACGGGTGCGGCGGGAGGGCCAGGGGGCCCGGCGGGCGAGGCGGGCGAGGCGGTGCTGGCGGCGGCGATCGATGAGCACCTGGCGGACCACGTTGCGGCCGGGGATCCCGGTCACACCGCCGCCGCCGTGGGTGCCCGAACCGGCTTGGTACAGCCCGCGCACCGGCGTGCGCAGGTCGGCGTACCCGGCCGCTGGGCGGGCGTGGAACATCTGACCGAGGGTCAACTCGCCATGGAAGATGTTCCCGCCGGGGAGGTGGTAGGTGTGCTCCATGTCGTACGGGCCGATGACCTGACGGCCCACCACCGACGCGGTGAAGCCCGGGGCGATGGCTTCCATTCGGGCGAACAGCCGGTCGGCGTAGCCCTCGAGTTCGGCGCGATGGGGATCGGCGTTCCACGTGTGCGGCACCCACTGGGTGAACATCGACACGATGTGGTGGCCCTCGGGCGCCAGGGTGGGGTCGAACACCGAGGGGATGGCGATGTCGGCGAACGGCAGGGTGGCGGCCCGCCCGGCGACGGCCTCCTGGAAGGCGTGCTCGAGGTCGTCGAGCGATTCGGCCAGCACGATGGTCCCGCCGTAGACGGACGGGTCGAACTCCGGGTGGCTGGTGAACGAGGGCAGCCGGTCGACGGCCACGTTGACCTTCACGGTTCCCGAGCGCGATTTCCATGAGCGGATGTCGGCCAGGAAGTCCTCGGGGAGGTGCTGGGGCTCGACGAGGCGCAGGAACGACACCGCCGGGTGGGCGGTGGTGATCACCGTGGCGGCGCTGAGCTCGGTGCCGTCGACCAGGGTCACGCCACGCACCTGACCGGCAGTGACGTCGATCCTGGCCACCGGTGCGTTGGTGCGGATCTCCACACCTCGGGCCCGTGCCGCGCTGGCCAGGGCCTCGGCCACGCCACCCATGCCGCCGCGGGGGAACCCCCACGCCCCGGTGCGACCGTCGCCCAAGTCACCGATGTGATGGTGCAAGGTCACGTACGCCGTGCCTGCCGAGCGCGGACCGGCCCACGAACCGATCGCCCCGGACACCGACAGCACGCCGCGCATCGCATCGGACTCGAAGCGATCCTCCACCAGGTCGGCGATGCTGGCCGAGAACAGCCGGGTCAGGTCCACTGCGGCGCGCTGGTCCACCCCCTTGAAGCGGCGCAGCATCATCGCCTGAGCGGCGAGGTCAGCCGGTCGGCGTGACCCCAGCTTGGGTGGGATGTCACCCAGCAGCGGGCCGAGCAGCCGGCCGAGACGGGCCATGTCTGCATCCCAGCGCTCGTAGGCGTCGGCGTCCGCGGCGGAGAACTTGGCGATCTGCGCACGGCGGGCCGCTGGCGCCTCCGGCAGCGCCAGATACCGCCCGTCGCGGCGCGGCGCAAAGTACGGTCCCTGCGGGTACACGTGATACCCGTGGCGGGTGAGCTCCAAGGCGTCGACGATGGCCGGCGGCAGCAGCGAGACCACGTACGACAGCGACGTGACCGTGTAGTCGGGCCCGAACGGATGCTCGCTGACCGACGCCCCGCCGACGATCTCGCGGGCCTCGCACACGCATACCGACAGGCCCTCGCCGGCCAGCAGGCCGGCAGCGATCAGCCCGTTGTGCCCGCCACCGACGATGACGATGTCGTACTGGTGCCTGCTCGCGCCGTTCATGTCGCTCCCGATGCTCGTGGCGGTCCCTCACCGCCCTCGCGTGCACGGTACCGCCGCGCCACCGAGGTCTCAGCAGCTCCGGTATCGGTACGTCGGTGACCCCGGCCTGGTGAGGTTGACGTCACGGCGCACGACCGAGACCCTCGCGCCGACCTGGCGGCAGGCCCTCAAGAAGCCGGCGCTGGTGTACTCGACCACGATGAGACGCCTGCCGAACGCAGCCGTGTACGCGGCGCACTCGCGGTAGTAGCCGCACTCCTCGGCGATCGCGAAGTCGAACCCGATGAGCTCGCGAGAGATCCTGCGCCCGAGCTGTGGAGTGTTCTTCTGGCCTACCGCCAGGCCCTTGCTGTGGGCGTAGTCGGTCAGCATCTCGGCGAAGGCCACCGCTTCGGCCTGCCCGAACGGGATGCTGCCCTGGCGTGTGGTGCCGTCGAACCGCGTCCACGAATCGAGGTTGTCGTACTCGACTGCCTGGAAGCCCTTGCGGGCGCAGGCGTCGATCATCGGCGCCAGGTGGTCCAGTGCGCCAGCGCGCTTGTCAGCCGTACTGATGTCGATCAGGTACTCACCATCCCAATTGGGGTCGTCGCCGAGGCCGTCGAGGACGAGGTCACGCGGCCAGTTGGAACGCTCGTCGGGGCGATCGGCGCTGGCGTCGTCCGCCTGGGTCTGGAAGGCGTTGACGTAACAGATCGAGTAGCCCGTACCGCGCAGGGCCGAGCCGCTGAACCAGTCCCGGGAGACCACCGTGACGCCTGCCGGCGGCCGGTAGTCGCCGCCGATCTGGTAGTCGAACTTGGCGTTGATCGGCGGCGCGGGTGGCGGGCCCGCTGCGCCCGCGGCACGCGGCGGCGCGACCGTGGTGATCGCTGCTGCCGCAGCCATGGCAAACCTGGTCAGTCGCATGGGTGTGTCCTCCTGAGCCCGGCGGGGGTGGGTGCGGTTTCACCGTACGCACCGGATGATGAAGCGTCCATGAAGCCACGGAAGTCCCGATAGTCACGAAGTAACCAATCCGAGGTTGCGTTGCCCACTTCGCTCGTGAACGCAGGCCAGCCGTTACGGTGGCCCGGTGAGTGATGCAGGAACCGCGGCAGCACGCGACGCCGACATGCTGATCCGGACGGAGCGCACAGGGCACGTGCTCGTGATCTCGATCAACCGCGAGCACAAGCGCAACTCGATCGATCGGCACACGGCGGATCAGCTGGACGACGCTCTGAACACCCTCGACGACGACCCGGAGCTGTGGGTCGGGGTGCTGACCGGGACGAGGACGATGTTCAGTGCCGGTAGCGACGTGAACGCCAATCGTCACTATCACACCGATCGCGGCGGTGAGTACGGCCTCATCCGCCGCCGCCGGGCCAAGCCGTTGATCGCCGCCGTCGAGGGGTTCGCCCTGGGTGGTGGGATGGAGATCGCCCTGGCCTGCGACATGGTGGTGGCGTCGGCCACGTCCCGCTTCGGCCTGCCGGAGGTCAAGATTGGCGTCCTTCCGGGGTCCGCCGGGCTGTTCCGCGCTCCGCGGAGCCTGCCCGTGAACCTGGCCAGGCAGATGATTCTCACCGGTGATCCGATCAGCGCCCAGCGGGCCTATGAGGCCGGGCTGGTGAACGTCATCGCCGAACCGGGCGCCAGTCTCGAACGAGCGCTGGAGTTGGCCGAGGCCGTCTGCGCCAACGCTCCGCTCTCCGTGCAGGCGTCCCTTCGTGCCGTCAACGACCTTTTCGGGGACGCCGACGAGCGCGGGTGGGAGTTGACGGATCAGGCGTGGTCGGCGATCGAAGGGACCGAGGACCTGGCCGAGGGCATCGGCGCCTTCCTCGGGAAGCGCAAGCCCGTCTGGCGCGGCCGCTGAGCAGGCCGGCGGTGGCCAGCCCGGGCGGACCACCGTCCGTCCTCGGCAACTCGGGCGCGATGATGCCCACCTCTACCATGGCAAGGTGACCCGACGTCTTCCCGCCCCCGGGACACTGTCCCCGATGTACTTCCTGTTCGCCGCCTCTCAGCAGGTCGGGGCCCTCCTCGCCGAGGCGCTGGCCGACGCCCCCCTTGATGCCGGGGGCTACGCGTTCTACAGCGCCGTGCGCGAAACGCAGCCGACGTCGCCCACGGATCTTGCCCGGCACCTGGGGATGCCGGTGACCACCGTGCTCGACACGCTAAGCGGCTTGCAGCGCAGGGATCACGTTGCCCGGCTGCGCAACCCGCGTGATCGCCGCTCGTACCTGGTCCGCCTTACCGAATCCGGCGAGCAGGTGCACGACGCCACGGAGGTCAGGTTTCGCCAGGCTGACCTGCGGCTGGGCGCACATCTCGGCGGCCGCAGCGCTGAGGTGATCGACGTGCTGTCGACGTTGCAGGGCGCCGCCGCGACGGCCCTCGACGAACTGCGGGAGGCGCAGGCCGATCGAGCCGGATGATGCCAGGGTTGCGGTGCTCGTCGCCGTGCTCGCCGTTCGGTGACGACGCGACGCGGCGGGGGACCGCCACGCTGGGGCTCGATCTGCAAGCGACCCGTTGACACCTCGCCATCAAACCGCGGAGACCTGTGGCGGAGGTGGACGGGAATCGAACCCGCCAGGCAGGGATCACCTGCCTCAACCGCTTTGAAGGCGGCGGAGTCCACCAGGCACTCGGACACCTCCGGCGGACACCGTATCGGTTCCGCCGACGCCTCCGTCTACGGGTAGATGTGCACCTCGACCCGGCCGGCGGCGACCAGGTTGCCCTCGCTGCCGGTGACCAACCGACGGAACAGCTCGCGAGCCACCCAGTAGGTCTGGCGCACGCACCCGTGGGAGTCATAGCCGGCGCCCACGTTCGGGTAGGCGTGCAGACCCTGGCCGTTGTAGAAGCGGATGAAGTACTCGAGTCCGGTGATCGAGTAGCGCATGGCGTTGTACGCGACGAAGTGACCCTGCCGGGTGAGCGAATCGCCGACCCCCGAGTCGTAGCGGGACGTGGTCACGGTGTACGGGCCGATGACCGTCGTGCCGACGACACCGGAGGTGACCCGGCGCAGCCAGGCGCGCTGGGACGACACGTCGACGCACACGATGTACTTGGCCCGCCCGGACACCGACGAACACCCACCGCTGGCCGCCGACGCCGGCGCGCTGGGCAGGAGTGTGGCCGTCGCCATCACCAGCACGAGTAGGAACTGGCCGATTCGCCTCACGTCGCCCTCCGATGCATCTGTCTGGAGCCGTTCGGGCGCCGGGCCTAGCCTACGCGGTCGCCGACAGCCGCAGCGCCACCGCTCTCGGCCACTATGGGGGATCGGGGAAAAGGGGGAGAAGTGCGCCAACTCAGTGCACCGGACGCCGCCATGTTGGCGTTGGACACCAGCAAGACATACGGCCACATCGGGATGCTGGCCATCTTCGATCCATTGGGGACCGATGGCGCCAGCTACGCGGTGACCCGCCAGACCGTGGCCGAGCGGCTCCACGCCATGCCGCCGCTGCGGACCCGCCTGCAGCCAGTACCGCTGGAGCTCGATCGCCCCTACTGGGTGGACGACGAACACTTCGATCTCGACTACCACATCCGCCACCACGCCGTGCCGCCGCCGGGGACACCCGAGCAGTTGGCCGAGGTCGTCAGCCGCATCGTCGCCAGGACGTTGGACCGGACCCGACCGTTGTGGGAGTTGTACGTCATCGAAGGCGTGAACGGCGGCAGGCACATCGCCCATCTCACCAAGATCCACCACGCGTATCTCGACGGCGTCGCCGGCGCCGTGATGCTCGGCGCCCTGCTTGACACCGACCCCGACACCCGACCCACCGGTGAGGTTCCGTCGTGGACGCCGCGTCCGACGCCGAGCGGTATGGATCTGCTCGGGCGTGCGGTGTGGACCATGGCCGCCAACCCGCAACGGCTGGTTCGGGCGGTCGGGCGGCTGGGCAAGGAGCTGACGGACTCCTCCACCCGTTTCGTGGTGGCCAATCGCTACGTGCAGTACGTGCCCGGCGGAGTGGGTGACCGGTTGCGGAGGAAGCTGCGCTCGGATACGGCGCGGCCGTCGGCGCTGCCCACCACGGTGGCGCCACGCGTCCACTGGAACGGATCGGTGTCGGCCCACCGGCATCTGGCCTTTTTCACCGTGTCGTTGGAGCGGGCGCGAGCCATTCGCCGGGCCACGCAGACGACGTTCAACGACGTGGTCATGGCCCTGTGCGGCGGCGTGCTTCGCCGCTACCTGCTGCTGCACGACGACCTCCCCGAGGCGCCGCTGCTGGCCGGAATGGCCATCAGCCTGCGGACCGGGAGCGAGGAGGAGTTCTACACCAACCGGGTCCTCACCGCGGTGGCCGAACTGGCGACCGACGAGCCCGATCCCGTCGCCCGGCTGATGCGCATCAGGGCCAGCGACACGGCGGCCAAGGACGACTTCGCCCACCTCCCCACCGGCACGCTGCAGGAACTCACCGCCCTGCGCCCGCACACCTTCGTCA
>WBZP01002412.1_pt1 | contig 12821 bp, 15 predicted proteins | sample 5204301 | NCBI WGS metagenome assembly WBZP01 (sample SAMN12412401, study PRJNA552823) | activated sludge metagenome | isolation source: activated sludge from nitrification reactor of wastewater treatment plant... | place: USA: Pennsylvania | collected 2017
CTCTTTTATGCCCACGGCTTCACTCACGGCGTAGGCTGTCGAGCCGGCGAGGACCGGTATTGCCAGCAGTCCTGTGCCGATGATACCGAGGGCGAAGATCGTTTTTGCTATCTGGCCAGCGTAAGGAAAAGTTTGTACAAGCGGTTCGATGGCTTTTGCCGCCGCGGCAGCATTCGGAATGTCAGTGATGCCCTGAACATGCAGAGTCGATGCTGCCGTCACCATAATGAAAAAAGCCGTCATCTCTGAAAACAACATGCCAGTAAGATTGTCTTTCCGGAAACCAGTGACTCGACGCTCGGTCATATCGGGCTTTTTATTCTTCGTGATGCGTAGCCAGCCGTGGCGGATTTCTTCTTCGACTTCCTGGCTCGGCTCCCAGAAAAACAAGTAAGGTGAGATAGTGGTACCTAGTACGGCAACCATCGTCACAATGAACGCTGGCGTAAATTCAATGGTCGGAATAAGCAGGTGCTTGAAAATGTCCATCCACGGTTGCGTGACGACAAAGGCGGTGATGACGTAGGCGAAGAGTGAGATGGCGAGCCACTTCAGTATTTTGCTGTAGCGTCGATATGGAATGATGATTTCTAGGAGTGCAACACCAACGCTAAAGAAGATAGTTAGCCAGACAAAGGGGACAGATGGAAAAAGTAGTTGGGCCGATGATGCCATGGCACCAATATCAGCGCCGATGTTAATTACATTTGCGAATACTAGGAAGAAGACCGCAAAGTAGAGGATCCAGCGGTTGTAGTTTTTCTTTATGACGGCTGCGAGTCCTTTACCTGTCACGAGCCCGATGCGCCCCGAGATCTCCTGCACTGATACCATCATCGGTAGCATGTACAAGGTCATCCAGATCATGTGGAAGCCAAAAGCGGCTCCGGCTTGAGAGTATGTAGCTATCCCTGACGGATCATCGTCAGCTGCACCGGTAACGATACCCGGACCGAGTCGTTTCAGGAAGCGCTTAGTCTTTTTCCAGCGATGTTCAATTTGTTCCATAATGCTTTTGCTTTAATACTATACGTGAACAGATGTGAAAACAATATCCGACAGGTATAATGAAATTATGAAACCGCAGACTATACTTATCACCGGAGCCTCATCGGGCATCGGCATGGAAATGGCACATGTTTTTGCTCGGGAGGGGAATAATGTCTTTCTCGTGGCGCGTGAAGAAGAGCGGTTGCGTCGGGTGGCGACTAATATTGAGCATCAATACGGCGTAAAGGCTTGGCCACTTCACCTAGATCTGACTAGCCCTGGCTCTGTTGAAAAAATCCGCAAGGCAGTTCGCGCGGCTGGCTTAACGATAGATGTCGTGATTAATAATGCTGGCTTTGGTGAATATGGCGAACTGATCGCGACCGATATGGCGCGTGAAGCCGAGATGATTCAGTTAAATTGCACAGTTCTGACTGAGATGACAAAGGTCTATGGTGCAGAGATGGCGAAGCGGGGTAGTGGCAAGATACTGAATGTCGCCTCGATCGCTGCCTTTTTCCCGGGTGTACATATGGACGTGTATTATGCAACGAAGGCCTATGTCTTGAGTTTGACGCTAGCGGCGGCGGAAGAGCTGCGGCCGAAAGGGGTACAGGTATCGGTGTTGTGCCCAGGGCCGACGAAGACGATGTTTCAGTCGCATGCCCACGCTGGGCGCAGCCGGTTTTTTGGGCGAGCGGGCGATGCTCGTGATGTCGCCGAAGCAGCGTATCGCGGCGTAAGCCGTGGTAAGCTCATCATTATCCCCGGCTGGCGGAATAAGTTGAGTATTTTTCTCAGTCGGTTCGTGCCGCGGCGTTGGCTCGCACCGCTAGTGCGCCGGGCGGATTAATCTCAGTCGCTCAGTAAGAGCCACCACATCAGCGCGCTCATTGCGGCGTAGACGAGCATAGCTATAATTAGCAGGGGCCAGCCGACCTGCGACGAAGCGGTTTTACGTTTTCGTGTCATGAGCTTTAGTATAAACAAAAATCTCAGCTTTGAGCTGAGATTTCTCGTATGGGGTGAGTGATGGGGCTCGAACCCACGACCTCCGGGACCACAACCCGGCGCTCTAACCAACTGAGCTACACCCACCATAATGCTTTTGGTGCCCCGGGTAGGATTTGAACCTACGACCATTGGCTTAGAAGTCCACTGCTCTATCCAACTGAGCTACCGGGGCTCAAAAAGTTCACAGATTCATGCCGTTGCGTCGCAACGATTCCTAACGCTAAGCTGACATATAATAGCATCGTTAACCTGATAAATCAATAAAATACATTGACAAAATAGTAAAAATATGCTATAAAACAGTTAGGACCTTCACTACACTCCCCGGGAGGGATACATGATCGCGTTCCTGCTCGTTCTCACCGGCTTGGCCGGACTCGTCGCTCGCCTCATCAGTGAGCGCGACCCCCAGCCCAATCGCTGGTGGATCAGTTGGATCATCGTGGGTTCAGCTTCAGTGGTCAGCTTCGTCTGGCTACTCGTGGCAACCACGGCGCCAGCCTGGGGCGCACTCGCCATCGTCGCCTGCACCGTGGCTACCGGAGTCTATCTCCGTGAGATCACGCGCTTCGTCGGCCGTTGGCTGTCCCACCCTCGAAACATCGTCCAACTCGTGACGGTGCTCATCGTCGGCTACCTCGTCTTCTTGGCGGTGGTCAGCCCGGCATTCCGGGTACAGCTCTTCTCCTTGGCAATCGCAGTCGCCGCACTGTGGCTGATGTGGAAGGCACTCATCGTGCCTCTCGCTCCCAAGAAAAAGAAGAGCAGTTAGTGCTCATTCTCGGTCCTATCCACGGCCCCCGCAAGGGGGCCTTTCCCATTTGTAAAAAAAATCGCCCACGCTCGTGGACGACATGGGCAAATAATGACTGGAGCGGGTAGCGGGAATCAAACCCGCATCGCCTGCTTGGAAGGCAGGAATAATAATCTTTATACCATACCCGCATGGCATGTTCGGACTGTCAAACGACCGCCATATTTTACCACTCTATCTGGTAAATGGCTAGACCTCGCGGAGGTAATTTACTGTAGTGTGCCGATCACCGGCAACTTGGCCAGCACGCTGGTGCCATGTGGTGATTGACCGATTGAGCTCGATTCGTCTCGGCCGCATTTGGCTTGGCCATTTGACGGAACATGCTCGCCGTTGACCCATTCTTTACTGCCGGTCACGTTATAGACTGTACCATTAACAGCGACCCAGCAGGGAACACCATTTTTCCCATTATTTTTCGCGAGCTCTGACGTAGTGATGGTTTTTGAGGCGCTACTCGGTTGGGGTGAATTACTCTCTGCACTTGAGTTTGTTGAGGCGGAGGTGTTGAGAGGGGCTGGTGAGGTTGCGGCAGTTTAGGAGCGCGTGAGGGCGTAGACGCCATAGCCCAAGGCGGTAAGTCCGAGTATGACGGCCAGAGTAATGAGAACTTTTTTCATGCTGTTAGTGTAGCAAGTATATTATGAGAAATTCCTGAGAGCTAGCGCCAAGTTGGTAGCCAGCTCCGAAGATTGAGCAACTGCTGATTAATAGCTATGCCGTAGCTAGCCGGAGCGAATAGCAGGAAGGTGGCACTGAGCAGGAGTGCAATGAAGGTTTGTTCCTTGAGACTCATGCGATCCACCACTATGCCCGCTGCCAGGATGGCAAACCCAAGCGGGATAAAATAGTGATATAAGAACATCACACGACTAATTGCTGCAAACGGTAGCCAGCTAATCGCGAAACCAATCAGGACAATCCAGGCGGCATCAAAACTTTTGACAGTGAGTTTCTTGGCGATCAACATCCCAATAAGTGTTAATAGTCCTGCGAGTGAACCCCACCAGACTAGCGGGTTACCGATGAGCCAGATCGCGCCAGTTCCTTCCACCCAATATGAAATCGGCCGCAACATAATAGGCCAGGTATACCATTTACTGCCGTAAGGGTGACCAGCGGTCAAGCGTTGGTTGGCGGCGTACATTTGGTAGTTGAGCTCCACGATTTTGGCTGGTAAATTCAGAGGCCGATATTCATTTGTACTGGCGTACTGGTTGCCGCGCAGACCAGACTGGAAGGCCGGTGTCATGAAGACGTCGCCGTCGCCGGTTTTCGTGAGCAAACTGACGTGGATGACAAAAAAGCTGAGATATAGCAATACGGGGATCGCAAAGTAGACGGCTAAAACCTTCACGAAACGTTGCCAGCGCACCCACCGCAACACCTCGATGATAATTGGCAGGGCTAGAAAAATCGCCGCGGTCCATTTCACGCTGACTGCCATCCCGGCTAAAGCTGCAGCGCCGACAATCCACTGCCATTTGCGCCGCCGCCGCCAGACGAGGTACGCCCAGAGCGACGCAAAGCCAAACAGTAGCAGTAAGCTATCAATCAGTACAAAGCGGCTTTGAGCCAGCAGAGCATTATCAAGTATGACCGCCAGTCCAATCAGAAAAGCTGTCCGGTTTTTCAGGCCGAATTCGCGGGCAATGCCGTAAAAAACTAGAGGCAACAGCGCGCCAGCCAGCGAGGGCAAGAAGCGCAAGAGTAAGTAGCCATTATCGCTAAAAGCCGTGCCGATAGCTGCGAATGAAGAGGTTGGGTTATAGCGCATTACCCAGGCGAAGCCGGCGATTAAGAGTTTCCCAAATGGTGGGTGGATATCAAAGAAATAGCTACCAGAGAAATAGTTACCGACAAATTTGCCAAAGTAGACCTCGTCAAACACTGCTGAGCTCGGGTAGCCAAAGAGAAAAAAGCGCGTAATAAAGCCAAGTGTCAGCAGGCCGATGATCGCCACCATGACTTGATGTTGCTTGGTCCAGGCAAGCCATTGATGGAAGAATTTGCGGCGTGTGGATTGCGGCTTGGATTTCATGTCTTCATCATCTTTTCTTACTCGCGCACACATTGCAAGTGTCATTTGTAAAAAACGGCTGCTTGAGCTCGCGATATATAGGCAAGTGGCAGGCGGAAGCAGTAGCGCAATATGCTTGACTCCTGGTCAACGCAGGAATATAGTCACCTTAATGTACCTTGAGCAAGGGAGATGGCATGACAGCCAATGCGGTTCCTACCACTCAGATCCTCAGTTATCTGAACCCTGTCTTCCGCATCCTCGGCGGAGATGACATCGGCGGCTTGCCGAAGGGCGTACCCAGCGATGCGTACGAGTGCGTCATCGCTCGGGCATTCGAGCAGGCCACGGGTCGAGCCGTGACGGTCGGTGCCAACAAGCTGAGCGTTTTCTTCCGGACTGATGCCGCCGCGATCTCGCGCGAGTGGAACGGATGCATCAACTACAGCGAGGCGACTGATGCCGATGGCACCCACTGCTACGAAGTTGGTCTGCCGCAGACGCTGATCGACTTCATCGCCGCCTTCGACAGCCGTGAGTACACCTCACTCATCGACGGCTTCGACGGCGATGACGAGGAGGTGCTGCAGCCGGCCGATGGTGGCTCCGAAGCGATGTTGCCCGGCGGCGGTGGCGATGGTGGTACCGGTGGTACGCCTGCTCTGAGCGGTGGCTCTGAGTCCGGCGGCGGTGCCATCCAGCCGGCGCTGGTCTCAGCTCCCTGATCCCGATCTTCAACCCCCGCGTGTCTCAGCACTGAGCGCGCGGTTTTTTTTATGCAAAAAAGCTCAGGTTTTTCCTGAACGCTTGTAAGTATTGGTCGGGGTGACCGGACTTGAACCAGCGACCTCGTCGTCCCGAACGACGCGCGCTACCAACTGCGCCACACCCCGATATGGGAGCCAGTTTTTGAGTCTCCCGGCTAGGTCTCGAGATCTTTAGTGGGACCCTTGGGCAAGCCAGTATGCTTTGAGAAGTAGAAGATGTAGAGGATCTCAAGGATGCCAATGGTATTTACAAATAGGAAGACTACAAACCAGACTGACTGGCCCTCGCGGGCTGATTTCCAGAGTGCCACACCCTTCCAAAATAATGACCACGCATAGATGGCGATTATCCACCAAATGTTTTGTTGGATAAACGTGCCGACCGTTTGACTAAAAACATCGTTACTCATATGAATTTCTCCTACCCGCATTATACACCTGGCAAAGCATGGTCTCCAGGTGGCGGTATTCAGGAAAGGGCGTAGACTAGAAGTATGGAAGATCTAGTTAATCAATTAGAGCAAGCTGGCGTTCTACGGAACCCGGCTGTCCGGGCGGCCTTTACTGCCACCGATCGTCGTCGGTTTGTGCGGCCGGTCGATCGGTTGCGCGCCTACGAGGATCATCCTCTATCGATCGGGCATGGTCAGACAATTTCCCAACCTTACACGGTGGCCTTTATGTTGAATCTCTTGGACGTACGTCCAGGCCAAAAAGTTCTCGATATCGGCTGTGGCTCGGGGTGGACAACAGCTTTACTAGCTCAGATGGTTGGGCCGACTGGTAACGTGTATGGCATCGAAATTATTCCCGAGCTGGTGAAGTTTGCTCAGCGCAATCTCGCGCACTATGCGTTTCCGAATGTCATTGTTGAGGCGCCGGGCGAGACGCTAGGCATGCCTGAGCAGGCTCCGTTTGATCGCATTTTAGTATCGGCAGCAGCAGAAACTTTGCCGCTGGAGCTGTGTGAACAGCTAGCGAGCCCTGGCATCATGGTGTTGCCGATTGGGGAAGATATCGTGCAAGTGAAAAAGCATAAGGCTGGCCGCATTAATCAGGAGATATTTTCTGGTTTTGCGTTCGTGCCGCTAGTCTAGCGCGCGGGTGAGTAGGTTTTCAGAATTCGCCCGGAGAACTTAGTTCGCGTCGCAGGCCAACTAAAAAGCCCGAGACAACGCTCGGACATTTTAGTTGGTCGGGGTGAGAGGACTACTCTGTATATTCTTGCGGCGTGCTCGGAGCGAGCTCTTGCGCGCGTCCTCGAATAGCGAACCTCGGGTTTCGAGCCCTCTGTCAGCTATGACAAAACCCGACTCGGATGAGTCGGGCCTTGTCATGGTCGGGGTGAGAGGACTCGAACCTCCGGCCTCCTGCTCCCAAAGCAGGCGCGCTAGCCAACTGCGCCACACCCCGTAAAACTGACTTATCCTAACAGATATGGACAGTTATTTCAATCATCGCATAGAGCTAGGCCGATATAAAAACTAAGCCGTCGCTAGTAGGAAAACACAGAGCGAGATCGACGCGAGGCAGTAAACGTACAAAGAAATATGTTCGTTAGGTCGATTGCGTAGCAAAAATGCTACTAGCGCACCAGCTATCCCAATAATAACCGCACCAATGCTGCCGATGAAAAAGCCAACTAGGGTGCTCCAGCCGCTAGGATCGTTCATGCCACGCAACCAGCCTACGAGCATAGGTGCTATCAGGCTGATAATGATGATAATAAGTCGACTAGAGCGCTTCATAATGAGTCACCGCCGGTTGTATTGCGTAGTATGTGTTGCAGCTTTTCTGATTTTGCGAGCAGTTGAGCTTCCTCGACGCACCATTCGGAGTAGGTATTTGGTTGCTGGATCTCGTTGAGAAAATCATCCCATTGCACCCAGCGTATATCGCTCACTTCATCGGGGTTTGGCTTTGGTGTCACTGCCTGGCGGACGACCAAGACGGGGCAGAATTCATTCTCCACGACGCCCTGAAACTCATACCGGTAGCGATAATCAGGTATCACCATATGAATTGCCTCGGTCGGGACATGAATACCTAGCTCGTAGCTGAGGCGGCGTTGCGCCGCGGCCGTGTAGCCTTCGTCTGGCAATGGGTGTCCACAGACTGAGTTACTCCAGATGCCGGGCCACGTGACTTTGTGCTCGGCACGACGTTGCAAAAGTAGGCGATTGTGGTCATCAAACAAGAAGAGCGAAAAGGCTCGGTGCAAAGGCGTGTCTTGTGTGTGTACGGTTGACTTGTCGGTAGTGCCGACTGGCCGATCGTTTTCGTCGACCAATACAACCTGCTCAAGTGATTGGGGCTTATACATAGTGGATCCTCGTTGCTTCACACTGAGTATGGCGGCTTTGCCTTGGGCATGTAAAGTCAGGGCGTATAATGAAAGACAGTTATGGCAACGCGTAAGCTCAATCATCTCGTGAGGCTGTCTATCCAGAAGTTCACGCTCGTGACCCTACTCTTTTGGTCGCTTGTAGCCATGTTTGTCGCCCTGGCAGGCGAAGTACTAGAGCGCGAGCCGATTCGCCTTGATGTCTGGGTGCTTGAGACGATACATGCCTATGCGAATCCGACGCTCGATCGGCTCATGATCGTGATCACTACTTTTGGTAGTACCCTGGTGATCATTGCGATTACTCTGGCTATTATGGGCTTTTTAGCTTGGCGCGGGCGCTGGCGGCAGCTTGTTATGTTTGGCTTGATTGCTATCGGCGCCACGGGGATGAATGCCATCCTCAAGCAAATCTTTCAGCGTAGCCGGCCATCATTTTGGCAGGCACTGGTAGTGGAGAAAAGCTATTCGTTTCCGAGTGGTCATGCGATGGCCAGCAGTGCGCTGGTATTTGCTGTGATCGTGATCTTGTGGCGGACGAAATGGCGCTGGCCGGCTATCATCGCTGGCGGCGTATATGCCGGTTTGGTTGGCTTGAGCCGTTTGTATCTCGGCGTACATTTTCCAACCGACATCTTAGCTGCATGGTGTGTCAGTTTGGCTTGGGCACTGATTGTTTATCGCTATTTGCAGCCGGGCACGGGAGTCAGCCGTAGTCTCGAGGCTGTGCAGCAGAAGTTGTTGCGCAAAACTTAGAGCAGTTGTATCGATTCCTGGATTAGTGCTTTGAGTTGAGCTTGGTTGATTGCTTCGTCTTCATGCAGATCAATGCCGCGCGACTTCTTTGATTCCAGGCCATTATTAAAGAGCTTATGCGGATCGTTGAGTAGGGCGCCGTTGGCGATAAAATTGTACTTCGTGTGAGCCTTGAAGGCTGACATGGCAAATACCATCTTGCCGTCGAGCATGAAGAACGGCACGTTCCACTTCCAGTCTTCGACTATTTTTGGTTCAGCCTCATGTACGAGGCGGCGAAAGAGTGCTAGATTCTGATTTTGCCAGTCGGGCAGATCAGCTAGATAGGTATCGATTTTCTGTGTGGCAGTGGTCATGCTAACTTGGTTCGTTTGATTTCAATAGTATGCATGCATTGCTTGATGATCTTGCGGAGTAATCCTGCGGGAATTGGCTGATCAACCGTGAAGCGAATGGTGCCTTTTGAGGTGTGAAAATCTTTGAGCTCTTCCTGGAAAGTTGCTACTGGCTCTGATCCCGGGAAGATACTGAGATGATGTTTCGCAGCTGCAAAGAAGATGAGATGACGATCTAAGTAATCGAAACAAGGGACGCCATAGCTGATGAGCTCAGTGGCGCTGGGCACAATGGAGTGCACGAGCTTGCGAATCCGTTCCAGCTCAGCTTTTTCGGGCGGTGCTACGTGCTTGAGATATTCGTCGATGACTGTCATAAGCCTAGTATTTCACCCGATGATTGAGAGTGCAACTCAGCCGGTACCTTCAAGTAACGTGAGGAGTTTGGTGGCGGTGTTGAAGTTACGGATCGTCATCTTTTTATAGATCGGGTTGCTGGCTAGCTTGCCGGTGGTGGTGCGGCCGAAGAGGGCTTTCGACATTGATTGGTAGAGAACCCCATCACCCGACTGCATGGCTTCGATGTCTGGCTTGAGCTCGCCAACTGCGGCTATGACTGCTCTCATGTCATATGGCGGGATCAGAATGAGTAAGTTATGCTTCCATTCCTTATTCTCTCCCCACCACTGCGGTGCAGCTTCGATGATGAGCCGCCACTCGTCATGTGTGAATACGATTACCTCGACATCTAGCTGAGAGGTTGTATGGATAATTTGATGAATGTCTTGGGCGAGCTTGCGGGTGTCTGTAGGAGCCGCGGAGAAAAGCACATTTCCACTATTAATGTAGGTCTGTACGTTCTTGAAGCCAGCCTGTTCGATGGCTACTTTGAGATCCGACATCTTGAGCATGCCTTTACCGCCGACGTTGACGCCACGGAGTAGAGCGAGGTAGCGCGTCATAGGATAACTATAACAAAAAAAGACTCCCAAAAGAGTCGAATAAGGATGGGGTCATCATGGATCTGTCGCTATTACCTCTTCTTCATATCAAAACGATATTGAGCGACGAGATTTGACGCGAGGGCAATAACTTCGATGAAAATCCCTGGATAGTTTCCAGTTAGCAGGTCATACATAAGCCAAAATGGCGGTGCGGCGAGCGCAAGACGACGGATTGTTGTCGTGTTAGTGGTCCAGAATCTTATAACTCCCAGTACAGCACCACTCATAGCTAAAAGGCTAGCTGGCCCTGCCCATGTGAAAGCAGTGGCCGCAACCATCCATAGGATAATTAGCACTAATAGCCATCGGTTCTTTTTGCTTGGTGGTATAAATATGAAAAGTAAATTTGATACACCTGCAACGATGATGATAAATAAACCCGTTAAGGCACCGAGCTCAAGAAAAGTGAGTGCCCAGAACACACTGCTAAATAGATCGATGATCAACATGGTTCGTCGATCATTAAACTGATACATTGCTATCGAAAGCATTACCGCAATAGTTCCGGTGATTTGCGCAATTACGAAAGGGTGCATTTGTTCATGATAACAAAAAGACTCCCGAAGGAGTCGAATAAGGGCTGGAGGGCCAGGAGGGGCTCGAACCCTCGACACCCTGCTTAAGAGGCAGGTGCTCTAACCAACTGAGCTACTGGCCCACATCAAAAAAATGTGGTGAAACCGAAATATTATACCGAGAAATGGGTGGTTAATCAATGGTGCGCCCGGAGGGACTCGAACCCCCGGCCTTGTGGTTCGAAGCCACACGCTCTATCCAGCTGAGCTACAGGCGCAGATTTGCTCGGTTATTATACCTGAAAGCGACTAATCTATCGAGAGATACAAAAAAACCAAGGTGTGCTGCTGCCACAACTTGGTTTTTGGTGCTGCCAAAAACTTGTGTTTTACTCAAGTGCTTGCTGCTGTCAGTCAGTATATACCTTTCTCGAGAGGAGCGCTAGCGTTTTGATAATACTTAACCTTGTGTGCTGCGTATATCTTATTGGACAATAGGCTTGCCAGATAGGCAACGGTGCATTTCATCGACGACCCGAAAGGAGAGATGGTGCCCAGACGTGATGGTAACATCAGTGGCTCACGCCGCAAGCGCAAGATCCGCACTCGTCGCGGTAGCGGCAAGAAGGGTCATCAGCGCAAGCTCAAGCGGGTCAGCCGCACTGCCCGTGGCGGCATGAAGAATCCGTGAGATGACTCATGCCTGCCCCAAACCGATACCCCAACTTCGTTGCATCCGTCCACTAGCCCCGATCGTCATTCGATGATCGGGGCTCAACATTTATTCGTCGCTTTGCGCTTTATAGCCAAAAGCCCGATAATATTGATATGAGTAACCGTGTTTCGCCGCGTCGTCCGAGTGGCTTCCCCGAATATTTACCGGCCGAACAGCTGGCTTTTCAGAAGCTGCTGACGACGATTCGTACTAGCTACGAGGCAGCGGGTTTTGGTCCGATTGAGACACCGGCATTAGAGCTAGCGGAAGTCTTGCTCGCTAAGGGCGGTGGCGAGACTGAGCAGGAAGTATTTCGTTTCGGTAAAGGGTCGAAGGATTACGTATTGCACTATGATCTGACGGTGCCATTAGCGCGTTTCGTGGCGGAGCACCAGAATGATCTGGCCTTTCCATTCCGTCGCTCTCAGATACAGAAAGTTTGGCGGGCTGAACGGGCACAAAAAGGTCGGGCGCGTGAATTCTACCAGTGCGATGCGGACGTGGTCGGCGAGGCCGATGTCGCGGTTGATGGCGAGATGATTGCCCTGGCAGCCAGCACGATGCGGGCTTTGGCAGTCGGGGATTTTGTTATCCGTGTGAATAATCGCAAGATTCTGACCGGCCTCTATGAATCGCTGGGCGTGGCTGAGAAGGCAACTGGACTGCTACGCATTATCGACAAGCTCGAGAAGATCGGCGAGGCGAGCGTGAAAGAGTTACTGAGTAAAGAGGGCTTGGACAAGGCCCAAATCGCGACGCTTTTGAAGACGGCTGAGTTGCGGGGGTCTGTCTCGGCGGTCACTGCAGAGCTGCAAAAGCTAGCTAGCGGGAATTCGCAGCTCGTGACCGGTCTCGAGGAACTCGAGCGGGCGATTGCGGCAGCCATGGCCAGTGGAGTTAAGGAATCAGAACTAGAAATTGACTGCTCGATTGCCCGCGGTCTCGATTATTACACCTCAACGGTGTTTGAGACGTTGCTGACAGACTTACCGGAGCTTGGTAGTGTCTGCTCGGGTGGTCGGTTTGATGATCTGGCGCAATATTATACCGACCGGGCATTGCCAGGTGTAGGAATATCGATCGGCTTGACGCGGCTCTTCGACGGCTTGCGTGACGCTGGCAAGCTTGATCTAGCGACTCAGACACCTAGCCGAGTAATTATCGTACCGATGATGGACGAGGCTTGGGAGCTGGCCGGACAACTGGCGACGAGCCTACGTGACGCCGGCATTGCTTGTGAGCTCGTCATGGCTGAGACTAAGCTGCCGAAGGTCTTCGCGCGGGCTGATAAACTAGCCGTTCCTTATGTGGCGGTGATTGGCGAGAAAGAGCTTGCCGCTGGTACGGTTGCGCTCAAAGACCTGCGTTCCGGCGACCAGACTGAAGTTGATCTTGCGCTCGTTCTCGACCGGGTGCGCTGACTACCTATTAGCTAACAGATACAGTACAATAGTACGGCTATGATAAAGATCGACAAATTGCGTTTCGAATACGCTCACACTCCAATCCTCGACCGGATCACCTTTACGATCGGGCCGGGCGACCGC
>WBZP01005533.1_pt1 | contig 12819 bp, 12 predicted proteins | sample 5204301 | NCBI WGS metagenome assembly WBZP01 (sample SAMN12412401, study PRJNA552823) | activated sludge metagenome | isolation source: activated sludge from nitrification reactor of wastewater treatment plant... | place: USA: Pennsylvania | collected 2017
CACCGCCGTCTTCACGGCAACCAACTCTCCCATCAACTCATCATCAATGTGCAGACGGCCGCCGGTATCGAGGACGACCAGGTCAAATCCCTGCTCGCGTCCACGCTCGACCCCGGCCTGGCAGATCCGCACGACGTCCGCTTGAGTGGCTTGCGCATTGTCGACGCGATAGACATCAATCCCCAGATCACGGCCAAGACTGCTGAGCTGATCGCCCGCTGCAGGTCGACGCGGGTCGGCGGCGACTAAAAGCACCCGCTTCCCCTGGCCTTTGAAAAGCCGCGCCAGCTTACCGCAGGTCGTCGTTTTTCCGGCGCCTTGCAACCCGACCATCATCACCACGGTGGGCGGTTGAGAATGGAGGGCCAAACCCGCCTTCTCACGGCCCATCATGTCACACAGCTCATCCCACACCACCTTGACGACCTGATGACCAGGCGTCAGGCTTTGCAGCACTTCCTGTCCGACCGCTTTGACGCGAACCCGTTCAATGAAGTCCTTGACGATCTTGAAGTTCACATCGGCTTCGAGCAACGCCAGCCGGACTTCCTTCAAAGCCTCGCCGATGTTCTGCTCCGTAAGCACACCTTGCCCACGAAGCTTCTTCAGGATTTTCTCGAACTTATCGCTCAACGCATCCAGCATGGGGCCCCAAAGAAAAAGGCAACCGAAGTCTCAATCAAGTTCTCCGATTGCCTCGTAAAACCTAAAGAAAGAGCATCGGGCAGTGTATAGAAACCGGTCCGGCGAAGTCAAGATATCCGAAGCCATCGGATTTGTTGACAGACCTGACACCTTCCGATATGGTGCCCTCAGTTGACTTCGGCTGGGCCTACATCGGGGAGCGTACGTAACGCGTGAGAAAATCACCCTGGGTTCTTCTCATCTTTGTGCTCATCGGCGGGCTACTCGGCGGAATTCTTGGAGAAATTCTGCACGTGATGGCACCACAGGGTAACATTCAGAGCATCTTCTCCACGCACTTTACCCCGGGCATCAGCCCTCCCCTCACGATTGACCTCGTGCTCATCAAGTTCACGATCGGATTTAGTATCAAGGTCAACTTACTGAGCATCCTTGGCATGTTTATCGGCGTCTACCTCTACAAGCACGTTTAGGCCTTAAGGTCCAAATCCTTCAGCCGCAACGCTCTGATCTGATTGCGCAATTCTGCCGCGCGCTCAAACGCCAGCTCCTTGGCTGCCGCCTTCATCTCGCCTTCCAACCGAAGAATCACTTGACCAACTGTTTCGTCCTTGCCGTAGGGCTCCGCGGTCTCAGCCGCCAGATCCAACTGTACATAATCCAGCTCGGCCACCGCATAGTCCAACGCGGGAATCTCTTTCTTGATACTGGCCGGGGTAATTCCATGGGCTGAGTTGTACTCGGCCTGGATCAGGCGCCGTCGAGTCGTCTCAGCCATGGCGACTTTCATCGACTCTGTGATGACATCGCCATAAAACACCACGCGCCCCTCAACATTTCTTGCCGCACGCCCGGCTGTTTGGATCAGGGACCGATAGGATCGCAGGTAGCCCTCCTTGTCAGCATCAAGAATAGCCACCAGCGTCACCTCGGGTAGATCCAGCCCTTCTCGCAGGAGATTGATCCCTACCAGCACATCGAACACTCCCCTGCGCAGGTCACGGATGATCTCAGCCCGCTCAAGCGTTTTGATGTCGGAATGAAGGTACCGCACCTTCAGCCCCAACTCGTGATAGTACTCGCTGAGATCTTCCGCCATCCGCTTTGTGAGGGTCGTCACCAAAACACGACCGCCTTTGGCCACTTCCTTTCTCACTTCTCCTAGGAGATGATCCACTTGCCCTTTCGCCGGTTGCACCTCGATGCAGGGATCCATCAATCCGGTTGGGCGAATGATCTGTTCGACCACCGCCCCCGCCGCATGTTCGAGCTCATAGTTCCCCAGTGTCGCCGACACATAGACCACCTGGTTCAGAATCCGTTCGAATTCCTCGAACTTGAGCGGGCGGTTATCAATGGCTGAGGGCAGGCGAAACCCATAGTCCACCAGCGTCCGCTTCCGTGAATAGTCACCGGCGTACATCCCGCCCACCTGTGAAACCGTGGCATGCGACTCATCGATGATCATGAGAAAGTCTTTGGGGAAGTAGTCGATGAGCGTAGGAGGGGCCTCGCCCGAGGCCCGTCCGCTCAAATGGCGGGAATAGTTTTCTATGCCGTGGCAGCACCCCATGGCGCGGATCATTTCGAGGTCGAACTTCGTCCGCTGCGCGATGCGCTGCGCCTCGACCAGCTGCTTGTGCTTCTGAAAATAGAGGACGCGCTCATCGAGCTCTTCCTCGATCCCGGTGATCGCTCGCTCGTACCGATCCGGCGCAATCAAATAGTGGGTATTGGGATAGATCGGCACTTTGGGTAATTTGCCCAGCGATTTCCCGGTCAGCGGATCGATCTCGTGGATCGCATCGATCACGTCGCCGAACAGTTCGATCCGAACCGAGACCGCATCGCTGGCAGCCGGGAATATTTCAATGACATCCCCGCGCGCACGGAACGTCCCGCGATGAAAATCGACATCATTCCGCGCATATTGAATCTCGACAAGCTTCGCCAGAATCTTCTCGCGCCGAATTTCCATCCCCACTTCGAGATACAACAACATGCCATGGTAAATCTCCGGCGAACCCAGGCCGTAAATGCACGAGACCGACGAGACGATGATGACGTCGTTCCGCTCTAACAAGGACCGGGTCGCCGAGTGGCGCATCTGATCGATGGCGTCGTTGATCGACGCATCCTTGGCAATGTAGGTATCCGTCTGGGGAAGGTAGGCTTCCGGCTGGTAATAGTCGTAGTAACTGATGAAGTACTCGACGGCGTTCTGTGGGAAAAACTGTTTGAACTCCTGGTACAACTGCCCGGCCAAGGTCTTGTTATGCACCAGCACGAGCGTCGGCTTCTGAACCTGCTCAATCAGGTTCGCCATCGTAAAAGTCTTACCCGATCCCGTCACTCCGAGAAGGGCTTGATGCTTTCTGCCGGCACGAACGCCGGTCGTCAGCTTGGCAATCGCCTCGGGCTGATGACCACAGGGATGAAACGGGGCTTCGAGCTTGAACGGCGGCACAGGGACCTCCGGCGGTCATCTTATCAAAGACACCGTATCTGCACGACCGGCGCAGGGAGCGAGGAATAAAAAAGGGCTGCCGGAAACTCCGGCAGCCCTTTCGCGTACTAAGGGGTCGTGACCGGTTTAGTACCGACCGCCGCCACCACCACCGAATCCGCCACGCCCACCACCGCCGCCGCCACCGGAACGGGGCTCTTGAGGACGGGCTTCATTCACAGTCAATGTCCGGCCGCCGAGCTGGGTGCCGTTCAACGCGGTAATCGCCGCCTGCGCTTCGCTGTCCCCCGACATCTCCACGAAACCGAATCCACGGGACTGCCCCGTGAACTTGTCCGTGATGATGCGTGACGACGTCACGGCTCCGTGCACAGCGAACAAATCGCTCAGCTGTTGCTCGGTTGTTGAGTAGGGCAATCCACCGACGTAAATCTTCGAACCCATGGGGTTCCTCCTTTGAGAAAATGGTGTTGTGTTGGACTCGAGAACGGAGGAAGGAAGGAATGGGCCGAAGACGTCAACACAGCGGCGGCTTAGCTCTGGCTTCCGATCAAATTCCCGGGCACAACCATAACAACATCGATTCAGGCCTTGTCACATTCAATGCTTGATTGCCAGGCCTCTCGCAATCAAGCAAGGCGATGCTACTCCAGCAAACTGAGAAAAGGCAAGCAGAGAATCAATTGGCTCATAGCGATATCCCGTTCAATAGGCGGCCGGTGAAGACAGTGGCCGATGGGAGAACAGGGGAACTGCATGCAACGTATCGAAAAACCAGGATGTTTTCCCTTGCATCACCACGCCGACTTGACCGGTTCCCAGCATCTGATCCTCTACCGAGAGCACCAATACTCCGTCGACAAATGCCTCGATAAAATCTTTGCTGACAATCGTGTTCCGCTGAACCCGAAGGCTATGCCAATCGATAGGTTTCAGCGTCACGGCTGCCTGACCCAATATCGTGACCACTCCTTCAATCACACGGATGACCTGTGCGCGCTTTGCTCCAAACTCGACGAGAGCCGCATAAAAATTTTGTGCATCCCGCAAGGCAAACACAAATCCGCCCACACCGGCCACTCCATCGGCTGACCGAATACGCATCGTGAGATCCGGATACTCATATTCAAGTCCCTGCGCGATCAGCAGCCGGAAGCAGGTGCTATCCTCGCAGGCAGACGTCCCCATCACCACATTCGGAACGGACGGGGCTGTGTCATCGGCTTCTACCGACCAGCTCGCCGAGACCCCAGCCCCAGAGGACAGCGGAACAAAACCTCCAGGAATGCTTTTGGTTGCATCCTTGTCGAATGTCCACTTATGGAAGAGGCCGCCGGTCGCCTGCTGCTTCAGATTCGCTTCCTTCTCCTCATGGTTCTCACGGGGGACCGCCGACACCGGCTCAACCCCCACCAAGAGAACCACCGCCACACAGAGACTGAGCGACAGCGTTGCTCGAATGTTCTGAGCTATCACACGCATGGTCCTGAGAACCTCCCGCTTGATCATTTCTGATCCACCAGCTATGGCTTCGAACCCGTCACAGAGTTCCGCCGCATGCTTACAATATCCCGCTGCAACCGATCCCGCTCGGCCAAAATCCGCTTCCGCCGCTGCCAACGATCCCACGTCCACCATCGAAGCTTCTGGGCAAACGTCACGGACGGAGGGGCCGAGCTACCGCCCGGAGCATGCTGAAAATCATACCCCTGATGATCGCCGCGGTTTTCGAAAAACCGTTTATAGAGGTGCTCGTACAGGCCCTGTCCAGATCCGCCGCCAGCCACAAGCACTCCTTTCTACAAAAGCGATTCCAATTGAGCGCTCTCCGTCACCGGCGCCGAGCAGGTGAACTGCTGGCAGACATACGCGGTCGACTGCCCGTTCACGCTCACCTTCCCCGCCGCCAAAGGTAGCTCGCCCTCTTTTCCCCGTCGTGCCTCGTCAATGACCAGGAGGATCTTGTTCGGCACATACCGCTGATGCAAGGTAGCCAAGAGCGATTCCGTCTGCGGATTGCCCCGCGCCCCGACGATTACCACCTCTTTCGGCTTGGATAAGGACAAATCCAACCCGCAGAGAAGCCCGGACGCCCCATAGGCATTCTGATCCATCAACTGGGAAAACACCCGGAGGGTTAGTTCGGCGCGATCATAATACGTCCGTTCCCCCGTCAAAGAAAAGAGGCGAATCAGCACCTGCACCGCCACCGCGTTGCCGGACGGCATCGCGCTATCCGTGCCGGACTTCATCCGATGGATGAGAACCTCGTGGTCCTTGGCCGTGAAAAAGAACCCGCCAAGGCCTTCGTCCCAGAAGTGCGTCAGCATACCATCCGCCACAACCTGAGCCTGTTCCAAATACCAGCTATGTGACGTCGTCTCGAAGGCATCGAGTAACGCCGCCGCCAGATAGGCATAGTCATCAAGATAGCCGGCAATTCGCCCGTTTCCGCCCGCGACCGTGCGGGACACGCGCCCCTCGGCAATCGCGTAGTCGATCAGGAACGTCAGGGCCTGCTCGGCTGACGACAAGTACCACGGAGTCCCGAAGGTCTGATAGGCATCAAGGAAAGCCGAGACCGCGAGAGCATTCCAGCTCGTGAGAATATTCTCATCCCGTTGGGGCTTCACTCGCTGCTCGCGGGCAGCCAACAGTTTCTTCCTGGCCGGGCGCAGGGTCGCTTCGAGCTGCTCCTGAGCCTCAGCGGACAATCCCGTATCTCCCAGCCGATTCAAGACCGTCTTCCCTTCGAAATTGCCGCCGGCCGTTACGCCATAGGCTCGGCAGAACATCTCGCCCAACTCCTGTCCAAGCACGGCCAGAATTTCCGCCTGGTCCCAGACAAAGAACCGGCCTTCCTCACCTTCACTATCGGCGTCCTGCGCAGCGAAAAAGGCGCCGTCCGCATGCGCCAGTTCCCGACGCGTCCATTCGAGCGTCTCTTCGACCACCTGACGGAACCGCGCCTCTTTCGTCAGCCGCCAGCCATCGAGATAAATGCGAACCAATTGCGCATTGTCATAGAGCATCTTTTCGAAATGCGGGATGAGCCACAGCCCATCGACCGAATACCGGTGGAACCCGCCGCCGAGATGATCGTAGATCCCGCCGGCCGCCATCTTTCGCAACTGCAGCAAGACCTTCTCTTGAGCCGTCACGTCCTTCGAGCGATAGGTGTGGCGCAACAACAGGCTGAGCGGGGGCACCGTGGGGAATTTCGGCCCTTCTCCAAATCCGCCGTGGACCGGATCAAAGAAGAGACTCAAGTCTTTCACGCCGTCATTCAGCAAAGTATCCGTAAGCGGCTCAGAGGAAGGCTGATGCGTACTCACCCGGGCCAAGCCCGCCTTCACCCGCTCGACGTTTTTCACCACATCGTCACGGTGATTCCGGTAGGCATCCAGGACTCCTTGCAACACTTGCGGAAATCCAGGCAGATTGTGTCGCGACACGGGTGGGAAGTAGGTCCCGCCGTAAAACGGTTCCTGATCGGGCGTGAGGAACATGGTCAGCGGCCAGCCGCCTCCCCGCCCCAGAAACACCTGCGCGGCCTTCTGATAAATATCATCGAGATCAGGACGTTCCTCCCGATCCACTTTCACACTGACGAAGTATTCATTGAGCACGGCCGCAATCTCACGATTCTCGAAAGATTCGTGAGACATGACATGGCACCAGTGGCAGGCCGAGTAGCCGATCGACAGGAGGATCGGCTTATCTTCAGCCTTGGCTTTGGCCAAGGCCTCCGGCCCCCAGGCGTACCAGTCGACAGGATTCAGCGCATGCTGCCTGAGATAGGGGCTGGATTCAGTGATGAGACGGTTGGGAAACGAATCGGCCTGCGTCATGGTGTTTCGTATCAAAATTCTCCGTGACGAATAGTACCTGGCTCAACCCCGCGGTGCAACCCGCTTGGCCCCCTGTGCTATCATCTTCTTCGGAATCGCGACAGGACGGGGGACCGAGATGACAAGCAGCCTGACCATAGCATTTCTTGCAACCTGCCGCATGGCCCTCTGTATCATCATCATGTGTCTGATCAGTGCCGAACCAGCGCCTGCGCAGTCATCCGACGCAGGACTTCAGGCATCCCTGGGCACCCTCTCTACCGAACGGATGCTGGCCGACATTCGGACATTGAGCGCCCCCACATTCAACGGGCGCCTGGCCGCCACCCCGGACGATCTACAATCGGGACTTTGGGCATGGGAGGAATTTCGTAGGGCAGGGCTGCGCTTCCCCACCCTGTTCAACGGTCCACTGTCCATTCCATCTGTCAGTGGCGATGAAGGGCAATCACTGGGGATCATGGCGGCTATCGTCCCCGCAGCACTCCTTGAATCCGACCCACTTGTACGCCTTGGAACGGCCGATCAACTAGTGACGGCGCACATCAATGCCGATTATCTTCCCGTCTTCGATTCACCCTCAGCTGATGTCCAAGGCCAAATCGTATTCGTGGGCTATGGGATCGTCGATCCCGCTCGCGGCATCGATGACTACGCAGGCGTGGATGTCGCCAATCGCATCGTCCTCTTCCTGCGTGGTAAACCGGATCACTACCCGAAACCGGTCAGCCATGCCGACAAGGTTCGACTCGCACGAGACCACGGAGCTCTCGCCTACTTGACCGCGACAGGACCGATTCTCAACCCCTATGAAGCCCGGCGCGGTGTCACGGGAAAGCCCAGCGCATTCTACGGACAACTCCCTCCCGATCATGCCATCCCCGGCGCATGGATCAGCACGGCGCTCGCAGAACAGATCCTTGCCACGCCGAGCGACGCAGATCGCCTTCGTCATCTTCAGGAACAGCTCAATAAGAATGGTTTGTCCCGCGCAACACAAACGGATCACTACGCCGCGCTCCGCTGGAACACCGTGACTCAGGAAGGCCTGCTCACAAACGTGATCGGTATGCTCCCCGGCACCGGTCCGGACACCATCATCATCGGGGCCCATCGCGATCACTTCGGCCGACCGGCGGGGTTGCTCTTCCCCGGGGCAGACGACAATGCCTCAGGCACCGCTGTGATGTTGGAAGTGGCGCGCGCATTGGCGAAATCAGACCTGCGCCCGCAGCGCACGATCCTGTTTGCATCCTTTAGCGGCGAAGAACGCGACCTGCTCGGCTCGCGCCTCTATGTAGCCCGCCCGGTCGTGCCACTCGCCTCAACCAAAGCCATGATCAACATCGACCATGCCGGAGTCGGCAATGGACGATTGACGATCGGGGTAACAGGGCTTGAGAAAACCGTGGCGCAGCAGGCAGGAGAGCCGGCAGGACTCGCCTCCAAACTCGATCTCTATGGATTCTTTCCGGGAGGCGACCACGTCCCGTTTAAAGAAGCCGGCGTGCCAACCGTGACCGTCGTCAGCGGCGGGATCCATCCCCACTATCATCAGCCGACCGATACGGCCGATACCATCAGTCCTGACATCCTTATGACAGCAGCACGCTACGTCCTGTCACTAGCGTGGCAATTGGCAACTGAACCGTGAATGTAATCGGTAGGTACTAAGGAATCTCGTCGAGAAGCGTCGAAGAGATTGAGGACAAGGGGGCGGTCTGTCTGGGAGGGCCCGGCAAGACCAGCGGTGAGCCACCCTGGTTGGCGCCCTGGATCAAACCGATCGAGAGTTGCGGACCGAAGGTCATCACAGCACCGCTCCAAGCCTGACCTGTCGTCGGGTTCCGAAAACTATACGTCTGCATATTCCCGCCAGGCTGATACAAATAGCCCTGGGTTCCCTGCCCATCGAGATACAGACTCCCTGGCCCAGTAAGATTAAAGAGAGGACCGACCCCGCCATCGAACGACCGCACACCAGACACTGTCTGCGCCGAAGCGGATACACCATCCGCGAGCAGGCCCCCTCCAGTCAGAACAGTCGCGACAAGTGCGCCCGTGAGCAACCGTTGCATCATAATCCTGACGGATCGAATAAGTTGAGCCATGACAATCTCCAGACCATCAGTATAATATGAGCCCGTTCAGTCTGTCGATCAAGGAGGATTCATGAGACCCCACGCTCGTCTCGTTTCCAGATGGAGAAGCGGTATCGCGATCGCGCTCGTGTTTCTGACAGCCAGCCCCTGCTGGAGCCAAGGTCCCGCCAAGACGGCGACCCAGGCGGAACGGCGCGAAACCATCTCTCTGCCTGACGCCGCGGTGCGGGCACTACAAAGCAACCTAGATATCTCCATCAGCCGCCAGACGAAAGAGAGCCGGATATTCGATATCACCGTCGAGCAGGCCAAGTTCGATCCGACCTTCAGCGTGAACGGTCAATACAACCGCCAGGTCTCCCCGCTCAACCGGCCGGTCTTTGGCGGCACCGGCGGTAACCTGACTGACATTCAGACATTCGATCAGCGCAACAGTTCCGTTACCGTCGACGCCACGCAGAATCTCATTACGGGCGGTAACGTCGATTTGAACTACAGCCCTGCCCGTACCAACGTGAACCAAAACCTGGCCACCGGATTTCTGTTCAATCCGGCCTACACCGGCGGACTCGCCCTCACGTTAACCCAGCCCTTGCTGCGCAACGCCGGGGTTGATATCAACAAGACCTTCATCAAGGTCGCACAGAATAACGCCGACGTCGAACAGCACGTGTTCCGCGACCGCGTCCTGACCGTCCTCGCTACCGTCGAGCAAACCTACTGGGAACTGGTCTTTGCGAACGAAAACATGAAGGTCGCCCAGGCAGCGCTCAAGGCCGCGGAAGAATTGCTGGCGACCAACCGGGCCAAAACGAAAGCCGGCGTCATGTCGATCGTCGACGTCTTGCAAGCCGAGGCTGCCGTCGCCTCACGAGTGGAACAGGTGTTGGTGGCAGAAAAATCCATCCGGGACCAGGAAGATCAGTTGCGCCGGCTCCTCAATCCAGGCGAAGAGGATCTGCGGCAGGACGTACGCCTGACGCCGACCGATGCACCGGCTGTGGTGCTCGAACCCCTCAGCTTGCAGGAAGCCATCGACACCGCCATCGAACAGCGCCCGGAAATCGTCCAGGCCAAGAAGAACCTCGAGTCGGGCGAACTCAACAAACAATTTGCCCGCAACCAGTTGCTCCCCACCCTGTCACTTCAAGGTACCATGGGCATGGCGGGGCTGGGCAAAGACTATGGCGATTCCGTCAGCAAAAACCTCAGCGGCGACTTTTACAACTTTGGGGCGGGGCTCGTCTTGAGCTATCCGCTCGGGAATCGCTCGGCGGTCAGCACGTACAACAAACGCCAGCTCGAATTCAAGAACGCCGAAGCCTCCCTGGCGAGCGTGCGCCAGCAAATCATCGTGGGCGTACGGGAAGCAGTCCGCCGCGTACAGACCGATTTCAAGCGCATCGAGACCACCCGCTCTGCCCGCATCATGGCCGAAAAGCAGTTACAGGCCGAGCAGGAGCGGCTGAAAGTCGGCTTGAGCACCACCCGCTTCGTCCTCGACTTCCAGCGCGACCTTGCCACTGCCCAAGGCAACGAACTCCGGTCGGTCGTCGATTACAACAAGTCGCTCTCCAATCTGGCTCGGCACAAAGCCACCACGTTGGACCGGTACAATCTGCAACTCCAATAATCCTCGATGCCGACGCCCGAACCGAGCGGACTCGCGACCACGGTTCAGGCTCACGAACGGGGAGCGGCGCTAGCGCTGCTCCCGATCGCCGCGACCGTCGCGTTCTACCTACTCCCTGCATCCTGGCAGGGACACACCTTCATCCAATTCGCTCCGCAACTGATCGCCTATCTTGCGCTCGTCTTATGGGCGACGCACAACCGCCCCCTGTTTCCGCTGCTCGGTCTGCACCCGCGAGGATTGACGTCCGGTTTGCGGCGGGGTCTCGTCATCGGGCTCGGGCTCGGCTGCTTCAACACGGTCATGATTCTCAAGGCTATCCCCGCCATGGGTTTCGACATCACGTTTCTCAAAGACACGCCGCACGCCCGCATCCCTCTCGCCATCATGCTGCCCTGGTTCATCGGCGCCATCGCGCTTTTCGTTGAAATTAACTTTCGAGGCTTTCTCCTCGGACGACTTGCCGTGCTCGAATCTGTTCTGTGGCAATCACTCCTTCTCCAGCGCCTCTCGCCTCTGGCCCTCATCACCAGCGCCGTCGCCTTTTCCTTCGACCCCTTCATGGTCACGACCTTCCAACACCTGCATTGGATCGCAATCTGGGATGGTCTCGTATGGGGCGCTGTCAGGCTCAAAACAAACAATCTTTACATCCCCGTCGTCGCGCATGCCGTCGAAGTCATCGTGATGTATAGTGCGGTGCGAATGGCACTTGGGTAGAATCGCTGCACAGAGTGAGAGGCAACCGAGGGTTAGCTATCGCAGGAGGATAGTCCGTGAACGACCTGGGCAAGTATGTGCTCTATTTTCTCTTAGGTGGCACCATCGTCAGCGTATCGACCTATCTCGGCGCGCAGGGCCGCTCGTTTCTTGCGGCCTTCGCCAGCACCTTCCCCGCCATCACCGGCGCCACATTCATCCTGATCTACCTGAACGGCGGCAATGACGCCATCGTCAGCTACGCCAAGAATCTGATGTGGTTCGTGCCGCCCTGGACGGTCTACGTCGTCTCCATGATCGTCGGCGTCCCGCGCTTCGGCTTCTGGCCAGCAATGGTCGGCTCACTCGCGCTCTATATGAGTTGCGTGGGCGTGGTCCGGCTCATCCTCCGCTAGGGACGATCAGAGCACGATCCCGAAGTGATCGTGCAACAGCCGCGCGTAATCCGCCTCGCACTCCGCAGAAGTCTTTTCCGTCTTGCCCTGCCGTCTCACACTCAGCGTGCGATCGACGAGAATCTTCCGCCCTTCGGTCGTCGGGATGGTGCAGATGCGGCGCTGCATGAAAATTGAGTCGGGCGAATGCGAGTGGAAGTAGTTCGGATACCTGTAGTCGATCGGCTGGCAAGCCTCCGTAGTGAAGGAATAGAGGCTGTCCCATTCGCCATGCAGGCGACATTGAAGCAGGTACTCGCCACCATCCGCAGACATGAGCTTGAAGGTCTCCGAATGCTGCGTAACCTCCGCCCCCGCCTCCAGCGGCATCGGCTCCAAGAGTCCATTGCCGCCGAACCCGACATCGGCCAGCCAGGGCTCCCCGCCGACTCTCACCAGCAGGACCTGATGGCTTCGCGGATAGGGCGGCTTCGACCCATACCGCACCCGCGCAATTAGCCGCGTGACCTCAAACCCCATGGCTTCCAGGAGCAGACTGAAGAGACCGTTCAACTCGAAACAATACCCGCCGCGTCGCGCCGTCACGATCTTGGCAAACAGATCGGCGGGCTCCAGCGACACCGGCACGCCCCGATAGCCGTCCAGGTTTTCAAACGGCACAGCCAGGACATGGGCAAGGTGAAGCGCGCGCAACGCCTCCCGTGAAGCTGCTGAGTCGCCCTGATAATCAATGCGATCGAGATACGCAGAGAGATCCATAACCACCTATGCCACATGAGCCGGGCTGAAACGATTATAGGCAGGATCTGACGACAGATCTATCATAGCTCGCACAGCTCGACATACAGAATGTACGCTGCAAAGAGTACCGGAATCAGGCAGAAGCAGGGAAATGCAGCCGGTTCATTTCGTTGAGGGTCGAGATCATCTGATTGAGGGCATGAGTGACGGTGCGGCTGGCTTCCTGGGAAGGGCTGTTGGTGCCGACCCAAATATCGGGCGGGTT
>WBZP01005534.1_pt1 | contig 12814 bp, 12 predicted proteins | sample 5204301 | NCBI WGS metagenome assembly WBZP01 (sample SAMN12412401, study PRJNA552823) | activated sludge metagenome | isolation source: activated sludge from nitrification reactor of wastewater treatment plant... | place: USA: Pennsylvania | collected 2017
GCAAATACGTCCGTGAGTTTCCCTTGCTCCTCAATGGAAGCCAGCACGGCGGCACGCCGCTCCTCCAGCTCACGTAAATAGCGCAGACGGTCTTCCAAAGTCCGTAGTTGTGTATCGTCAAGGTTTCCCGTCGCCTCTTTCCGATACCGTGCAATAAAAGGAACCGTCGCTCCTTCATCGAGTAATGCCACCGCAGCAGCTACTTGCGCCCCCCCAACACCAAGCTCTTTGGCGATGATCGGAACGATCTTGCGCTGCCGCGCATTGGTGTCGACTTGAGTTGTTTCGGTCGTCTCAGTTGTCATCGGTATCAACCGCCTATCCTTCCGAACGCGTGAGCAGTCCGCGCTCTCTGAGAAATGGAAAAAGAAACGTCATACCGAGAATACGGTAGTCCGAGCTAAAGGAGAACATCACTGGACATTCGTACATGAGTTAACGGGCGAGAGTACCAAAAGCGGCAAATAATCGTCCCGTCAGGTAGTAGGTGCCTGGAGAGTCGCCCCAATGCCTGCGCCGTAAAAAATCGTTTAGAACCCTTCCATCCTCGGCTGTGTGTGTGTCCGGATGCTGAAGGTTCATCCGATACCGTTGAATCCCACGTGACAGCGAACTCACAAAGAGCACCGTTCCATCGGGCTCTACCGTCTCAACCACTCCAATATGCGTGAGCGGGTCGTTGGGTAAACCATCTCCATTGAAATCCCAGGTGTTATGGAAAAATACGAGATCACCGGGATGGACGGTCGGACCATAATGAATCCGCCCATGTTCCATCACATGGGTGTAGATGCGCCCGACCCCGTTTCCTCCATCCAGTTTTCCCAATCCACTATACAAATCGACACGCTGTGAGGCATAGACCCCTTGAACAAAACCAGAACAATCCGGATTATAATTTCGGCCACCGATCTGAACCCGAGACTGTCCGACAAATCGCACCGCCGTTTTGGCTAGTGCCGTCTGCCGTGGCATCCCCTTCGCCATGGCACAGCACGACGTTCCGCGCGTTCCCATCGTAGGAACCACCATCCGATCAGGAGAGCCTGACTGACGTGCGCTGGCGACACAGCCGGCAAGTGTTGCGGCAAGCAAGAAGGCAAGAAGCCCTACGGTGCAACAAAAACGGGACGAGGCTGGATTCATTGTCCTTCAGTATACAGATCCGCTGCTGGAAGACAATACCTGCTTGCTCATTCCACTATTCCATTCCCGCGCCCCCCACTGACCGGTCCGGTTCCATCATGCGCCGCAGATCAAGCAGTTCCGCACAACGCTTCCCTGTTCACATCCTCTGCGCTTTCCCAATCTGAGATTACCCTCCCGCACTGCCTACCGGCCCGCCTGGTTCAGTCATACGCCAGGGATCGAGTAATTCCGCTAGACGCTTCTCGGCGAGGACCTTCTGTTCTTTCGCCGCCTGCCGCACGGTCTTCCCGGACTTATATGCGTCCTTCGCCAATTTGGCCGCCGCTTCGTACCCGATCTCCGGCGCCAAGGCCGTGCACATGGCCAGACTTTCCTCAATGAGGCTTTTACAACGTTCTTCGTTGGCTTTGATGCCTTCGATACATTTTACAGAAAAGTTGTTCGACGCCGTGGCGAGCAGTTCGATAGACTGGAGCAGGTTATAGGCCATCACCGGCATCATCACGATCAGTTCAAAATTTGCCGCCTGCCCGCCGACCGTCACCGTGACATCATTGCCGATCACCTGGGCGCAGACCATGGTCACAGACTCGGCAATGACGGGATTGACCTTGCCCGGCATGATGGAAGAGCCCGGTTGCGTCTCCGGTAGATTGATTTCGCCAAGTCCGCAACGAGGACCGGAACCAAGCCAGCGAATGTCGTTGGCGATCTTCATCAGACTCACAGCAATAATCCGTAGCTGCCCACTCGCCTCGACCAACGAGTCTTGAGCCGACTGAGCTTCAAAATGATTCTTGGCTTCCTTGAACGAACAGCCCGTCTCTCTCGAAATAATCGACATCACCTTCGAAGAAAACTTGGGATGGCAGTTCAGCCCCGTACCCACGGCAGTTCCTCCCAGCGCCACCTCACTCAAGGCGGCCTGGGCTTGCTTGACTCGCTGAATACCCAGCTCGATCTGACGAGCATAGCCACCGAATTCTTGTCCCAGGCGAACCGGCGTGGCATCTTGGAGGTGCGTTCGTCCGATCTTGACGATCTTGTCGAACTCCTTCGCTTTGTTCCTTAACGCCTTGTGTAGTCGAGTCAATGCAGGAAGAAGCTGGTGCTGCATCATCTCCGACGCGGCAATGTGAATGGCCGTAGGAATCACGTCATTGCTCGATTGGCCGAGGTTGACATGGTCATTCGGATGCACCAGCTTGCTGCCGCGCGCACCACCGAGCAATTCCGTGGCACGGTTGGAAATCACCTCGTTGGTGTTCATGTTGGTCGACGTGCCGGAGCCGGTCTGAAAAATATCCACGGGGAACTCAGTATCCAGCCGGCCATCCACAACTTCGGTCGCCGCCCGTTTAATCGCCTCAGCCGGCTTTTTGTCCAACAACCCCAAGGAGTGGTTCACCGCCGCAGCCGCTCGTTTGAGCATTCCCATCGCTCGGATGACGGATCGCGGCATCCGGAGTGAACTGATCGGAAAGTTTTCAATCGCCCTGGCCGTCTGCACTCCAAAGTAGGCCTCAGTCGGCACGGCGAGTTCCCCCATGGTATCTCGCTCAATTCTGGTCGGTACGGATGATTGCCCCTGTTTCATGCGTCGCACTCCATCGTTAAGTGGTTCCACTCCGTTGCAGTCGTCATGATAAACGTTGGCCGCCAACTTTCACAAGAGCATGGGCAGCAAACTGACCGCCGACGCATCACCAGACCTTTACCGTCCATCCCCGAAAAACTCGCTCTCCTCCAGTCAGACCATCGACAGAGTGGCCTGTGATAGCCAACGTTGGTGGGAAATCTCTCCGGTAGGATGATCTCAATCGAAACCGACAATCGGAAGACTGACCTATCCGATGGAGGGACATAGCTGAAGAATGCGTATGGCAGAAGAGACAGGCACTACACACTGGGATACCGGATTCATGGCCCAGGATCTCGTGAGAATTTTGGACATGAGCAGCCTGTTGTCAAACCTTGTACTACGCGTATGGTGCTGTTTTGTGACTCTCACACCCGAGTGCCCTCTTGCTCAGCTCGGTTGCCGCTCTCAACCTCCGGCTGAAACGTATATGCGGCCTTCGGTGTCACCACCTGGAATAAATGCAGGATGTCGATACCCATCCCGATCAAGGCAAGAGACCATCCACCGACGATCATCCACCACACCCATGAAAACATGTCCGAAGGTTGGTCGAAACTGAAGACCGCCACGACCCCTCCAAGCGCCAGGACCATGCCAACCGTCATCAGCACGTAGCAGAGTGTTTTCATCCTTGCCTCCTCAAACCGGTCAGGTATATGTACCAGTTTAATAGTCGAACGGAAACCCTACTTCCCTAATCCCAACGCCTGCATCGCTCCCTACACACCACACTTATTATGTAACTCACAGGACCACAACGGATGGAGGCCCAAGGGCACTCTACTCGATTTCACCACCAGTGCAATCCAGCAGAATGTCCCTGGCCTGTAGATCTGATTGGACCGGTACAACCTCAACACCGAATAGCCGGGCCCTGAAGTCTTCAGCAAACTAAGACGAGGTTTGTCGAAGGATGATGAATGGCTAGAAACGCAGCGGGCTAGTGACAGCGGCCCTTCCCCTTATCGGCAAAGCTTTTCCCAGCCTCAGGCAGAAACTCCCATTCGTAGCCGGTGGGATGGAGGATCAGCTTGAGGATGCCGAATGTATCGTTGTTTCGCACATTGCTCCCGGTCTGGATGGCGCCGAACTCAGCATGGTGTGCACCACCCGTCCCCACAACGAACGAGCGGATCCCACGGGTCTCGTCGACTCGACCATCGGCATCCAGCGGTGCGAACCGCTCATAGTCATGATCATGTCCGGACAGCACGACATCGACTCCCGAGGCATATAGTTCTCCCCAGATCGCGTTCATCACTTTGTTGTTCTGGTGCCGACCGGACGAAAATCTTGGATGATGCCAGTAGGCCAGCGTACAGCGTGAGTGATGTGCGGCCAAATCTTCATGAAGCCACGCGAACTGGGCCGATGTCGAATCACATGCCACGATCCGACATTCGCTGTTACTGTTCAAGGCAATCACGTGCCATGCTCCGATATCGAAGCTGTAATACCCTTGCTCCCGAGGTCCTGCCGCAGCTCCAAAGTACATATAATAGCCCTCTCCAAGTCCTTCATGGTTCCCGATGCTCGGATGGGTCATCGACTTCAATCGACCCCATGAGCGATCGTACGAACGTTGAAAATCTGAAAGGGCACCAGTGGGATATTGATTGTCTCCTAATGTAAAGACCGCAGCCAAACCATCGACCTGCAGCGCCAAATCAGAAGTCTCCATCTGTCGACAGACCTCGACCAGGGCGGGCTCCCGCTTGTCCCCTGTGCCCGAGGACGAACAGGCGATGTCCCCGACCGCCACAACAATCGGGTCCGCCGAATCCAAAACCTGGGCGTTTGCCCACAGAGGCATGAAGCCTAGGGCACCCAAGCAAAGCAGCATCCACCGAGGAATACCAGCGATCATCGGGATTTGTCGCATGAAAGAATTGAAACAGAACAAGGTAGGAGATGCAAATACAAAGGCCCGCCGTACCAGGCGGGCCTTTGGTTCAGGAGACCTCTTTAGACCAACTTATACCACCTTCACGTCAATGGCCTTTGGTTTCGCCTTCTCCGACTTCGGCAGATAGAGATTCAATACTCCATCCTTGAACTCGGCTTTCACCTTCTCCTCATCGATCACATCGGGCAGCGAGAAGGTCCGGACAAAGCTCCCATAGGAGCGCTCAATCCGATGATATTTCTTCGCCTTCTCTTCCTTTTCATGTTTCCGCTCACCCTGGATCGTGAGCACGCCGTCTTCCAGCGTCACCTTCACATCTTCTTTCTTCACATCGGGAATCTCGGCCTTGATCTGATACTCCCCCTCTGTCTCGCTGATATCGACCGACGGCGTCCAGTCGGCCACGATCATTGTTTCCTTGCCACTCGTGCGCGGCGCAGCCGGACGAGCAAACATGCGATTCAACCGATCTGACACTTCTTCCAATTCTCGGAATGGATCCCATCGTACGAGCGTCATAACACCCTCCTTGATTTAGGATTTCTTGTTATTTGCGCTGGCGCTGCGCCGATTCACCTGCTTGTCCAACAGATAAATCGGCCCGGTGGGAAGTCAAGAGTCTGAAGCGCCTTGAAAATACGCGGATTACCGTTGGCTCAAGGGGATGTAGGGCCGGTTATGCTCGCCGGCATAGATCTGATCCGGTCGGAAGAGTTTATTTTCTCGCAACTGCTCCAACCAATGGGCTAACCAGCCCGATACCCGTGCCATGGCAAAGAGAGGCGTAAAGAGATCGACCTCGATCCCCATCTTGTCGTAGATGATGCCGGAATAGAAATCGACGTTTGGATAGATCCCCTTGCGACTCAGCGATTCGCCCGCCGCCTGTTCAATCTCGAGCGCCACCTCATACAAAGGAGAGCTCCCGCATTCCTTGAACAATCGCCGACAAAGTTCCTGCAGCACCGTGGCCCGAGGATCTTTGACCTTGTAGACACGGTGGCCGAATCCCATCAGCTTTTTCTTGTTCTGCAGCGCGCCCTCAACATAAGCCCGTGCGTTCTCGGTCGTGCCGATCTCCTTCAGCATCATCACGACTTCTTCGTTCGCTCCTCCGTGCAGAGGCCCCTTCAGCGCGCCGATCGACGAGGCTACGACGGTATACGGATCGGCAAGCGTGGACGCCGTGACGAGCCCTGTAAACGTAGAGGCATTCATGGTGTGTTCGGCATGGAGAATCAGGCAGTCATCAAACACTTCCGCCCACACGGGTGGTGTGACCGACTCAGTCAGCATGTACAAGAAGTTTTCGGTGAACCCAAGATCATCACGAGGAGAAATAGGATCGTCACCATGACGCAGTCGCGCCCAGGCCGCCACGATCGTCGGCAGCTTGGCGACAAGCCGAACCGCACTCCAGTAGTTATTCTCGACGTCCTTGACGTTACGGCCAGGATAGAACATCCCGAGTGCCGCCACAGCCGCCTGCAGCGCATCCATGGGATGCCCCGATTCCGGCAAGCATTTCAGCAAATCGATGATGCGGAACTTGATGCGTCGATGATGGGTGACGTCCGTCGTCCATTGTAGCAATTCACTCTTCGATGGCAAATGGCCGAAGAGAAGGAGATATGCCGTTTCCAAGTAGGAAGAATCCGCGCAAAGCGTCTCCACTCGGATCCCACGATATTCGAGAATTCCACGCTGCCCGTCGACATCGCTGATCGATGAGGTTGCAGCCGGCACTCCGGCAAGACCTGGCATGAAATCATGTGGCATGGCCCCCCCCCAAACATACCAAGAACGTATGAGCCTCAACGCTCCTCTCACTATCATACCCCAATCATAGCTGTGCGTCATTCTTGCAATAGGCCATCCTGCTTGGCATACTTCATTTGCATAAGCACACTGACCAATGGTCATGCCAGACAGGGAACTGTGGACGGAGATGAGACCGATCGCCATCCTCATTGGAAGCCTTCTTGTTCTCTGTGCGAGCGTCGTGCAAGCATTCTCCGCCTTAGCAGAAGAAAGTGTCCTCGCCTTTGCCGTCGTCAATGAGATTCCGAAGGACAGGACTCGGGTTTCGGCCAAAGTGGCCGTTGAGGGAACAGTCGCCGACATGACGCTGCTGGCTTCCGATCAAATCCTGTCGAATTTGGCGTGGAAGCAACTGGAACTCTGTCATGCATTGAAGCTGGAGGGATATAAAACCGCTGAAGGATTTCTTGTCCAAACGGTGCGCGCCATTGATGGCGCCATGTTACCCATGGTATTGCAGGGCTTTGAAGGAGATTGCCTGTTGAAAAAAGCATTGGAAGTGGCTCCCTTTGTCGATTAACATCTATCAGGATGCTGCAGGAGACATCCTTCTTCGTTCCTACACGATTGTGAAGACCTGTGAGGCATCTTTCGTGAGGCGTGAATCGCAGCGCAGAACAGCGGAAGAAGCTGTAGGGAACTGCGGCCTTGTTCGGAGATAGGCGCGCCGTGGACTCAGGCGAGCTCAGTCCCGCCGCGAGCCAAGGTTGGGCAGGTGAAACCGAATGTCTGTTTCACTATCCTGTGTGTTCAGTTGATGATGAGGTACAGTCGGGGCACTGCTCAGGTTCCGGATCAGACTCCCGCTCTTCAATCGTCAGAGGAAAGAGCAGCTCACAGGAGCGGCATGAACGGATCTCGAAGTACGGAACTGCCTGTTCGTCGATTTCGGTCGGAAGGAGAAGCTCTCTCGGCTCATACCCTACAAGCGCCTCATCGCTGAACCGTACCACAGCGAGTCGGTCATTGAAGGCTTCAAAGGTCGCTTCCTGAGCTTTGCGACTCAGCACATGCCCCAAGACAAAGACCGGCTGGCCCTTACGTTTGATGCGAAGATCCTTTAACGTTCGTTGAGAGGCCGTGGCACAGGCAAATTGACCGGCGGAACTCGTTCCAACCCAAGGCATCATTCGCTCCAATTCTCAAGCAAGATGGTTGAGAGGGAGTACCATAGACTAAAAAAACCCGTCAAGACAGGTCTTTTTCACCAAGGAGTCAGTATGGCAAATGTTACGATCTATCAGAAACCAACATGTACCACATGCCGACAGGCTGTCCAGCTGCTCAAGGACAGCGGGAAACCATACACAGCGATCAACTATTATGAACAACCTTTTACAAAAGAGCAGTTACAGCGCTTATTAAAAAAGGCCGACCTTTCTCCTCGGGATGTGCTTCGCACTAAAGAAGAGATTTATCAGGAGCTTGGCCTGGCCAAGAAACAGCTTTCTGATGATGAGCTGCTCGACCTCATGGTCAAACACCCGGATCTAATTCAGCGACCGATCGTGGAGAAAGGCGACCAGGCCCTGCTGGCAAGGCCGGCAGACTCCATCAAGAAACTGCTATAGCCTATAGACTTTTGACCAGCTTGGAGGACTCAGCGATCGGTGGTCGGCTCGGAGGGCGACCACCGGATTGCACGTGTGGTTGGGTCGACGGTAAAAACCAGCTTCCCATCTAACGCCCCGAGTAATAGATCCCCGACCAAGATTCGTCGCCATCCCTTGAGGAGGGGAAGATCCAACGTCGACCGGTTGACTTTAGCATCAACCAACTCTTGAAGATCAGACGTCGTGGCCAACAAGGTTGGGGCGATCTCTTCTTGAAACGCTCGCGCCTTCACGATCGCCTGCAACAACTCCACCAATCCATTGAACTCCGGTTCGGGCTTGCGCTCTTTGTTGAGCACCGGCCAGGCGGTCGACGGAAGCGCGAGCGCAGCCTGAATCGTCGCGAAAATCGACTCTCCATTACGGTCAATCTCGGAACCGTGAAGCCCCCTCACCTGACGTAACTCATCCTGGTGCCGTGGCGGATGCCGCGCCAATTGGAGCAGGACTTCATCCCGCACGACCCGGCTGCGAGGCACATTGCGCCGCTTCGCTTCACCTTCGCGCCACGCCGCGAGCTCGCGAAGAACGGCCGCCGCTTTCGGCTTCAGCTGATCCCATCCCCGTATCCGTTGATAACGTTCTTGCGGCTCCCGTCGAGACTCGCCGACCGCTCCTTCCAGACGCGCAAACTCCTCATGGACCCACGGCAACCGACCGAGTTTGGACAACCTGGTCTGCAGATGATCATGGATCGCCAGGAGAAACGTCACGTCTTCCAATGCATAGGCCAGTTGATCGTGAGAGAGCGGGCGAGCACTCCAATTGGTAAACGTATGGGCCTTGTCCAGTCGTCTCCCATGCACCCGCTGAACAAGATTGGCATAGGCAACCTGCGGGCCAAAGCCCACCATGGCTGCCGCGATCTGAGTATCGAAAAACGGTTTGGGTATCTGGCCGGCATGGACCGCAAAAAGATCCAGATCTTGTCGCCCGGCATGCACGACCTTCTGAACCCGCTCATCGCAGACGACTTCCCAGAATTTATCGAGGCCACCCTCCGACGACACTGCTGGAAAATCGATAATCGCCGCCGTCTGTTCGGTCGCGACTTGGATAAGCTCCAGCTTGGGAACGAAACTGTCTTCCCCGACAAATTCGGTGTCCAATGCCAAGCGGGAACTGTCACGAAGTTGCTCGCACAACTCACTAAGCTCACTGGCACTCGTAATATACTGTGGTGGAGTGGACATCATTACCGATGCATCATTCCGAAGGGTTATAAGGGCGATCCGGCGGCCGCATCGGTTCTGTATTGCTCAGACTGAGGTATTCCTTGAGAAATTGATAGGCTTCCAGCATCCGACGGAGTTCAGGTTCAGAACTCCGATCACCGTTATTGGCATCCGGATGGAGTTGCTTGGCCTTCACTCGGAATGACGCCGTCACATCGGCTAACGAGCTCCCGAACTCAACTCCCATGATGGCATAGGCATCCACCGCGTTATTCACCCCGGTCGGATTCTCCGACAAGGATCCCGCCCCACTGGCAGCCTTCAACATGTCGGCCAGACTGACCCGCTTACGCCGCCGACGTGGACGTTCCCGAATTTCACTATCGAACTCATCCCATCGATCTTCGACAAATTCCAACCGAGACTCTAGCCGCATGGCGCCGCTCAAATCCCGAATCACCTCGAGCTCTTCCTCAATTTCGATCAGGGATTTGATGACTTCCTCCAGGCCATGTTCCACTTGAAAAAACCCATCCACCCGTTCTTCCATCATGGTCTCGACCGCCATGTCCATGCTCTCTTCGGTTTTTGCACGCAATGAACCGATCCGCTTCTGCATACCTGTTCGGAACTTCAAAAATTTGGCGGTGGAAAACGGCATCGTGCTCCCCTGATTTCCAAGGGGCGCATTCTACCACAGGGGCTACGTCGGTCTGAAGGCTCAAGAAACCTCACAAAACCAGCTGAATGAAGGGAACGGACCTACTCAGGCGGGGGAAAATCGTCCACTTTAGCCCGTCTTCTGGCCACGCCGCTTGCGCGGGCGGCGGCCGCCACGGCCCGCGCCACACGGGGGACGACTTCCTTATCGAAGACACTGGGAATAATGTAATCCTCGCTTAACGTATTCTCCGGGATCACATGGGCGATGGCCTGGGCAGCCGCAAGCTTCATCGCCTCGTTGATCGCACTCGCCTGTGCGTCGAGCGCCCCTCGAAAGATCCCAGGAAATGCCAATGCATTGTTGATTTGATTCGGATAATCCGAGCGCCCCGTCGCGAAGATCGTGCTATGGGCGCTACCGACTTCAGGAGGAACCTCCGGATCCGGGTTCGCCAAGGCAAACACAATTCGATCGGGAGCCATCAACTCAAGATCATCCGCCGTCACCACATTGCCGACGGAAAGACCGATAAAAACATCGGCACCTTTCAACGCATCACGCAACGTGCCTTTGGGATTGTCTCTGGTCAAACAGGCACGGAGGTCGGTTCGGCAGGCCCGGAGTTGCTCGGCTTCCCCATAGAGAATGATGCCCTCCTTGTCGCATCCCAATACATGCGTGGCACCGGCCGCCAGTAACATACGACAACAGGCCGTACCGGCGGCACCCAGCCCATTGACCACGATCCTGGCCTGATCCAGTTGCTTCCCTGTGACCCGGAGCGCGTTCGTCAACGCAGCGAGTAACACCACCGCCGTGCCATGCTGATCATCATGCATCACAGGGATATCCAGAGCTTGTTTCAGTTTCTGTTCAATTTCGAAACAGCGCGGCGCACTGATGTCTTCCAAATTAATGCCACCGAACCCTGGCGCGATTCCTTGAACGATTTGGACAATGGCATCCGGATCTTGCGTACCGAGACAAATGGGCCACGCATCGATTCCTGCCAGCTCTTTGAAGAGCATCACCTTGCCTTCCATGACCGGAAGCGCCGCCTCCGGACCAAGATTCCCCAACCCCAGCACGGCCGAGCCGTCCGAGACGACCGCGACACTATTACTCTTACTCGTAAAGGTATAGACCTTGGACTTCTCCTTTGCGATGGCCTGGGACACCCGTCCCACTCCCGGCGTATACACCATTGAGAGTACGTTCCTGGTGTTGATCGGTACTTTACTACCCACCCGAATCTTACCGCCAAGATGAAGGAGGAAAATACGGTCGGAAGCCGACAGCACCGTCACATCTGGCAACGCATGCAACCGTGCCAACACTTTTTCACCATGTTCCTCATTCTGGACGTCAAAGGTGAGGTCTCTCACCATACGGGTCTTGGTCGCCGATACGAGATCCACCGCCCCGAGATTCGCCTGTTCCTCCGCCAATAGTGCCGCAACCTGCGCAAAGATGCCGGGCTTATTTGCCAGTTCCAGTCGAACCGTCAACCGATAATTAGAGTAGGGACCGATGTCTCTCATACGCGTCCTGCTTCGTCTAGCCTATCATACCGAACAACGCCGGCAAGGAGGGATTGAGGTCCAGCGCAATTACCGTAGTAGCCTTATGGAGTTGAGGGTGCCTCTCAGGGGACTGGACGGATGGCTGGTCCAGCACTGAGTCTGGGTAGCTGGACATGATTTCCCCCGATCCCCGGTGATGCACCGGCGATCGGGGGCTTCTCCATTGACGACTCCTAGATAATCGTAAAATCTCCTGCCGTCAGCGCTGGACTTCCGACGAGCGTGACAAAGGCCACGGCGGCTCCGGCGCCATTGCCGTCCGCATCGTAGGAAAGCGAGCCTGTGGTGGTATTGTAGACGAGGAAATCATTGGCATCCGCAGCGACGGCTCCCGCACCCGAGACAAAGGTTCCAGCCGGCAGCGCGCCGGTCGCGGTGAACTTGGTGAAGATCGCATTTTCCAACACCAGCGTATCATCGACCACATTGAAATCCGTGATGCTATCCTTGTTCGTCGTGGCATTGAGCGTCGTGTTGAAGATGAAACTGTCTGCTCCACTATTGCCGGTCAACGTATCAATCCCGGCTCCGCCATTGAGCTGGTCGATGCCCAGCCCCCCGATGAGCGTATTATTCACGCTATTGCCGGTCAGGCTATCATTGAAGTTGGAGCCGGTGAGGTTCTCGAAATTTACAAGCGTGTCCGTACCGGCCCCCACCGTATTCTGCCCCGTCGTCAGCCCAAGATTGACCGTCACGCCAGCCGTCGCATTGGCGTACGACACAGTGTCGATCCCAGCACCACCATTCAGCACATTATTCCCCGCATTGCCGAGAAGCGTGTCATTGAAGGTGGAGCCGGTCAGATTCTCAACGTTGATCAGCGTATCGGTACCGGCCCCCACTGTATTCTGTGCACCCAGACTGAGGTTGACAGTGACGCCCGCCGTAGCACTACCATAAGAGGCTGTGTCGGTTCCTGCCCCACCGTCAAGGCTGTCATTGCCTCCTCCCCCCGTCAGGATATTGTTGCCACCATTGCCAACCAAATTATCATTGAAGTTTGAGCCCACAAGGTTTTCGACGCTCAAAAGGGTGTCACTGCCGGCTCCACCAGTATTCTGGGCACTCGTTACGTTAAGATTCACCGTCACCCCCGCCGTCGCAGTAGCATAGACCGCCGTATCCTTACCCGTCCCCGCATCAATATAGTCATTGCCCAGCCCCCCCGTGATGGTATCAGCTCCAGCCCTACTGTAAATCGTGTCATTGCCGTCCCCGCCGATGATGCTATCAACGCCGGCCCCGCTATAAATCTGGT
>WBZP01005535.1_pt1 | contig 12814 bp, 8 predicted proteins | sample 5204301 | NCBI WGS metagenome assembly WBZP01 (sample SAMN12412401, study PRJNA552823) | activated sludge metagenome | isolation source: activated sludge from nitrification reactor of wastewater treatment plant... | place: USA: Pennsylvania | collected 2017
CGACGAGCACGGGCCCCTCGGACTCGCGCTGCTGCGCGTACGGAAAGACCTTGCGTGCCCACATCGCCAGCCACCGGTCGGCGAGCTCGATCTGCTTGACCGTCATCGCGCAGGGGTCGGCCAGCCCCAGCAGCAGCGCGTGGCTGTACGTCGAGTAGCAGGAGATGCCGACGCCGTTGGGCGTGAGGTCGTCCGACACCGCGGCGACAGCGCAGTCGAGCATCTCCGCCAGCCGGTAGTACGCGTGCAGCTCCTGCCACAGCCCGGGCGGCGCCGCGCGGCGCGCGAGCCCGTGCGCGACGACGAGTTCCTTGCCGACGTAGAGCCCGCGCTGGAGCAGCTTGGCCTTGACGCCGGCGAGTTCCGGATCGCCCTCGAGCAGCGGCTTCAAGCACGCCGCGTACTGTTCGGAGAGCAGGTTCCACAGCGCGATCGCCTGGTCGGCGGCCTCGAGCTCGCGCCCCACCGCCGGCTGCGGCTTGCCGGCGTAGCGGCGCGCGAGCTCGGTGTGCAGGTGCGCGACCTGCGTGCGCATCACCTCGGCGATGGTCGCGCGCTCGCGCGGGCTGAAGTCGGCCGCCGCCAGCGCCCGCAGCTGGCCCAGCACCGCGTCGTGCATCTGCACGACGCTGCCGAAGGGCAGCGCGTTCGCCCAGGCCTTCGCCCCCTCGGCGCTGGCGAAGGCCAGCGGCGGCGGCTCCGTCGGCGCGCCGGCGGGCGGTGGCGTGGCTTCGCTCACGGTCATGGCATCGACGCCGCAGCGGAGCCGCACCCCAGCGCCGCGGCGAGATCGCGGGCGAGGGCATCCGGCAAGTCCGGCGCGAGCGGGCGGGCAGGTCCCGGCCGCTGCGCGGTGCCCCAGACCGGCTGCGGGAAGTGCGAGTCGTCCCGGTGGCGCGGGATCACGTGCCAATGGAGGTGCGGCACCAGGTTGCCCAGCGAAGCGAGGTTGATCTTGGCCGGCGCGAGGCGTGCGCGCAGCGCGGCTTCCACGGCAAACACGACGTCCATCAGGTGTGCACGGTCGGCGGGAGCGAGGTCGGTCATTTCGGCCACGTGCGCATTCCAGACCACCCGGCAGAAGCCGGGGAACGGCTCGTCGGCGAGGACCACGCGACAGCGTTCGTCGCGCCACAGGCGTACGCCGCCTTCCCCGTCGCAGAACACGCAGCCGTTGGTCATCGGTGGATCCTTCGTCGCGGGCCGCGCCGGGGCCATCGGTTCCGGCGCGGCCGCGAGCAAGGGCCTGCCGGGATTTATAGCACAACCGGCGGCGGCCCAATGCGTGCGGGGCACCGCCACGCGGCGCCGCGGCAACCCCGCCCGTCGGCCGGGGCGGCGCAGACGGGCGCGCAGCGGGTCGCCAGCGCTTGGCACCCGCGACACCAGCTGGCATCATCGCCGCCCATTGCCGCCCCAACGCAAGATCCGATGATGAAGATGAAGCGTGCCGCCGATTTCCATCCCGACGTTCTGCGCTGGTTCGACCGCTACGTGCACGGCGAGGTCGACCGCCGCGGCTTCCTCGACGGCGTCGCGCGCTACGCGGTCGGCGGCGTCACCGCCGCGATGCTGCTGGAAGCGCTCGCGCCGAAGTTCGCGCAGGCGCGGCAGGTGGCACCCGGCGACCCGCGGCTCAGGAGCCGGCAGGTCGAATTCGCCTCGCCGGCCGGGCACGGGACGATGCGCGGGCTGCTGGTGCGCCCGGCCGCCGCGACGTCGCCGCTGCCCGGCATCCTGGTCGTCCACGAGAACCGGGGCCTCAATCCGCACATCGAGGACATCGCGCGGCGCATCGCGCTCGACAACTTCGTCGCCTTCGCCCCCGACGCGCTGGCGCCGCTGGGCGGTTATCCCGGGGACGAGGACCGGGCGCGCGAACTCTTCGCCCGGCTCGACCAGGCGAAGTGCCGCGCCGACTTCATCGCCGCGACGGCGTTCCTCAAGGCGCTGCCCGAGTGCTCCGGCAGGGTCGGCGTGGTCGGCTTCTGCTACGGCGGGGGGATCGCGAACCTCCTCGCCACGCGCGTGCCCGACCTGGGCGCCGCGGTGCCGTTCTACGGCGGGCAGCCGCCGGCCGAGGACGTCGCGGCGATCCGCGCGCCGCTGCTCATCCACTACGCCGGCGACGACCCGCGGGTCAACGCCGGCTGGCCCGCCTACGAGGCGGCGCTCAAGGCCGCGGGTGTGCGCTACGAGGCCTTCGTCTACGCGGGCACGCAGCACGGCTTCAACAACGACACGACGCCGCGCTACGACGAGGCCGCCGCCCGGCTCGCCTGGCAGCGGACGATGGCGTTCTTCGAACGCAACCTGCGGTCGCCGGCCGCCGCCGGCGGCTGACCCGGCGACCCCGGCTACAGCAGCACGCGCTCGATGCCGCCGGCGTTGGCGCGCTCGACGTAGTCGGCCATCCAGTTCTCGCCCAAGAGACGCCGCGCGAGCTCGACGACGATGTAGTCGGCCGCGGTGCCGGCGTCGCCCTCGAAGCGCGCGAGCCCCTGCAGGCACGACGGGCACGAGGTGAGGATCTTCACTTCGCCCGCGTAGCCGTCCTCGCGCAGCGCTTCGGCGCCGGCGCGCAGTTCCTCCTCCTTGCGGAAGCGGACCTGGGTCGAGACGTCGGGCCGCGTGGTGGCGAGCGTCCCCGACTCGCCGCAGCAGCGCTCGGAGAGCGCGACGGGCGCCGCCATCAGCGCGTTGACCACCCGCATCGGGGCGTGGACCTTCATCGGCGAGTGGCAGGGGTCGTGGTACATGTAGCGCGCGCCGGCCACACCTTCGGCCGCCACACCCTTCTCCAGCAGGTACTCGTGGATGTCGACGAGGCGGCAGCCGGGGAAGATCTTCCCGAACTCGTACTTCTCGAGCTGGTCGAGGCAGGTGCCGCAGGAGACGATCACCGTCCGGATGTCGAGGTAGTTGAGCGTGTTGGCGACGCGGTGGAACAGCACCCGGTTGCCGGTGATGATCTGCTGGCCGCGGTCGTGGTTGCCCGACGCGGTCTGCGGGTAGCCGCAGCAGAGATACCCGGGCGGCAGCACCGTCTGCGCGCCGACGTGGAAGAGCAGCGCCTGCGTGGCGAGGCCGACCTGCGAGAACAGGCGCTCCGAGCCGCAGCCCGGGAAGTAGAACACGGCGTCGGAGTCCTCGGTCACGCGCACCGGGTCGCGGATGATCGGGACGACCGCGTCGTCCTCGATATCGAGCAGCGCGCGCGAGGTGCGCTTGGGCAGCCCCCCCGGCATCGGCTTGTTGATGAAGTGGACGACCTGCGCCTTCACCGGCGCGCGCCCGACGGTGGCCGGCGGGCGGCGCACCTGGCCCTGGACGAGGCCGAAGCGCCGGGCGAGCCCGTGGGTGAGCCGCTGCGCCCGGTAGCCCCAGTCGATCATCAGCTTGCGCGCGAGCTTGATCGTCGTCGGGTCGGTGGCGTTGAGGAAGAACATCGCCAGCGCGGTCCCTGGGGAGAGCGGCTTCTTGCCCTCCTTGCGCAGCAGGTTGCGCATCGCGATCGACACGTCGCCGAAGTCGATGTCGACCGGGCAGGGGTTCACGCACTTGTGGCAGACGGTGCAGTGCTCGGCGACGTCGGCGAACTCGTCGAAGTGGCGCAGGCTCACGCCGCGGCGGGTCTGTTCCTCGTAGAGGAACGCCTCGATCAGCAGCGACGTGGCGAGGATCTTGTTGCGCGGGCTGTAGAGCAGGTTGGCGCGCGGCACGTGCGTCGCGCACACCGGCTTGCACTTGCCGCAGCGCAGGCAGTCCTTGATCGAGTCGGAGATCGCGCCGATCTCCGAGTGCTCGAGGATGAGGCTCTCGCTGCCGAGCAGGCTGAACGACGGCGTGTACGCGTTGGTGAGGTCGGCCGGCAACGCCGGGTCGCGCAGCAGCTTGCCGGCGTTGAAGCGCCCGTCGGGGTCGACGCGGCGCTTGTATTCGGCGAAGGGAGCGAGCTCGGCGTCGGTCATGAACGCCATCTTGGTGATGCCGATGCCGTGCTCGCCGGAGATCACGCCGTCGAGGCTCCTGGCCAGCGCCATCACGCGCTCGACGGCGGCGGTGGCCGCGTTGAGCATCGCGTAGTCGTCGGAGTTGACCGGGATGTTGGTGTGCACGTTGCCGTCGCCTGCGTGCATGTGCATCGCGACGAACACGCGGCGGCGCTTGACCTCGGCGTGGATCGCGTTGCAGCGCGCGAGCACCGGTGTGAACGCGAGGCCGGCGAAGATCTCCTGCAGCGGGGCCTTGAGCTCGGTCTTCCACGACACGCGCAGCGAGTGGTCCTGCAGCGCGACGAAGTTCTCGTCCAGGCGGTCGAGCAGGCCCTGCCAGCGCGCACGCGTCGCCGCGACGAGCTCGCGCGCCTCGTCGACCTTCGCGGCGAGCAGGTCCGGGTCGGGGCGCGCCTCGTCGTTGGCGGGTGCCGGCATCGGGCCGGCGAAGAACGCAGCGAGCGCGTCGCAGAGCTCGAGCTTGTTGCCGATCGAGTACTCGATGTTGATCCGCTCGACGCCGTCGGTGTAGTCGCCCAGGCGGGGCAGCGGGATGACGACGTCCTCGTTGATCTTGAACGCGTTGGTGTGCTTGGCGATCGCCGCGGTGCGGTGGCGCTCGAGCCAGAACTTCTTGCGCGCCTCAGGGGAGACGGCGACGAAGCCCTCGGCGCCGCGGGCATTGGCGAGGCGCACGATCTCCGAGGCGACCTTCCCGGCGGCGTCGTCGGTGTCGGCGGCGATGTCGCCGAGCAGCACCATCTTCGGCCGGCCGTGGCGCTTGGCCTTGGTCGCGTAGCCGACCGCGCGGACGTAGCGCTCGTCGAGGTGCTCGAGGCCGGCGAGCACCGCGCCGTGCGGCCGGCTGTCGAGAAAGCGCTTGACGTCGACGATCGTGGGCGTGGCGTCGCGCACCGGGCCGAAGAACTCGAGGCAGATCGTGCGCTCGGCCGGCGGCATCCGGTGGAGCAGGAACCGGGCCGAGGTGACGATCCCGTCGCAGCCCTCCTTCTGGATGCCCGGCAGCCCGTAGAGGTGCTTGTCGGTGACGTCCTTGCCGAGCCCGGCCTTGCGGAAGCCGGCGCCGGGTATCGCGAGCCGCTCGGTGCGCCGCGGCGTGCGACCGTCCTCGGCGTACCAGGTGAGCTCGAAGGTCGCGACCGCCGCGTCGTGGATCTTGCCCAGGTTGTGGTCGACGCGCGTCACCTCGAGCCACTCGGCCGACGGCGTCACCATCCGCCACGACACCAGGTTGTCGAGCGCGGTGCCCCAGAGCACCGCCTTCTTGCCGCCTGCGTTCATCGCGACGTTGCCGCCGATGCACGACGCGTCGGCCGACGTCGGGTCGACGGCGAACACGAAGCCGGCGGCCTCGGCGGCGTTGATCACCCGGCGCGTCACCACCCCGGCGCCGCAGTGGATCGTCGGCAGCGGCGTAGCGTGGCCGGCGAGCAGCCGCGGCTCGACCGCCGACAGGCGATCGAGCTTCTCGGTGTTGATCACCGCCGCGTTGGGCGAGAGCGGGATCGCGCCGCCGTGGTAGCCGGTGCCGCCGCCGCGCGGGATGATCGTGAGCCCGAGCTCGATGCAGCCGGCGACGACGCCGCGGACCTCGTCCTCGGTATCCGGGTAGACGACGACGAACGGGTACTCGACGCGCCAGTCGGTCGCGTCGGTGACGTGCGCGACGCGCGCGAGGCCGTCGAAGGCGATGTTGTCGCGGGCCGTGTGCCTGCCGAGCACGCGGACGACGCGCTTCCTGAGTGCCGCGGTCTCCGGGAACGACTGCGCGAAGCGCCCGACTGCGGCGTGCGCGGCCGCGGTCAGGCGGGCAACCTTCTCGTCGCGGGCCGGGTCCTCGCCGTTGCCGCTGGCGCGTCGCTTCTCGATCTCGTGCAACCGGTGGCGCAGCGCGTCGACCAGGAGCTCTCGCCGCTTCGGGTTGTCGAGCAGGTCGTCCTGCAGGTAGGGATTGCGGTCGACGACCCAGATGTCGCCCAGCACCTCGAACAGCATCCGCGCCGAGCGGCCGGTGCGCCGCTCGGCGCGCAGGTCCTCCAGCACCGGCCACATGTCGGCGCCGAGCAGGCGGATGACGATCTCGCGGTCGGAGAACGACGTGTAGTTGTACGGGATCTCGCGCAGCCGGGGCGCGTCGCCGGCACCGGACTCGGCGGTAAACAGGAAGCTGTCGCCCAATGCATTCATGATGCGGGTGAGTTTACCGCAGCGCAGCAACACGCCGCCGAATCGTGCCACCGTCCGGCCGCGGTTCGACGGGCGTCGAACCGATCAAGCCCCTGCAGTTACCGGGGCTTTGCGCGCCGCATCGGCATCGCGCGCCCGGCTCGCCCCGCGTGCGTCAGCCGCGCAGCCAGTCCCAGCCGGCGACCAGCGCGACGTAGCGGGCGCCCTTGCCCGCGGCGATGAACAGCGCGACGGCCAGAGCGCTCTGTCGCAGCCAGCCTGCCGCCACGCACAGGCCGTCGCCGACCACGGGCACCCAGGAGAGCAGCAGCGCCGGCGGCCCGTAGTGCTGCAGCCAGGCCATCGCCCGGCCCGGCGCGGGCCGCGGAAAGAGCCGCCCGATCGCATACGAGGTGAGCCCGCCCAGCGTGTTGGCGATGCTCGCGACGACGACCGCGGGCCACTTCAGCGCCGGCGCCTGGTGCAGGAGCGCGACGAGGACGATCTCGGAGTTGCCGGGCAGCAGCGTGGCCGACAGGAAGGCGCTGGCGGCGAGGCCGGCGAGTCCGAGGGTTTCCATGGAAGCAGGCGTTGGGGCGCCCGATGGTAGCACCGCGGAAGGCGGGGTCAGAGACGACGCTCGCGCCGCACGGCTGTGAAGTCGGGGACCAAGAGAATCGCCTCTGACCCTGCCTGCTGCTCACAGCCGCTCGAAGCGCCGGTAGCCGATGGCCTCGGCGAGGTGGGCCGAACGTAGCGGACCGTCGCCGGCGAGGTCGGCGATCGTGCGCGCGACCTTGAGCACCCGGTGATAGGCGCGCGCCGACAGCGCGAGGCGCGTCATCGCCTGCGCGAGCAGCGCCGCGCCCTCGGCATCCGGAACGCAGTGGACGTCGACCTCGCGCGGCGGCAGGCGCGCGTTGGGGCAGCGCTGGCGCGCGATCTGCAGCGCCCGCGCCGCGCTGGTCCGCTCGCGCACCGCGCGGCTCGATTCCACCGTGCAGGGCGCGCCCGACGGTGCCGGTCTGCGCGCCAGGAACTCGGGGGGCACCGCCGGCACGTCGATGCCGAGGTCGATCCGGTCGAGGAGCGGCCCGGAGATGCGCGCCCGGTAGCGCGCGACCTGGTCGCTCGTGCAGTGGCAGCGCCCGCTCTCGTGGCCCAGCCAGCCGCAGGGACAGGGATTCATCGCCGCGACGAGCTGAAACGCGGCCGGGAACGTGCTCTGGCAGGTGGCGCGCGAGATGTGGATGACGCCCGCCTCGAGCGGCTCGCGCAGCACCTCCAGGACCCGGCGATCCCACTCCGGAAGCTCGTCGAGGAACAGCACGCCGTGGTGCGCGAGCGAGATCTCGCCGGGGCGCGGGTTGCTGCCACCCCCGACCAGTGCGGCGGGGCTCGCCGAGTGGTGCGGTGCGCGGAACGGCCGTCGCCCCCACGCGAGCCCGCCGAAGCGGCCGGCGAGGGACGCGAGTGCGGCGACGTCGAGCGCCTCGTCCTCGGTGAGCGGCGGCAAGAGCCCCGGCAGGCGCTGCGCCAGCATCGACTTGCCGGTCCCCGGCGGGCCGAGCATCAGCACGCTGTGCGCCCCCGCCGCGGCGATCTCCAGCACCCGCTTCGCCGACGCCTGGCCGCGAACGTCCGACAGGTCGGCGCCCCGCGCGGGATCGGCCGCGCTGGCGGGTGGCGTGGCGGAGGCCAGCGGGGCGATCGGGGCCTGCCCGGTCAGGTGACCGCAGACGGCGAGCAGCGATGCCGCCGGATGGACGATCGCGTCGCGGATGCAGCCGGCCTCGTCGGCGCTCGCCGCCGGCAACACGAAGGCCCGGCCGGCGCGGCGGGCGGCCAGCGCCATCGGCAGCGCGCCGCGGATCGGTCGCAGCGTCCCTGTGAGCGCCAGTTCGCCGGCGAATTCGTAGCGGGCGAGCTCGTTGCCGGGCAGCTGCCCGGTCGCCGCCAGGATGCCCACGGCGATCGGCAGGTCGAAGCGGCCGGAGTTCTTCGGCAGGTCGGCCGGCGCGAGGTTCACCGTGATCTTGCGCGCGGGGAAGTCGAACTGCGCGTTCTGCAGCGCCGAGCGGACGCGGTCCTTCGATTCGCGCACCTCGGCGTCGGCGAGCCCCACGAGGTTGAACGCCGGCAAGCCGCCGGCGAGGTGGACCTCGACGCTGACCAGCGGGGCGTCGGCGCCGGCTAGCCCGCGCGACAGTGCGACGGCGATCGACATGGGCGGCGCCCCTCCCTGCGGCTCGAACCCAGGAGCACGAGGGTAGCCGCTGCCGTCGTCCGCCGCCGTCGTCCGTTCGGCCGAGCGTCGCGCGACGCGGGTCACCGCGGGAATCCGCGAGCCGGTCGTCCTTCAGGCCGGATCGCCGAACGCGAGCGCGAACGCGCCGTCCTCGCGCATCGCCGCCCCGGCGGCGAGGTGCCGCGCGAGATCGTCGCCGGCCAGTTCGCCAGCCAGCAGCGCGTCGAGCTCGACGCGCCGCTCCCGGGCCGGGGCGCGCCTCACCTCCCCGGTCTCCGCGTAGCGCGCGTCGACGAAGCCCGCGATCCGCGCCGCATCGGCCGGGCGGCCCTGCGCCGCGGCGCTCAGCGCGAGCGGCTCGAGCAGCCACAGCGTGTCGCCTTCCTTCTGCAGCCGCGCGCAGGCGACCCGCGCGCGCTCGCGCGCCTCGTCGTGCCGGCCGAGCTCAATCAGCGCGATCGCCTCGGCGCCGATGATGTGGCCGGCGCCCGCGCCGGCGTTCTGCGCCTCGAGCCGCCCGATCGCCGGGCGCACCTCGGCCAGGGCGGCTTCCGGCTGGCCGAGCGCCAGTAGCGCAAAGCCGCGATTGCCGATCGCGAGTTGCACGCCGATGTCGCTGCCGTCCTCGCGGTAGAGCTGCTGCTGCTGCTGCGCGTACTCCAGCGCTTCGTCGTAGCGCCCGTCCATCGTGCACCAGATGAAGCGCGCGAAGCGCAGCGCAGCACGCTGCCGCGCCGACCACGCCGGGTTCTCGATGCGCTCGGCGGCGGAAAGCGCGGCGGCCGTCTCGGCCAATGCGCCGCGTCGCGCGCCGATCGCCGCCACCGTGGCGAACGCGTCGTAGGCGAGACTCGCCTCGCCCAGCTCGCCGAACATCCGGGCCGACCGCTGCGCAGCTTCGAAGCAATCGGCCCGCGGCGAGTACTGCCCGGCTTTGGCGAACGCGAGCCAGAACCTCGCCTCGACGAGCGGGGGGGTCGTGGCATCGAGCAGGCGCTGCGCCGCAAGGCAGTGGGCGAGCCCCTCGGCGAGCAGCGCGGAGGCGTACCAGACCCGGGCCGCCTCGACGTTGAGCTCGATCGCGAGCAGCCGGTCGTCGGGCTGCGCCGAAGCCCACGCGATCGCCGCGCGCACGTTGTCGATCTCGGCGACCAACGATGCGAACGCCGCCGGCGACGTGCGCCACTGATCGCGTACCGCCGCCCGGATGAGATCGCGCGTGGTCGCCGCGTGCCGCCGCAGGTGCTCGTCGGTCTCGCCCGCCTCGCCCAGGCGCTCGAGGGCGAACGCGCGGGTCGTCTCCAGCAGGCGGTAGCGCGGCACCTCCTCGCCTTCGGCGACGACGAGCGATTTGTCGACCAGGGCGCCGAGGTGCTCGAGCACCGCCCAGCGCGAGACGGTGTCGTCGGCGGCGACTGCCTGCGCGGCCTCAAGCGTGAAGCCGCCGGCGAATACGCCGAGCCGGCGGAACACCGCCTGCTCCTCGGCGGTGAGCAGGCCGTGGCTCCACTCCAGCGCGCCGCGCAGCGTCTGGTGCCGCCGCAGCACCGTGCGCGCGCCGCCGGTCAGCACGTGGAAGCGCTCGCCGAGCCGCGCCCGCAGCCCCTCGATGCCCAGCAGCGGCACCCGGGCGGCGGCGAGCTGCAGGGCGAGCGGGATGCCGTCCAGGTGGCGGCAGATGTCGGCCACCGCGGCGGCGTTGCGCGGGCCGAGTGCGAACCGCGGGTCGGCCGCCCTGGCCGCCGCGACGAAGAGCTCGACCGCCGCGTAGCGCCCGGTCGCGCCGGCATCGGCCGGCGGCACCGCCAGCGTCGCCAGCCGGTAGACCTGCTCCTCGACGAGCTTGAGCGGCTCCTGGCTCGTCACCAGCACGCGCACGTCGGGCGCGAAGCGCCGCAGCGCCTCGACCAGCGCCACGACGCCGTCGAGGAGGTGCTCGCAGTTGTCGAGCACGAGCAGAAGGCGCTGCGTGCGCAGCACCGCGGCCACGGCATCCTGTGCCGAGCGTTCGGCCGACACGGCGACGCCGACGACGCGCGCGACCGCGCTGCCGACGAGCGCCGGATCCGCGAGTGCGGCGAGCTCGACCATCCACGCGCCGTCGGGAAACGACGCCGCCGTCGCCGCAGCCAGCGCCTGCGCGAGGCGCGTCTTGCCGATGCCGCCCGCCCCGACGATCGACACCAGCGAGTGCCTGCGCACGAGCTCGTGCAGTTCGTCTAGGTCGCGTTCGCGCCCGACCATCGGCGGCAGGTGCGCCGGCACGTTGGTGCGCGTCGCCGGCGCCGACGGCGCGGGGGCACCCGGCGCTGCGGCCGCGGGCGGCGTCGCCCCGACGGTCTCGACCGCCAGGGTCAGCCGATAGCCGCGGCCCGGCACCGTCGCGATCGCCGCGGGGCCGAGCAGCTTGCGCAGCGCGAGCACCTGCACCTGCAGGTTGTTCTCCTCGACCACCAGCCGGGGCCACACCAGGTCCATCAGCTCGCGCTTGGCGACCACGCGCTCGTGCCGCGCGAGCAGCGCCACCAGCGTGTCGAACGCACGGCCGCCGAGCTTCACCGGCGTTCCTTCGCGTGTGAGCTGCCGCAGATCGGGCTTGAGCTCGAACGGCCCGAAACGCCAAGCCGGAGGGGGCGGCAGCGTGGCGTGGATGTCGTGATCGGGCATGGGCGGACCGGCGGGTCGGGCGGCTGGCGGGCCGGGTGATCGAAGCGTAGCGCCAATGCGCACGGAGATGACGGCGGGCGTGGCGGCTTTCAGGACATTTAAGGCTCGTGCCAATGAACTGAAGGGGCCTTCAGCCCGAAGATGGCTTCGTCGATCCCGACAACCGCCCGATCGAGGAGACCACGATGAACCGCCAATCGAACCCGACCCGCGAATACAGGTCCGCTTCGCCGCTGCTGCGCTGCGCGTTCGCCGTCGCCGCGCTGACGATCACCGTCGGCGTGGGCGCGGTCATCGACACGCTGGCGTGGCAGCTCGGTCCGGCCGGCACGCTGGCCGCATCGGCGTCGGCAACGCCCCGCGCGTGACCCCGGCGGGGCGGCGAACCGGCGCTGCGCCTCGTCGCCCCGCCCATCGTCCGGCGAGCGCGTCAGGCCCCGCCGTCGGTTCGATTCAGGCGCGCCTCGAGGTCTGCAAGGCGCGCTTCCAACCCCTCGACCTTCTCGCGGGTCTTGAGCAGCACTTCGGCCTGCCGATCGAACTCCGCGCGCGGAACGAGATCGAGGCGCGCGAGGCCTGCGCCCAGCATCGCCTTGATGTTCTTCTCGATGTCCTTGGCCGGGCTGTTCTCGATCGCCGCCCCGATGCGGGCGGCGAGCTCGTCGAGCGATTTGGTTTCGAGCATGGACGTTCGACTCCTCGATGATCGGCCGCGCCGGTTCCCGGCGGCGCTGGCTGCAGCAGACGAGTCTAGCAAAGACGCGCCCGGTCCCGGGTAGTCGGCAACCGCGACCCGGCGGTTGCCCCGCGGCACCTCTTGGCCGGCCACTGCACCGCCGCTGCACACGCGGCCGGCACGACGCACCGTCGTGGTGCAGGAATTCCATCGCGTTTTCGCTGCGCTGCACGATAGATTCTGCAACCATTTGTTTTTGCGACAAATGTTGCAGTGGCACACGAAATGCTCAAGGACCGGCAGCGCAGTTCCCGTTTGCCCAGTATCGCTTACAACCACAGGAGAACCCGCCATGTCGATCCGTCGCACCCCGCTGGCCGCCCTTGCGGCCGCATCGCTCTTGTCCACCGCCGCGCTGGCGCAGACACCCGCCGCGCCCGCCGCTCCGGCAACACCCGAGCACACGCTGACCGGCAACCTCGGGCTGTTCAGCAACTACATCTTCCGCGGCATCTCGCAGACCGGCGGCAAGCCTGCGCTGCAGGGCGGGTTCGACTACGCGCACGCGAGCGGCTTCTATCTCGGCACCTGGGCGTCGAACGTGAGCTGGCTCGAAGACTTCGGCGCGTACAGCCGGTCCAGCCTCGAGTGGGACTTCTACGGCGGCTACAAGGCCAACTTCGGCGACTCGGACTTCTTCTACGACCTCGGCACGCTGTACTACTACTACCCCGGCTCGAGGAACCCCGGCTACTACAACGCGAACACCTGGGAGATCTATGCCGCGGTGGGCTGGAAGTGGGTGTCGGCGAAGTTCAGCTACAACCTCGACGACTACTTCGGTGCCCGGCCGATCGGCGAGAAGACCGACGGCACCTGGTACCTCGACCTGTCGGCGACCTACCCGATCGGCGAGACCGGGTTCGCGCTGATCGGGCACTACGGAGTCCTGGACGTGAAGAACGACGGCTCGGGCAGCTCCAAGGCGAGCTACGAGGACTGGAAGCTCGGCGCCTCGTACACGGTGCCCGACGGCCTCTT
>WBZP01005537.1_pt1 | contig 12811 bp, 15 predicted proteins | sample 5204301 | NCBI WGS metagenome assembly WBZP01 (sample SAMN12412401, study PRJNA552823) | activated sludge metagenome | isolation source: activated sludge from nitrification reactor of wastewater treatment plant... | place: USA: Pennsylvania | collected 2017
ATCAAAAAATATCAGGCATATATGGAATCGGAAATTACATGCCGAACACTGCACGTCGTTCATAGGAAAGCTCGGCGGCAACAACATCAGCTCCTTGCCGCAATTTGGGCAGGGTACGAGTTCGACAACCTCTCGCTCGCCCTCGTCGCCAAATTGTTTATTGAGTCCTGACATGTTTTTAGTGTAGCGTTTCAGAATGTTTTTGACCATCAAGAGAGTCGTTCTCCAGTGATCATTATTTTTATTCCTGAAAATGGAGAGTCGGATGGCTCAACCGAAGATTTTTATATATTTTGCAATACAACGGGACTTCGACCTACTCAATTGCGATCAGCAGCTCGTGCTCACACGGCTTGACCCACCACTAGCCCCGAACAGTCCATAAATACATCTTTATCATGAGCAAAGGCAGGCCGTACAAGAGAGATCTTGTGCAGCTCCATAAGATACTCCACTTCAAGAATACCTAAGCAACTAAGCTGTCACGGCAACAAGTCGCCCGCGGGCTGAAATGGATAACATCAAACGATCGAATGATGAAACCGGTATCACACGTCGAATGATAAGGATGGTTAAACACTGGAATAACAACACTGGCCACACGATTAAGTCATACATAATAGAAAACCTAGTAGTAGCGTATCTAGATGACGAATACAATGGGCAGCAATGGTCGGAACTTATTGAAGGATTTTTCGCGTGGTTACCATACCAAGAGGATGCAGGGCTGAGCGATGACGCCTTGAGTAGAATTTCCACAGCTACAAATCGAATAGTTATAGCACGTGACTATGAAATTCAAGAGAGCTATGAAGACGCCTGTCTGCAATGGAGGGTTGTTTTCCGTAGTGAATTTCCGACTTATGATGAAACACTCGTCACTGTTCGTCGTCTTGAAAACCGATTTCCTTCTGCTGATGAGCAGTGGATTGAGGACCGATACCCGGTACAAATTGACAGCAGCTTAAACTTGCGCGTTGAATCACTCGTAAATAAAGAGGGTTGGCGAGTTGCGTCAAGACTCCGCGATGCTTTAACTGCATTTCACGGAAAACTACCAAAATCTGCAAAAGTTGAATTTAGGGCGGTAATTGACAACGCAAGTACCTACAACTTCCGTTGGAAGGTACGTAACTTGAGTATCGAAGCTCAAAAAGATGGCAAACTTAGAGGTAAAATAGAACCACCAACTTCCAACCAAGCAGTTTATAAAGATAGTACCGCGTTTGAAGGAACTCATTACGTAGAGTGTTATGCAATTAAAGATGGGGTAGTTGTAGCCCGTAAAAAAGAATTTGTACCGATTGGAGATAACTAATGACCGCAGCGAAGAAGATATTTGAAAACTTAGCATTCACTCATAAGGTACATGAAAAACAGGCCGAGCTGATGTCACTAGGGTCGCAAATTCTACGTATCTTAATCCTTACGAGTTTGTTATTTTCACTTTGGGTTCAACTTGTTCAGCTAATACCGAATTTTTCTACAGGTTCACTTACTACGCTCGGGATTATCTCTACAATAGTTGGTATCGGTTTGGCTTTTTATCAACTGAATTTCAATTACGACAAACTGTTAGATAGTCACCGAGAAGCTGCTAAAGATCTTCTTGAAGTGAAGAATAAGATGATAGTAGCAATGGATAACGGTATGACGAAGGCGGAATTAAACGCTTTCGTTGATGAACTCAATCCAATCTATCGTCGTGCGCCACAAACGGGTTGGTTAGCAAACATTCTCGCATCCTTAGGCTCTCCGAAAAAACCGAAAAAGAAGGCGTAATGGATTTCTTGTCTGTCTCAAGGAGCCAAGCCAAGATTAACGAAGCTGTAACAATTAATTCGCTACTGATTTTTATACATGAGGGAAGAACTGAAACCGACTATTTCATTAGTTATTAAGTATCTGTAGCCTATAGAGTAGTACTAATGTATGGATCCGCTTCCAAGTTCGATCATAAGCACACCACCAATTACAACAAGGATACCGATAGACATAACTAATGTAAGGTGTTCTTTGAAAATAATTTTGCTAAATATAGCTGTGAGGGCAACTCCTGATGCCGCCCAGATACCATAAGCCACACCAAGAGCCATACCGTTGGAGAGTGTCAGTATGAGCATAGTAAATGCTATCATATATGCTCCTGCAACGGCTATCCACCAACGACGTTTCCCTGTACTGGCCATACGTAACGAGAGTGTTGCTGAGACTTCAAAAATGATTGCACCTATAAGAAATAGCCAGCTCATTATGCGTTCCCCGCTTCTTTTTTATTTGCAGCTTGTGAGCCTAATTCAATCATAAGTACACCGACTATGATTACAATAATACCCGCTATCATAATTGTAGTCAGGGGTTCTTTGAATATAAGGTTTGATAGAACGGCAGTTAGAGCAACACCACTAGCACCCCAGATACCATAAGCCACACCAAGAGCCATACCAAGTTTAAGTGCTTTTGTTAAGAAAACGAAAGCAGCCCCATATCCAATTGCAACTACGATGTAAAAGAGGGGATTATCCATTCCAGCTTTGAGAGATAGTGTGGCAGCCACTTCCGATATGATAGCGCCTATCAAAAAAATCCATTGTTTCATTTATTTACTCCATTATTTAGTATCACTTCAGACGTAGATATAATTGATTTACGTTCAACCTCGCTAGTACTTAGCATTCCTAAGCCCCTGTCGAACCATGCACCGTCTGCAATGAGTCGCACGGTAGTTAATGCATTCCTTCTACTTGTGTCTTTAATATCGTTGAAGTCGAACCATCTATCAATCAACTCAGCCCATCTAGTGTATAGTTCGTCCTTTAGCTTATAGTCAGCCATGAATGCGAAGTCGGAGGAATCTATATCGTCTGACAGTGCATAATTTAAGTAAGTCATCATGCGCCCCTCAGGGCTTGAACTAGATGGAGCCTCTTCAAGCATTTTGCTCCAACGCCTTGCAACGTCATCTACAAGACTAATCATAAGTGCCTTTTTGGTAGGGAAGTGATGTACTAAACCGGCTTTAGTTAATCCTATTTTGCGTGCAACTGAGTCCAAAGAAACTGGATCGCCATTTTTCATAAGTTCTTGTGCAGTCACTATAATATCATTCTTCAAGATCATATAACCATACTACCGTATGGTAGGTTTTTAAGTCAATACCTTTTATCTGTTTAATTAATTGTTAAGAATCAACGGCTTAAAAAGACGGCTATAGACCCAATCATAAGCCGTCTATGTCGAACTTGTACAACCGCGTACACTTCGGTTAAGCTGGTCGGTATAGATGACAAAAAAGGTCTTCTAAGCCTAAGGTCGGTGGTTCGACTCCACCCCGGGGCGCCAGTGCAAGAGCCGTTGTTTTATGCAGCGGCTTTTTCATTTGACGGCTTAATTTGACTGCAACAGCCCCCAGTCGCGCTTCCTGTGCTATTCGCGGGCATGTACATCGCATCAGTTATATTGAGACATTTTGAAAGCTATGAACTTTGAGCAATTGAACATGAACTTGAAGGGGTCACAGTCCCCGCATTAAGAACTGCAATATTCTTTGCTTCGTAGTCCCAGTATACAATTTGATTTCCTTGGGCACTATCGCACGTTGTAATGATAATCGTGTTTTCATTACTCGGCGCAGAGCTAGGGAATGCATAAACAAAATTCACACCAGTGACGCTGTAGGGTTTATTATTTGCCGCAGCAGCTGTCAACTGGCCCGTCGTAGTGGGATACGAGCCCACTTCAGCCGCATATGCTTCAATTTTCTTGAGCACCGACTGGGCGGTAGAAATTGCTGATGATTTTTTTGCTCGATTTTGGATACCGTTATACGCAACTATAGTGATCGCGGCAAGTATTGCAATGACAACTACTACTATCAGTAATTCGACAATTGTAAATCCGCTCTTATCTTTTTTTGCCCACATTATATCACGAGTATAGTTTGTTTATTAATAAAGTGCAATAGGATTACTAAGAGCAAAAAGTCACTAGTCGGAGATTCTATGATAATAGCTATGTCTGGCGACTTCTCATAGGCGAGTTATGGAATGTTTCTATAAGTTATGCATTTAGTCGTACCACAGTGGACTCATTGCCTCACCACACGCTTTCAATGTCAGTTGAGTTTAGTTCTAATAATGCTATCTATTTTGTTAATTTAAGCGTACTCTACGCGATTGATATTAACAACTACAACGACCGCAATAAGCCCGTCTTATGTTATCAAAGCAGAAAATCACTTCTTTGATAAAACTTTACGGGCGCGAACTATAAAGACCACAAAAGTGAGTAATCCGAATGATAATAGGGCGGCAACGAGTGGCGCTTTTATGCTTTCTTGTGGCCCTACCCCGGTATTTGGAACGCCAGGGGTAGTAATGCCACCTCCTTCGATTGGGCTTGTTGGGGTTGACGCATTTGTAATGACGAGACGGCGGATAAGCTGATTGTATGTATCAGTTATGAATAATTCTCCTGTTGCGTTGAACGCAATACCAGTAGGTGCGTTAAATTGAGCGGTGGCGCCTGGCCCGTCGGCGTAACCCAAAGCACCAGTACCCGCTATAGTAGCGACGACACCTTCTGAGGAAATAGTGCGAATAGCACCATTAAAAGTATCTGCAATATAAAGTAATCCGTCCGAGTCTACTGTAACGCCAGTTGGTCGATCGAACTGCGCGCCGACACCAGTACCGTCAACAAAACCGGCAACGCCTGAACCCGCAAGTGTCGTGGTAACACCAGCTGGAGTAATCTTACGGATTTTATGGCCACCGAATTCACCGACATATATTGTACCGTCAGGTGCAACTTCTATACCCTGCGGATAACTAAACACCGCGGCAGTACCACTACCATCGGCGTATCCTCCGTTTGGACTTGCAACAACATCTAGGATATCGTCATAGCCTGCAAGTGTCGTGGTAACACCGGCTGGAGTAATGGCACGGATATTGTGTGCGTATGAATCTGCAACATAGATAATCCCATTAGTAGGGTTAACGGCTATTCCCGTAGGGAAGAAAAATTGTGCTGCCGTTCCTGTACCATCAACCATTCCAGGAACACCTGAGCCTGCAAGTGTCGTGACGACACCAGCTGGAGTAATAGCACGGACACGCGGGGTATTGTTATCAAGGCTTGCTTCAGTGACATATAGCACGCCCGTGGTGGGGTTTATAGCAATACTGTGCGGATCGTTGAACTCAGCAGCTGTTCCTGTGCCGTCCGCTCCACCTCTAACTCCTGATCCTGCAAAAGTTGATACGACACCTCCCGGGCTGATTGCGCGTATCCGGTGGTTTGTCGTATCGGATACGTATATGGTGCCATCGTTTCCGAATGCAATGTCATGAGGGTGGTCCATTTGTGCTAACGAGGCAGGGCCATTAACATATCCGTTCATACCATAAGTACCGGCGAATGTTGAAACGGTGAAATTAGGCGCTGCTTGTGCCTGCGATGTCGCAAACGTAACGTTAATAATACTGATAAAAAGAGGTATAACTAGCAAAACCATTCCTGATTGTTGCCATAGGCTCTTTGCCTGCTTCATTCTGTTGTTACCTGTATTTACTTTCATGGCGTCCTAGTTTTTAGATTGATTCCTGAGGGTGATGGAATTATAACGCTGTGGCTATCGTCATTATAAAACAGTTTAACTCGTATGTACAGTAGAATCTTTCAAACACTATAGGTTACATAAATACATGAGTCAGATGTAATTATCGACGGCTTAAAAAGACGGCTATAGAGCCAATTATAAGCCGTCTGTGCCTTACTTATGCAGCCGCATACACTTCGGTTATGCTTTGTGGTATAGATGACGGAAAAGGTCTTCTAAGCCTAAGGTCGCAGGTTCGACCCCTGCCCGGGGTACCAAAATAAAATACCCACATGAGTGGGTGTTTTATTTAGAACATTTGCTTCTTTTTCTTCTCAGCCTTTAGCTTCTTCTTGCGCGCACGCTTGATATCAGCGCTGTGCCAACTTCGGTGTTTTGCCATCATTTTCCAATCTGTTATTACTTTTTACTATTATACCACAGTTATTTGGTAATGTCATTGAAGAGCGCAGTAACTATCGCATCGTAAACAGCTTGCGCACGAGCATGGTGCTTGTGCGATAACCGTGCATAATGCTCCATCATGATGCCAGCGTTCACTTCTAATACTTGGACATCGCCACTAGCAAGCGTCACGATATCGACGGCAGCAAGTCGCAGTCCACAAGCCTTCATTGCATGCCGAGCCAGAAGCAGCTCCTCGCTATTTGCCTGCTCATCAATTGGCTGCGCACCGTGCCCAAGATTATACATCCATACTCCATCAACTTGCTGAGGCTTCGTCTTTATATAGGCAAGCAGCGAGTCACCGTTAAGCATAATAATGCGTTTCTCCTGGACGATACTCACAGCGGGTGAAATAGTCCAATCGCCCGGCGTGGCCTCGATTGCAAGCAGTGCATCTTGGAGCGTTTGGTGTAAAGTAAAACGACGCCCCCCGCTCCCCTGAAGCGGCTTTGCGATATATGGCACGTTATGTGCTGCACCGTCCAGTGATCCATAGGGCACCTGCAGAGAGGCTGTCGATCGCGCAAGGTAATGCGCAACCGCAGGCACATTGCCACGCTGTAAGGCTTGATAGGCCGCTACTTTATCTTTAGCAACCATTGTGGCAGCAGCCCCGTCGACATCAAAATGATACCCTACCACCCACTTTGTGTCGTCGCCTTTTCGCAGCTCAAGCACCCAACCACCCGACAATACGCCGACTTCTATATCCAAACGTTGACAACTAGACGCAATGAACTGGGGCAATAACCTATCGGCAATGTACTCTTCGTTCATAGACTAGAATTCGTTACATTGGCTGGGCTGACCGCTCTGATACCCCTTGGTGAATGCGGCCACACGCTGCTGAGTACTGCCATGTGTCCAGGTTTCAGGGTTGCTTCTTCCTGTTTCAACTTTTTGAATGTGATCATCGCCAACTGCAGCAGCCGCACTGAGTGCTTGGTTAATTTCGCCCGCCTCAAACACACCATTCTTTGCTTGCGTATATGCCCATACCCCCGCATAGCAGTCTGCCTGCAGCTCTAGCGCAATCGCACCCTCCCTGGTTTGTGAACTCATTGGATCAAACGCACCTAGCTGACTTTGTACATTGTGCCCTACTTCGTGCGCTATTACATATGCCTGCGCAACCTCGCCAGTATCTGCACCAAAACGGTTTTTTAGTTCATCGAAGAAGGTTTCATCAAGATAAATCGTGCCGTCATTGGGGCAAAAATGTGGCCCCACCCGAGCAGAAGCGATACCACACCCCGACTGGGTTGCATCACGAAATAGAACCAGTTTTGGCTGCTGATAAGTTAGGTTATTGCGCCTAAATACACCGTTCCATACATCATTCGTGCTGCCTAATACCTTTTGCGTAAACACTTCGTAGCTATCTTCACCTTTGAACTCAGCTGGTTGTTCAACCTGCTGCGCTTGAGAGCCGTTTAAAGATTGAACTGTGTTCAAGATGTCTTGCACTGTTGACTGTGGCACACTCAGCCCTAAAAAATTAAGGCCTATCGTAATAAGCAAGGCGATTAACCCACCGCCGCCCGCAAAGGCAAGTGCCGGCGAAGTGCCCCGTCTATCTTCTACGTCACCACTCGCTTCTATCGAATCCCATCGTGCCATACCGCGTGTGTCTCCCAATCGTTGTTATGCTCGCATTATAGCATTTTGGCAGCATGGCTGTGAGCACGCTCAGCAGGTGTCGCGTCGTTATTGATGGTGATCGCTTTTTGGTCATTCTCGTCGAGTGTTGACTGCGGGAGCGAGGCAAACCCATTGAGCATCGGAATGACATCCGGGTCAGCATTTGAATCAAAATTAGCGGCGCGAATACCAGCTGGAACAGCGACTGCTGTCACAGCAAATAAGAGCGAGAGAACGCTAACCTTAATTATCTTTGATATTTTTTGTTGTTTTTTCATTTTTTATCTCCAAGCCACACGAGCTTATACTAACTTCACCTCTTAGATACTGCCGTATTGTAGGTAAAATGTCAATACGCTTATGCTGTAATTTATACCACAGTATATGTCTTCTTGATTAGCTACTGATCTACTCGACTTTTTCGGTGTAGACGATGGTGCGATTACTAAACGTCGCCTGTCCCTTGACCCATGTCCCACTGCAGGTGATGAGGTTGAGTCCTTCGCTCCCCTCACCATATACCGAGAGAAGTTTTTTCATATCAACCTTATCTTTTTCCACCGATTCTTTGTTGATCACCCGATACCTGAGCTTCGAGCCATCGCCACGCTCCACGTGGACAAGGTCTCCCACGACCAATTCGTCGAGACGACCGAAGAGGCCTAGTTTAGTAGGACCACTAGAGTGCGCGTCAATCACTGCTGCACCTGTTGTGCCCGGACGAGCACTGTTTGCATACCACCCGGCATCATAAATGCCGATCGGCGCCTGCATGCTGCCATCGGGATTGATGCCCATTTGTAGTACCCGCGCTTTTACACCGATTTTTTCGATAGTGATGATCCTTGGCATCTCTGGAGAGACCACATACTTTGCCAATGTATCCACAGGCGGAGTGGACTCGTCGGTGCCCTCTGCTTCCTGTCGCTGTTCAGGGGTAGCAGTGCCACTTGATGCCACCGATGAGAGTGCTTCGATACGTCGCTTTAGCTCGGCATTTGTTAGATAGGTATCGACCCCAAGATACACTGCACTCGCGACAATCGCTCCCACCAACAGCCATTTAGCCATAGTCAGGCCGTGCCTGCGCCAAAAAGGTGGTTGTTTAACAAGGGAAAGAGGTGTCTCAGAAGTCTCGATGCGTTGAGGCTGCTCCACAGCAGAAATAGGCTGCTGAGAATCCTTGCTCTGTGACATACGTCCGTCGTCAAATCCAACGCTTGACTGCGGATTTGCTTGAGGCACCGGCAGTGTCTCAGGCTCCGCCTCGAAAGAAGACTGCTCCTTCGCGAGTGGTTGCGTGGAAGAAAATGAGGTACTTGTGATAGAAACTTCGGTGATATACGTTCTGCGGGGTACGTACGTGAATGGACCGCCACCTATCTGGCGCTGCGGCAGCTGAAGACTCCGCCGTCTTTCCACCATTCTCGGTCTCTGTACATCTTCAATCATAGTTCACCACTCAAACTGGCCCTGGGAGGCAATTCTCTTCTTGCTATTATACATTAACAGCTTATGGTTTTGCCGACTTTTGTGCTGTCTTATGCCGGCTCAAGCCGTACCAGTCGTCCCTCGACACTTCGTCTTCCTTGCCACTCGTTGATGATCGGGTGGAACCAAACCGACATACTATCACCAACTTCGGGCTCCCATGACTCATCAGCATTAAAAGCGATCAGCTGAATACGCCTGCCGTCTTTATCGGCAACCTCAATCTTAAGATGTTGCGCATCGGCACCCATACGCCGAACACCCCGAATACTCGCACCGACAAGACACAAGATAGGTTCAGCATTACCGTTTCCACACGGCTCCATGGCCTGCAGCTGGTTCACAAGCTTTTCGTCGACCTCGCTCAGGTCATTGACGACGACGTCAGACCTCGGCAGCAGTAGCGCTGTCTGAGGGGATAGCTGTAGCGATGCATAGTACTCATTTACTCGCTGGCGAAACAGGTCAATATTTGACGTTGGCAGTGTCACGCCAGCCGCCAGTTTGTGACCGCCGCCCTTTGTGATCAAGTCGTCACTTGCGCGAATCGCATCGGCCGCACTAAAATCACCATAACTCCTTGCGGAGCCTTTACTTTCCTCGCCCATCTCCTGTAGCACAAACGTCGGCTTCTTGTATCGTTCCAGTAAGTTAGCCGCCACGATACCAACAATCCCATGATTCCAGTCTGGGTGGCTTACCACAACTACGTCATCGTACCGCCGCTCTTCGGCCTGTGCCATGGCGCCTTTTAGAATGTCGTCCTGCGCAGCGCGCCGTTTGGCATTCATGGCATCGAGTTGCTGAGCAAGATCAAGGGCAATCTCCCCTTTTTTGGTTAGCAACATATCTTGAACGAATTTAGCCGTTTCGAGTCGTCCTGCTGCATTCATACGCGGCCCGAGCGCGAATCCCAAACTGCGCGCATTGACCTTTTCGGGGTCAATTCCACTTACCGCCATCAATGCCTTGAGACCCGGTCGCTTGGTCTTCGCCAAGACTTTGAGACCCCAATAGACGTGTGTACGGTTTTCATCAACCAACGTCACGACGTCGCAGACGGTACCAAGCGCTACTAGATCAAGCAGCCATTTTTCTTGACCGATTGGCAGTCCGTCGAGACGAGTCTGTAGCGCCTGTACTAGCTTGAACGCAACCCCGACACCGGGAAGATCAAGAAAGGGATAAAGGGAGCGGTTCTTGGACCTTGGATCTTGGATCTTGGAAATTAATTGCAAATTGCGGTATTTTTTGGGGTAGTCCTGCAAGAGTCGCTTTGGATTAATGACTGCCACCGCAGGCGGCTGCACTGGCGCGACATTGTGATGGTCGGTCACTATCACATCAACGCCAAGCTCTTTGGCGCGAGCAATCGGTTCCTCACTCAAACTTCCACAGTCAACCGTCACAATCAATGTTGCGCCCTCTGCAGCAATTCGTTCAACCGCATCAACCGTCATGCCATAACCTTCCACAAAACGATTGGGAATAAACGTCTCAACAAACCGGAAGCCAAATGCAGAGAATGCCTCTACCAAAACAGTTGTCGCCGTCAAGCCGTCGATGTCGTAGTCGCCATAGATAGTGATGTGTTCTTGCTGTTCGCGGGCTTTAACCAGCCGCTCAACACCCGCCGCCATGTCGGGCAAGAGATACGGATCATGCCCTGCTTCGTACTGCGGATGCAAAAATGTCTCGCGCAGATGACCCTTGAGTCCACGAGCTTCTAAGATACTCTCAAACAAACTCATGAAAGCTGGACGTCAGTTGTTGTACGCTTTGGGCGTCCCGCATTTGTCTGTTGCTGAGATTTGATCACAATACTTTGGAGTTCCTTAAAAATCGGGAATTGCTTGTTTGTCGAGTAAATTTTGGTATTGCCTTGTTTCTCGCCGAGGAGAAACCCTACTTTTTCGAGTCGCTTGAGCTCACGCTGGATATTACCTGGATCTTCTTTGATAAGCTTGGCAAGACCGCGCACGTGAGTATGAAAATCTGGGTACTTGGCGTACACGACAACTATCTTTCTTCGTACTCTGGATGTGATAAAAACGTCTAGCACTTCAAGCCCTTCCAGCTTCATTCCCAATCATTACTGTTGCTTTTTATTCTACATTTTAGCTGACGAGTTTGCTCGAACCCATTTTGCGACCAAATGCCAGAAATGAGATTTTCGGCGGGTCGCCCCCGACCCGACCCGCCGAACTGCTCCGCAGGGGCTGGGAGAGATTTGTTTTTTGGACGGTACGATACTATCTCAATTATTGTATAATAGTTACAACAATGACAGAGCAACAACAGTGGCTATCACGAAAGTACATCGCCTATCGCACACTTACAAGTATGTGGTTTGTCGGTGCTGTTTGGCTGTATTTCTACCGCATTTTTATAACTGACCAACAAGTCGGTATCTTGGACGGAATGGCTTTTGCCATTGGTCTGCTCGCAGAAGTACCGTCGGGAGCACTTGCCGATAAGTTTGGCAGACATAGGCTGGTGCGTTTAGGACAAATACTGGCTGGTGGCGGTCTGCTCATACAGGCATTCGGCAGTAGTTTTATGCCGTTTTTCGTTGGGCAAGCGATTATGATGATTGGCGTGTCGCTCGTATCTGGTGCAGATGAGGCACTTTTCTTTGAAAAACTGAAGTTCGACCGAAAGTCTACTAACTGGCGAAAACTAGTAACTCGTGGTTCTCAAGTTGCACTCATCGGAACATTAGTCGCAACTCTTGCGGGCGGTTGGTTACATACGATAAATCCTCGAATACCTTGGATACTCACAGGACTATCATTTATTGTTGCCGCGTTGCTTGTTTGGAACATAAAAGACGAGCGACCATTAAAGGCTCGCCAAAAGTTTATGCCAGAACTAAAAGATTACTTGCACGATATAAAAACAGGCTTTGCACAATTTCGCTTACCGAAATTGTGGCTGTATGTGCCGTTTATTATTACCGTTCAAGGACTTTTCTATACAACTGGTTACGGCTTACTAAGGCTTGTGTTGCTCGATAGGTTTCATTTTGACCCATTTTGGGGTTCGGTTGTTGTCGCAAGTTGTAGTCTTATAACTGTTGGATTACTAGCACACATGCACAAAAACGCCGATAATTTGAGTGAGAAGAAAATACTGGTGCTGATTGGTTGCATAGCCGCATCGGGTCTGTTGTTATCGCTTGCAAACATTGGTCTTTGGGGCTATATCGTTATTCTTGCTTTGTACGCTGGCGAACATATATTACAGCCGTTTTTGAGCGAGGTACTCAATAATCGTGCACCAGAGCAGCAGCGAGCGACCGTTTTGTCTGTTGCCTCGTTCTTTAAGTCTTTACCTTATGTGGCACTTGCACCGATTATTGGCTATCTCAATACAAACGGTAAGCTCGAATACTTCTTAATCGTTTGGGCTTTGCTTATCTTTGCAGCCGTCGCCTTGTATCTGTCTACCAAGAAGAAGGACACATATATTACTTTGACAGACTAACGGTGATGTCGCCTATGGCGATTGTACCGTCCAAAAAACAAATCTCTCCCAGCCCCTGCGGAGCAGTTCGGCGGGTCGGGTCGGGGGCGACCCGCCGAAAATCTCATTTCTGGCATTTGGTCG
>WBZP01005538.1_pt1 | contig 12809 bp, 8 predicted proteins | sample 5204301 | NCBI WGS metagenome assembly WBZP01 (sample SAMN12412401, study PRJNA552823) | activated sludge metagenome | isolation source: activated sludge from nitrification reactor of wastewater treatment plant... | place: USA: Pennsylvania | collected 2017
CTTCGTCCGCAATACCGGCTACACCCGCGACGAAGCGCTGGGACATAGCCCCGGATTGCTCGCCTCCGGCAAGACGCCGGCGGCCACCTACGTGGAACTCCACGAGGCGTTGGCGGCGGGTCGTACATGGCGGGGGGAGTTCATCAACCGGCGCAAGGACGGCAGCGAATCGATCGATCTCGCGACGATCTGCCCGCTGCGGCAACCGGACGGCAGCATCACCCACTACGTCGCGGTGCAGGAGGACGTCACCGAGAAGAACCGGCTGGCCGAGGAGCTGCAGCGCCACCGGCACCATCTGCAGGAGCTGGTGGCGCAGCGCACCGCCGAGCTCGACGAGGCAAAGACCAGTGCCGAGGTGGCCAATGTCGCGAAGAGCCAGTTCCTCGCCAACATGAGTCACGAGATCCGCACGCCGATGAACGCGATCCTCGGTTTCGCCGACCTGCTGAAGCGGACCGAGCTGACGCCGCAGCAGCGCGAGCGCGTCGACCGCATCGGCGAGGCCGGCACCCACCTGCTGTCGATCATCAACGACATCCTGGACCTGTCGAAGATCGAGGCCGGCAAGCTGGTCCTCGAGGACATCGATTTCTCCCTCGGCGCGCTGCTCGACGCCGTCCGCTCGATCGTCGGCGAGCAGGCGCGCTTCAAGGGGCTCGCCCTCGAACTGGAGCGCGACGACGTGCCCGAGTTCCTGCGCGGCGATCCGACCCGGCTGCGGCAGGCCCTGCTCAACTTCGCCGGCAACGCCGTCAAGTTCACCGAGCACGGGAAGATCGTCGTCGGCGCGAGGCTGCTCGAGGCGGGCGACGAGCGGATCCTGGTCCGCTTCGAGGTGCGCGATACCGGCATCGGCGTCGCCGCCGATCGGCAACACGCGCTGTTCCAGCCGTTCGGACAACTGGACGCGGCGACGACGCGCCGGTTCGGCGGCACCGGGCTGGGGCTGGTGATCACCCGGCGAATCGCGTTGCTGATGGGAGGCGACACCGGCGTCGAAAGCGCGCCGGGCGCGGGCAGCACCTTCTGGTTCACCGCCAGGCTGCGTCGCGGCGATCCGACCATTCCCTTCATCGCTCCGGCGCCGGACGGCACCGCCGAGATCCAGCTGCGCCGGAGGTACCGCGGCGCGCGGCTGCTGCTGGCCGAGGACGACCCGATCAACCGCGAGGTCGCGACCGCGCTGCTGACCGACGTCGGACTGGTCGTCGACACCGCCGCCGACGGCAACGAGGCGGCGGTCATGGGGGCATGCGGCGACTACGACGCCATCCTGATGGACATGCAGATGCCCGGGATGGACGGGCTCGCGGCGACCCGGACGCTGCGCGCGGCGCCCGGCTGCCAGACGGTACCCGTGATCGCCATCACCGCGAACGCCTACGACGAAGACCGTCGCCGCTGCTTCGAGGCCGGCATGTCGGACTTCGTCGCCAAGCCGGTCGATCCGCGCGACCTGTACGCGGTGCTGCTGCGCTGGCTCGACCGCACGGCGGCCCGCCCGGGGGACGGGCCGCCTGGTGGTTTCCCGGTGGCGGACTCGGCGCCGCGCGCCGCGGTCGACGGGCGACCCGCCATCGACCTCGCCGCCGCGGCCGCGGCGTTGCGCCAGGACCTGCGCCGGGCCGTCGACCTCGCGACCGGCCTCGTCGAGGCGATCGGCACCGCGCTGCCCGGGGTCGACGGCGCGATCACCGCCGGCGACCACGCGACGCTGCGCGCGCTCGGCCATCGCTTCAAGTCACCCGCGCGGACGCTTGGAGCCGCCCGGCTGGGCGACCTGTTCGAGGCGCTGGAGCGCGCCGGCGGCGCCGGGGACCGGGCGCGTGCGGCGGCCGTCCTCGCCGACCTGAGGCAGGAAGCCGATCGCGTCGCGGCCGAGGTCGCGGCGTACCGGGCCTCCCCGCGACCGGGCTGACGCGGTCCCGCGACGCCGGGTGGCGCCGCCGTCCGCCCGCAGCGCGCGGGCGCGGATTTGTCCATGACGCAATGTGGACAAACTGCCGGTCCGTTGTCCGCCAGCGTGACGCTGGGCGCGGTGCCGCCGGCACGAATCACCGATCAGGAGTCTGCGGTTGCCGGGGCGAGGTTTGCCGCACCGTCGCCCCGACGGCTGTCGACCCCCTTGGTTCGTCAGGATTCAAGCTCGACGGCGAGCGGCCGATAGCAACCCGTACTCGCCGACGCCGCCCTTGCCGCGCGGCGGGCGGCTGCCGGCGGCGTGCGGCAGCCGCCGCAGGACGGGGAAAGCACAAGCCAAACAGGAGGGGTCGTGGGCATCCGGAGCCTGTCAACCAAGATCACGCTGTTCGTGATGCTGGTCGTGGTCGTCGTCGCGGTCGCGCTGGCCGCGCTGTCCTACTACCGCCTGCGGGTCGAGGTGATCCACGGTGTCGAAAGCGAACTCGCCGCGCTGGCCGAAGGCCGCAGCGCCATGATCCAGGAGTGGATCGGCGCGAGGAAGAAGATCGTCGAAGCTGCAGCGGGGCTCGTCGGTGACAACCCGAAGGGGCCGCTGCAGCAGGCGGCGAAGAGCAGCGCCTTCGAGCAGGTCTACATCGGCTACGCCGACAAGCGGATGATCTACGCGTCCGACCAGTTGCCGCCGGCGGGATTCGACCCGACGGTGCGGCCGTGGTACCAGAAGGCGGTGGCCGCACGGCAGACGATCGTCAGCCAGCCGTTCGTATCGACGTCGACGAAGAACACCGTGGTCACCGTCGCGACGCCGAACGTCGCCGACGGCAAGGTGACCGCCGTCGTCGGCGCCAACCTGCCGCTCGACTGGCTGCTGAAGTCGGTGCTCTCGGCCAAGCTCGACGGCAGCGGCTACCTGCTGCTGGTCGACCGGACCGGACTCATCGTCGTGCACCCGGCTGCCGAGTTCGTCTCCAAGCAGGTCGACACGCTGGTGCCGGGGATCGACGCGACGCGGCTCGCGGCCCTCGCCGAGTCCCGGGCGCTCACGCCGGTGACGATCGGCGGCGTGCCGCGGATGCTGGCGCTGCACCCGGTCGCCGGCACCGACTGGCTGCTCGGCTTCGTCGTCGACTGGAAGACCGCGATGGCGCCGCTCGACGAACTCGTCGCCGGGCTTGCCGCGATCCTGGCGGTCCTGCTCGCGATCGCGCTCGCCCTGGCGGTGATCGGCACCAAGCGGCTGCTGCACCACCCGCTGCAGCGGGCGGTAGCGGTCACCGAGGCCGTCGCCCGGGGCGATCTCGCGACCCGGATCGAGGTCGGTTCGCGCGACGAGATCGGCCAGTTGCTGGTCGGCCTGCAGCGGATGTCGGGCAGCCTTGGCGGCGTCGTCGGCACGATCCGCGGCGCCGCCGCGGCGATCGCCACCGAATCCGAGCAGATCGCGGCCGGCAACGCCGACCTGTCGCGGCGCACCGAGGCGCAGGCGGCCAACCTCGAGGAAACGGCGGCCAGCATGGAGGAACTCACCGCCACGGTGAAGCAGAACGCCGACAACGCGCGGCAGGCCAACCAGCTCGCCGCCTCGGCCTCCGAGATCGCCGTCCACGGCGGCACCGTGGTGCGCGAGGTGGTGGCCACGATGGGCTCGATCAGCGACTCCTCGCGCCAGATCGCCGACATCATCGGCGTCATCGACGGCATCGCCTTCCAGACCAACATCCTCGCCCTCAACGCCGCGGTCGAGGCGGCCCGGGCCGGCGAGCAGGGCCGTGGCTTCGCCGTGGTGGCGGCGGAGGTGCGCAGCCTGGCGCAGCGCAGCGCCGGGGCGGCGAAGGAGATCAAGACGCTGATCACCGACTCGGTGGGCAAGGTCGAGTCGGGGGCCCGGCTGGTCGACGACGCCGGGCGGACCATCGACGAGGTGGTGGCGGCGGTGAAGCGGGTGACCGACATCATGGCCGAGATCACCGCGGCGAGCCAGGAGCAGAGTGCCGGCATCGAGCAGGTCAACGACGCGGTGACGCAGATGGACGAGGCCACGCAGCAGAACGCGGCGCTGGTCGAGCAGAGCACGGCCGCCGCGACCGCCCTCGAGGCGCAGGCGCACCAACTCGTCGCCGAGGTCGCGGTGTTCAGGCTGGCCGCGGGCGACGCGACACCGCCCGCCGAGGCGACGGCGCGCCGGCGGACGGGTGGCGCGCCGCCGGTGCCGCGGCTCGGGTCGCCGCGCGTCGCAGCCGGCCGGCCACGGCAACTCGCGCACCGCGTCGACGACTGACACGAGCCGCGGCGCAGCGCGGCCGCGGCCCGCGCGTCAGTGCATGATGACGACCAGCACGCTGCAGGGCGCGTGCTCGATCAGCGAGGCCGACGTCGAACCGCGCCACCAGCGCGACGCCCAGCCTTCGCGGTGCCGGTGGCCGACGACGATCAGGTCGGCGCGCACCTTCTTCGCGTAGCCGACGATCGCCTCGACCGGCTCGCCGACGACGACTTCCCCGCTGGCCGCGTAGCCCAGGTCGGACAACCGGCCGATCCCGTCGGCCAGCGTGTTTGCGCACTCGCGACCGAAGTCCTCGTCGCGCCACTGGTCGACGTACGCGCCGTCGATGGCGAGCACCGGCACCGTCGCCGGCCTGGCGGCGACGAGGTACAGGCTCGCTGCGCTCCACTGGGCGAGTTCACGGCATTCGAGCAGCGCCCGCTGCCCGGCTTCGGAGCCGTTGTAGGCCAGCACGATCCGCTTGTACATCGCTGCCTCCCGGTAGCCATGGACGCCGCCGGGCGGGCTGCCGCAGGCATCACCCGCAGCGGGCAGCTGCCGCCCGTAGGCAACGCCTTAGACCGGTGCCGCGCGGCGGCCGTTCCCTGCCACCGGCGCGGGCGCGGCCGGCCCCGGTTCGCCCGGCGCGCCGTCGGCGGTGCCCGTCATCGCCGCGGGGCGGACCCAGCGGTCGAACTCCTCGTCCCGGATGCCCCCGGCCGCCAGCGCCGCGTCGCGCAACGACGTCCGATCGCGCTGCGCGGCGTGCGCGATCCGCGCGGCGGCGTCGTGGCCGATGTGCGGAACCAGCGCCGTCACCAGCATCAGCGAGCGCTCGAGCAGCTCGGCGATCCGCGCGCGGTCGGGCTCGATGCCACGGGCGCAGTGCACGTCGAAGCTCTCGATGCCGTCGGCAAGCAGGCGCAGGCTCTGCAGGAAGTTGTGGGCGATGAGCGGCTTGGACACGTTCAGCTCGAAGTTGCCGGACGCCCCGCCCATGGCGACGGCGAGGTCGTTGGCGATGACCTGGCAGCACAGCATGGTCATCGCCTCGCACTGCGTCGGGTTGGCCTTGCCAGGCATGATCGAGCTGCCCGGCTCGTTCGCCGGGACGACGATCTCGCCGATGCCGCAGCGCGGCCCCGACGCCAGCCAGCGGACGTCGTTGGCGATCTTCAGCAACGCGACGGCGAGCGTCTTCAGTGCCCCGTGTGCCGCGACCAGCCCGTCGTGCGCGCCGAGCGCGGCGAACTTGTTGGCGGCGCTGTGAAACGGCAAGCCGCTGTCGCGGGCGAGCTTTCCGGCGACGCGGGCGCCGAACTCGGGGTGCGTGTTGAGGCCCGTCCCCACCGCGGTGCCGCCGACGGCCAGCGGGTACAGCGACGCGAGCGCTCCGACGACGACGCCACCGGCGTGGTCGAGCTGGGCGACGTAGCCGGAGAATTCCTGGCCCAGCGTCAGCGGCGTCGCGTCCTGCAGGTGCGTGCGGCCGATCTTGACGATGTCGGCGAACGCCGCCGCCTTGGCTGCCAGCGTCTCGCGCAGCGTCGTCAGCGCCGGCAGCAGCGACCGCACGATGCCGACGGCGGCGGCGTAGTGCAGCGCCGTCGCGAAGATGTCGTTCGACGACTGCCCGAGGTTGACGTCGTCGTTGGGATGGATACGCCGCTGCGGGCCGCGCACGCCCCCCAGGAGCTCCGACGCGCGATTGGCGAGCACCTCGTTCATGTTCATGTTGGTCTGGGTGCCCGAGCCGGTCTGCCACACCGGCAGCGGGAACTCGTCGTCGTGCTGGCCGAGGAGCACTTCCTCGGCGGCATTGACGATCGCCAGCGCCTTGTCCTGGTGGAGCAGCCCGAGGTCGCGGTTGACCAGTGCGCAGGCCGACTTCACCGCGGCCAGTGCCATCAGGAGCTCGCGCGGCATCCGCTCGCCGGAGATCGCGAAGTGCTCGAGGCAGCGCTGCGTCTGCGCCCCCCACAGGACGTTGGCCGGCACCTCGACGGCGCCGAGCGCGTCGCGCTCGCTGCGCGTCGGCGCCGCGGCCCGCATCGTGATCGACGATAGATCCGGCGTGGCGCGGACGGGCTCGCGCAACCTGCTCCTGCCTGCGGCAACGATCGTCTCCATCGCACCTCCTCGGGTACCGTGGCAACCGCCGCGTCGACCCCTCGCCGGGGCGAACGGCGCACTTTCTGTTCGACCCGTCACGGCGGCCGGTCGTTCCCCCACGGACCGCCGGCGACGCCGGCGGCCACGGTCGCGCCCGTCGGTGGATGCGTCATACTGGTGCCGGGCCGGCGGCGGGCGTCGCGCGCGGCGCCGCCGAAGGGAGTTGCCTCGCGCCATGAAACCGTGTTCGCATCGACTGCTTTTTTCTCGGGTGGGCAGTGGCTGCCGAGTGGCCCTGCCGACCCGCCGGCGCGGCGGCTGACGATGGCCGAAACGCTCGAGCCTGCGCCCGACGAGCTCGTGCTGCGAGGCGGGCCGCCGTCGGCAACGCTGCTCGCGCGACTCGGGCGGCTGGGGGCGCTGCGACCGCTCGATGCCGCCGGTGCCGTGTTCGTGCTGCGGCTGGCTGCCGGCGACAGCGCGAAGGCGGCGTGGCAGTCGGCGCGGCGTGCGCTCGGCGGCGCGCTCGCCGTCTACCCGGTCCTCTACGACCGCGATCGCGCGCCCCACTATCCGACCGGCGAGGTGACGATACGCTTCGAGCGCGCGCCGAGCGACGCCGATCTCGGAACCTTCTGCGGCGAGCAGCGGCTGCGGCTGTTGCGGCGCAATGCGTTCGTCGCGCAGCAGGTCGTCTGCGAACCCCTGGCGGCGACCGAGGAGTTCCTGCCCGAGTTCGTCGGCCGCCTCGCGGGGTTGCCGGGTGTCGCGGCCGCCTGGGCCAACACGCAGTCGAGCTATCGCCGCGGCGATCCGGATGCGACGGCGCGGTGAAGCGCGCCGGGAGGTTCCACGGCGGTGCCTACATGGCGCGTGCCGCGGCGATCGCCCGCGCGGCGTCGATTCGCCCGCGGCCGAAGCGATCGCTGTGGCCGGCGGCATCGTACCCGGTGCCGATCCGTTCGCAGCTCAGCTCCAGCGCCGCGCGGACCTGCGCGGCAGTCAGGTCGGGGCGCACCGAGAGCACCAGCGCCGCGACCCCGGCGGCGAGCGGCGTGGCCGACGACGTGCCGCCGAAGTCGTTGGTGTGCAGCCCGTCGGTCCCGCCCGCCGCGACCTTGCCGACGTTGAAGCCCCGGTTGGGATAGGCGACGTCGGTGGTGTAGATCCCCCGGACGCCACCCGACGACGGCGCGACGAAGGCGATCTGGCGGCCGACGTTCGAGTAATCGGCGAGCTTCGCCTGGTCGGTCGACGCGCCGACGGCGATGGCATTGGCGTCGCGCGCGGGATAGCCCACCGGACTGCCGTACTCGTTGCCGGCGGCGAACAGCGCGACGGTGCCGAGGCCGCCGCGACCGTCGGCGGCGATGTCGGCGAGCGCCTGCTGCAGGTCGTTGGAAAAGCCGCCCGACCACGAGCACGACAGGATCGCCGCGTGCCGCGCCGCATAGCGGATCGCGTCGGCGACGCGCTCGTCGGCGGCGAGGTCGTCGCCGTGGAAGATCTTGACCGGCAGCAGCCGGCAACCCGGCGCGATGCCGACCGCGCCGCCGTTGCGGCCGGCGGCCGCGACGACACCGGCGCAGGGCGTGCCGTGGATGTCGTTGCCGCTCATCTGGTCGTAGGGATAGCGGAAGTTCTTCGGACGCGGATCGTAGTGGCCGGCGTCGTCGTCGGGGACGAAGAAGTCGCGGCCGATGCGGTCGGGCGCGCCGGCATCGGGGTTCTTCCAGATCCGCGACCTGAGGTTCGGATGGTCGACGTCGACGCCGTCGTCGAGCACCGCGACGACGACGCTTCGCTTGCCGCGTGTGACCTTCCACGCGCCGGGCGCATCGACGTCCTCGCCCTTGACCGCGCCGCCGGTTCCCTTGTTGCGCAGGTGCCACTGCGCCGCCGGGATCTTCGGCAGCGCCTGGCGCCAGTACTGCGAGACGAAGTTCGGCGTGGCGAACACGACCTCGTCGAGCGCGGTCCAGCGGTTGGCGATCTCCAGCAACGCCTCGCCGCCGTACTTGCGGCCGGGGTGGAAGACGACGACCTGGTCGCGGACGAACGGATTGCGGCGGCGGACGACGAAGCCCGCCGTCGCGAGGATCTGGCGCCGGGTGGCCGGTGGCGTCCTAGCCTGGAACCGCAGCGCGATCTCGCGATAGACCACGCGCAGCGCGCCGGAACTCTCGTCGCGGAACGTCACCGGCGGCGGGCCCTTGGCCATCGGCGCCGCCGCCCGCATGCCCTCGCGGCGGCCGAGGTCGAAGAACCCGCGTGACGCCCGCGCGACCAGCGCCCCGGTGCTGACCGGGTCGCGGTTGAGGTCGGCCGCGACTTCGATGCGCAGCGCGCGGGTGTCGCCGGCCTCGGCGACGTGGGTGGGCAGCGGCGTGAGTTCGATCCGCTCTCCGGAACGGGTCAGAAGATGCATGGCGTCTCCCCTCGGGCGTTCGTCGGTCTGGAAGCGGTCGCCGCGGCTGCCGGCGGCGGGCCCGTTCCGGCATCGTGCACCCGGCGCACGCGCCGCGGCAACCGGAATTTTCGCCGTGCCCGGCGGTGCACGCGCCGGCCGGCGCGCGTACGATGACGGCGCAGGGCATCCGTCGCCGCCGTCAACCCGGAGGGAAGCGATCATGGCAACGTCTCGTCGAAGAAAGCCGGGGGCGCCGGCCGCAGCCGATGCCGGCGACCGCTTTGCCGCGATGTCGCGTGCCACGCTGGACGCGCTGCGCGGGGGGGGCCGCTCCGCGAAGGCGGGCAAGGCGGCCGGGCGCGCGGCGCCGGCGGCACCGCGCCTTGCCGCGGCCGGCGCCCAGGCGCTGGCGCTCGGCCGCAGCCAGGCCCAGTGGGTGATCGACGAGCGCGAGCAGCGGCTCGCGCGGCGGGCGGTCAACGTCGCCGCGGCGACGCGTGCGGCGCCGGCGAAGTCCGCGCTCGCGCGCCGGCTGGCGACCCCCGCGGCTGCAGCGGCGCGGGCTGCGGTCGCGGCGCGGGCGGGCCCCAGTCGCGGCGTGCTGATCGCCGAGGGCGACTCCTGGTTCGACTACCCGTTCCACGACGTGCTGAAGGCGCTCGACGACGAGTTCGGCTGGGACGTCGAGTGTGTCGCGCACAAGGGGGACACCGTCGAGGCGATGGCCTATGGCGGCGGCCAGCTCGACGACTTCGTCCGCGCCATCGAGCGCGTCATCCGCCGTGGCCAGGTGCCGCGGGCGATCCTGCTGTCGGGTGGCGGCAACGACGTCGCCGGGGACTGGTTCGGGATGCTGCTCAACCACCGCAACTCCCCGGTCGGCGGCCTGAACGCCGGCGTGGTCGACGGGGTGCTCGGGCAGCGCGTCCGCGTCGCCTACACGACGATCCTCGCGGCGGTCACGGCGGCCTGCGAGCGGCTGCTGGGCGCGCCGCTGCCGATCCTGGTGCACGGCTACGATCACCCGGTACCCGACGGTCGCGGCGTCCTCGGCGGGTGGGGCCTGCTGCCGGGGCCGTGGCTCGCCCCCGGGTTCCTGCAGAAGGGCTACGACGAGCTCGGCGAACGCGTCGCGCTGGCACGCGAACTGATCGACCGCTTCCACGCGACGCTCGCCGCGGTGGTGGCGATGCCGGCGTTCCGGCACGTGACGCTGGTCGACCTGCGCGGGGCGCTGTCGACCGACCTCGCCGGCGACGCCTATCGCCGCTGGTGGGCGAACGAACTGCACCCGACGCGCGAGGGCTTCGTCAAGGTCGCCGGGATGTTCGACGCCAGGCTGTAGGCGGACCGGCAAAGGTCGGGATCGGCGAGCGCGAGGCGCCGCTGCCCGGCGGCTCCGCGACCTCGCGCCCGGCGCCCCGCCGCCGCGCCGGCGCGGCCCGCGGCTACTTCGCCGCGACGATGCCGTTGGTGTAGAAGTCGCCCGCCTTCATCTCGGTCTTGAGCTCCTGGTACTCGCGGCCCATGCGCAGCGTCGATTCCCAGTCGGCGGGGTTCATCCAGCCGATCGGCTGGCTCGCGCCGCCGTCGGCGCGGACCAGCGCGAGCCCGGCCTTGAGCTGCTGCATCGCCAGCGCGCGGTCGAGGTCGGGCTTGATCTTCGCCAGCGCCGCGATCGCCTCGTCGGGGTTCTTCTCGGCGTAGGCGATCGCCTTCTGCGTGGCGCGGACGAAGCCGGCGACGAGCTTCGGGCTCTTCTCCAGCGTCTCCTTGTGCACGTGGATCACGAGGCCGAGCGTGTTGGCGCCGACGTCGGAGTAGGCGATGTTGACGACGGGCAGCCCGCGCTGCGCGAGGATCAGCGACTGGTTCTCGAGCCCGCCCAGCATCGCGTCGACGCGCTTCTCCAGCATCGCGACCAGCTTGCCGGCGCCGTCGACGCGCAGGAACTTGATGCTGTCGCCGCTGAGCTTGTTCGCCTGGACGATCGCCGGGAAGATCGTGAGCCCCGCCTCGCCGGTGGTGGCGGCGATGGTCTTGCCCTCGAGGTCCTTCACCGTCCGGATGCCGGCGTCGGCCCGGGCGATGACGGCGAACGGCGACTTGTTCATGATGCCCATCACCGCGACGATCGGCGCCCCCTTGGTCGCCCCGGCGATCACGCTGGCGCCGTCCGAGAGCCCGAAGGTGTCCGACTTGGCGCCGACGATCTGCACGGCGCGGCCCGAGCCCTGGCCCTCGCCGACGGCGAGGTCGATGCCCTCGTCCAGGTAGAAGCCCTTGTCGACGCCGAGCGGGAAGAACGAGTGGAAGCCGTAGTAGAGCCAGTTGAGGCGCAGCGACGCCTTCTCGGCCGCGAGCGCGGGCGTGGCGGCGGCGAGCGCGATGGCGAGCGCAAAGACCTTCAGCAGCGATTTCATCGTTGTCTCCTCGGGCGGGGTGGTGGGCGGCTCGGCCTCTCAGGTCGCATTGCCCGGTGTGGTCTGCAGGGTCGGCTGGCGCCGGGACACGTGCCAGGGGATCGCCAGCCGCTCGATGAGCTCGACGACGCCGTACAGTGCGAGCCCCAGTGCCGACAGCACGATGATCGTGGCGAAGGTCATCGTCGTGTCGAGCGCGCCGTTGAACTCCAGCAGCAGGAAGCCCAGGCCCTGGTCCGACGCGACGAACTCGGCGACCACCGCGGCCGTCGACGACAGCGCGGCCGCGACCTTGAAGCCGGTGAACAGCGTCGGCAGCGCGTGCGGCAGTTGCACTTTCCAGAACGTGCGCAACCTTCCCGCGCCGGTCGACCGGGCGAGGTCCATGATGTCGGCGTCGACCGAGCGGAACGCGGTGATGGCGCTGACGACGACGGGGAAGAACGACAGCAGGAAGACCAGCAGCACCTTCGGCGACAGCCCGAAGCCGAACCAGATGATGAACAACGGCGCCACGGCGATCTTCGGGATGATCTGGAAGAAGACGAGCAATGGGTAGACGACACCCTCGATGCGGCGCGAGAACGCGATGCCGAGCGCGATCGCGACGCCGAGGACGACCGCGGCGACGAAGCCGAGCAGCATCGGCTGCACGGTGAAGGCGGCGGCCCGGGCGAGCCGCGGCATCTTCGCCGCCATCGCCAGCGCGATCTCGCTCGGCGCGGGGAGGATGTACGGCTTGATGCCGGTGACGCGGACGAGGAGTTCCCAGAACAGCAGGAAGCCGGCGAACGCAAGCAGTATCCGCACCGGCTGCGCCCAGCGGCCGAGTCTGTCAACGTTCATCACTGGCTCGAAGGATCGGGGCGGTCCCGCAGGCCGCGTTTTGACAGCCGCGTTGTGGGTTCTTAGAGTAGCGCAGTTAAGCGAAAAATTCTCGTTCCGCCGCGTCCGCCTTGTCAAGCGCGGGCGCGTCGCCAGCGGCAGCACGCCGGCTGCCGCGGCCAGTCCGCGGGCGGAGCGGGGCCGGGGCCGGCCGTGGCGCAGGAGACGGGGTTTGGGTGGTATACAGATTGCGGGGGTGACCAAGCGCTACCAGCGCGGCACGCAGCACACACTCGCGCTGGAGCGGCTGGACATCGACATCGTTCCCGGCGAGTTCATCGTCGTCGTCGGCCCGTCGGGCTGCGGCAAGTCCACGTTGATGCGGCTGGTGGCCGGCCTCCACCCGGTGACCAGCGGCAGCATCACCGTCGAGGGGCGCGTCGTCGACGGACCGGTGACCGATGTCGGCATCGTCTTCCAGAGCCCCATCCTGCTCGACTGGCGCAACACGCTGGACAACGTGCTGTTCCAGGTCGACATGCGAGGGCTGCCGGTCGACGCGTACCGCGCGCGCGCGCTGGGGCTGCTGCGCCAGGTCGGCCTGCAGGACTTTGCCGATCGTTACCCGCACGAACTGTCGGGCGGCATGCGGCAGCGCGCCGCGATCGCCCGCGCGCTGCTGCACGACCCGCCGTTGCTGCTGATGGACGAGCCGTTCGGCGCGCTCGACGCACTGACCCGCGAGCAGATGCGCCTCGACCTCGAGCAGCTCTGGCTGGCGGCCCGCAAGACGGTGCTGTTCATCACCCACAGTGTCGACGAGGCGGTGCTGCTCGCTGACCGCGTCCTG
>WBZP01005542.1_pt1 | contig 12807 bp, 10 predicted proteins | sample 5204301 | NCBI WGS metagenome assembly WBZP01 (sample SAMN12412401, study PRJNA552823) | activated sludge metagenome | isolation source: activated sludge from nitrification reactor of wastewater treatment plant... | place: USA: Pennsylvania | collected 2017
CCGGAGTAGACTCTACCATCCAGAAAGTTGAGAAGCCTACCATTACCCCTGTGGAAGTAAACAGAGAATCGCAATCCGCTTTTCTGAAAAGCATCGTTGAGACTTCCAATCCACCGCTTACCCCGGTATTTTTGGACTACAAAAAGGACATCAACTTCAGCAGTGTTCACAAAGACGTACCCCTTTGGGCCGTACCCAACAAAACCAATGGACTTTTCCAGGCGTACTATGTGCTCGATATGGGCAGCCTCAACAATAAAAAATTACCCATTGCTTTTGACTACCTCAACTACCTGGGTACGAGTACCAAAACCAATGAACAAATCAACAAGGAATTGTACAAACTGGCCGTGAACTTTAGCGTTTCAGCAAGCGAAGACCAGGTGTACATCAGCTTCAATGGACTCGACGAAAACTTTGAAGCAGCCGTTGACATCATTGAATCCCTGATCAACGACGCCAAGCCGGATCAGAACGCACTCGACAACCTGGTGAAAAGCACCATCAAGGGAAGAAACGATGCCACCATCAACAAAGGCAGAATCTTCAATGAAGCCCTTGACTACTATGCTACCTATGGAGCAAAAAACCCTTTCAACCAGGTATTGAGCAACGATGAGCTCAGGGCTTTGAAAGCAGAGGAAATGGTGTCTATCATCAAAAGCCTGCCCTCTTATAAACACAAAGTTTACTATTACGGTCCGAGAAAAACCGAAGATGTAGCCAGCCTGTTCAAGAAAAAACACAAGCTGCCGGTTATGTTGAAAGATTATCCTGCACCGGTCAAATACGATCGTTTGGGAGCCAATGAAAATACCATCTACTTTATCGACTACGATATGGTACAGGCAGAAATTCAGTTGATGCGCAACGACAAAGCCTTTGACGCCAAGTTGTTGCCGATGGTAAGCGCGTTTAACGAATACTACGGCGGTGGTATGGGCTCCGTAGTTTTCCAGGAGATCCGCGAATCCAAGGCACTGGCATATTCGACCTACAGCTATTTTGCCAGACCTTCCAAAAAAGAAGATCCCTTTGAAGCCGGCTTTTACGTAGGCACTCAAGCCGACAAACTGGGTGATGCTTTCAAAGCCGTAAACGACCTGCTTACTACCCTACCCGAATCTGAAAAAAACTGGGAAATAGGTAAGAAGTCCATCAAACAAAACTTTGAAACACGCAGGATTACCAAGACCGGTATCCTCTTCAACTACCAGAATGCCCTCAGACTCGGCCTCGACTACGATGTACGCAAAGACATTTATGAGGGCGTTGACAACATCAGCCTGGGCGATATCAAACAGTTTCACAACGACTACATGAAAGGCAAGGCCTGGAACATCAAAGTGATGGGTTCCAAAGACAAAATTTCAATGACAGAACTCGCCAAATACGGCAAGGTAGTACCACTGACCCTCAAAGATATCTTTGGTTACGAAGTGGAAAAGGATACAGAAGTAAAACCTTGATAAAAGGGTTAGGATTTAGGGATCGGGTGTTATGTATGACCCCGATTTCTAAAACCTAATAAAATACCCCCCACCCCCGGCACCACAAATCTTATACATATCTTCCCCGGTGTCCAATCCTTTTTGCCAGGCTACCGTTGGCGGAGCATCAGGGCACAGAGCATCGGAGGACGGAGCATCAGTTATTGAATATCTAAAAATTAAAATATAGGTACATCAGTAAATCCATAATCCGCACATCAGTACATCAGTACATCCGCACATCAGTACATCCATACATCAGTACATCAGTACATCCATACATCAGTACATCAGTACATCAGCACATCAGTACATCCACACATCAGTACATCAGTACATCAGTACATCCATAATCCACACACCCACCCATCAGTACATCCATACATCCGCACATCAGTACATCCATACATCCGCACATCAGTACATCCATACATCCGCACATCAGTACATCCATAATCCGCACACCCACCCACTGGTAAAATATCCCAGCATATAGTGAACTTATTTCTAAGCTTATTTGTTATGTGAAAAATTAAGCTATGGAAAAGAATCTTATCGTTGAGAAAACGACCCAGTTTTCGCTAGACATCATTGATTATTGTGAAGGCCTTATCAAGAAAAGGAAATTTAGTATAGCTGACCAACTCGAGCGAGCATCTACATCTATTGGGGCTAATGTCAGAGAATCACAAAACCCCTATTCGATGAAAGATTTTACTTACAAAATGGTTTTAGCAAAAAAAGAAGCAGAAGAGACTGCGTATTGGCTTGAGCTATGCCAAAGGAGCCTGCATTTACCCGACCCCGGCAAACTTCCCAATGATCTTGAAACCATTCTAAGGATCCTAGGCAAAATTATTTCTACCAGTAAGAACAATTCCAAACCCTAATTTTTGCATTACCAAATTTCGACTCCTTTGGTGAAACTGTAAATTAATACGTGGTAAATTGACATACCGGTAAATCGATAAATTCATACTCAGTACATCAGTAAAATCATATTCCACACATCAGTAAATCAATAATCCGAACATCAGTACATCAGTAACTTCATAATCCGTACATCCATAATCCGCACATCAATACATCCGCACATCAATACATCCGCACATCAGTACATCCGCACATCAGTACATCCACACATCAGTACATCCGCACATCAGTACATCCACACATCAGTACATCCGCACATCAGTACATCCGCACATCAGTACATCCGCACATCAGTAAATTCATAATCGGTAAATTCACAATCATTACATCCTTACAAACTCCCCCCTATACACCCTATGCTTCTCTTCAAATACCACGACATAGCGGCCGGGAGCTAAGGACGACACATCAATCGTACGTTCGTCATTTCCTGCTTCCATGCGCTGATACACCGTTTTACCAGAGATATCGTAGATGGACAACAACCCTTTGGCAGGGATGGTAATAACAAATTGATCGGATACCGGATTGGGTGATATTGACAGGGTAATGATTTCAGGAAGCTGCCATACATTGCCCAGGGTGCGATCACAAGGATAGGGTTCATCCACCCGGTAGTGGGGTAGGTTGGGTACACCTCCTGCTCCCGAGCTGTAGATCAATTTTAGACCCAGGGCTTGAAAATTACAGGCAGGACCCTTCTCATCGGGCGATTCTATGGTGCTAAAATGGCCTGAGCCCAATTTTGATGAAATATAGATCTTACAATTGGGGCCCAGCATACCAAACATCATGTCCTTGTAAGCAGTGCCATCTGCTCCCGTATTGTAGCTGCCTACCTTTACATAAGCCTCCTTCAGGTCAGGTGCCCATAAATCAATTTGATAGGCACTGGTGATATCAAAGACATACAAAAACCGGCTATTGGGTGAAAAACAAAGTCCACCAATGGATGGTTGCTGCTCAATGGTGAGACTCTGGTAATTGCTCAATGCTCCGGTACTGCGATCAAAGTCAAACAAATGTAAACCCGTTTCTTTGTTGAACCATGCATACATTTTACCATCCGGGCTAAATTGCGACTGTGCATGATGGCCTTTGATGCTGTCTCCTATGATCTGACTATCATGAAGGTGAATGCCGGTGCTGTCTAATAAAAACTTTAAATACTTATTACTCCTTGCTTCCAGGTGCATGATCCACCAATCTTTTTTATTGGTGTGTTTTATGGCGGTGAAAAACCCGGCTGCTGTATCTTCATTATAAAAAGGTAAGTTTTTTTTGATTACAATACCATTAGGATTATCTTGATCAAATCTAATTAATGAGTACAAGAGTGGCTTATGTATAATTTTTTCCAAATCTCTTGCCTCAAGCTGGTGAATTAAATAGTATTCATCACTTTTATAAAAATTAGGTAAAGCTAAAACACTAAATAAATTAGGGTAATAAAGATACCTATCTCCAATGCAGAAATTTTTCCAATATATCCCAAAATTAATACTATCTCCATTTGCCATGATTTGATGAGTACTGTCAAAAACCACGCAACCATTCGAATAAAACAATAGCCTGCCTGTTTCCTTGTCACATATTTCCCCCAAGGCAAGTAAAGACTGCGGGGATGAAGTACCCTGAAACGTCAGTAAGGGAGGCACAATATTAAAATCAATCAAAGAAGCCTCAGTACCGGGACTGGCCAAACTCAAATCTTCTCCTACAATCCAAGTGTAATCATATTTGTTTTGTGCTTTCATACTCAAAAAAAACATCAGAAATATTAATATGACAATTCCCGGTTTCATAATTTTACAACTACCTTGCCTTTAACAGAACCATCATCATACCTTTTAGATAAAATATATAGCCCAAAGGGTAATTGTAATACTGAAATTTCAATTTCTTCGGGGAAGAGTATGATGGAGTTTTCCCACAACGCACAAATAACATTGCCAGTCTGACAGAACGGAACCATCGTTGATATCGAAAGCATAGCATTGGCATGTGAAATTAAATAAAACATTCGGTTACTGATCTTTCCATCCAAAGCTACAGTTAATATTTTGATTTAGAAAATTATGGAATGTCTGCTGAAAGGCAAATCAATTTATTTTAAAATTATTGGGTAAGGTTTATAAAGATGTTAAATCCCTACCCAAAATGAAAATACATAACTACTTTTCAAATCCAAACTACAGGTTACATTTTCACAAACTCCCCCCTATACACCCTATGCTTGTCTTCAAACACCACTACATAGTGGCCAGGGTTGAAGAGGCTAACATCGAGTCTCATATTACTTTCATCAACTTCTTTTTGATAAACGGACCTGCCATTAGTATCAAATATAGATAAAATTCCTTTTTCTTCCAGTTGAAAATTAATAAAACCGGAACTTGGATTCGGAAATATGTATAAATTATAAATTTGTGGTATACTTGAGGAATAGCTAATATTCTTACTGCATGGAAGTTCTTCATCAACTCTAAATTGTGGAAAGTTAGGAATTGCAGCTACAAAATTATAATAAGCCAATTTCAATCCAAAAGCATTAAAACCACAGGCCAAACCTTTTTCATCAGGGTTCTCAATTGCAGAAAAATACTGAGCCCCGGATGTTGAAGTAATATAAATTTTACAATTGGGTGCTAACATTCCATATAAAAATGATTGGGCCCTTGATTCACTAGTACTATCTGAATATTCGCCCACTTTTACCAATCCTTCCATCATGTCTTGATTCCACAAGTCTAACTGATAAACACTTGCAATATTAAATAAATACAAATACCTGCTATTTGGAGAAAAACATAGACCCCCTCTTTGATTACCCTGATCAATCAACAAATTGCGATGATTAGACAACAAACCAGTTTGCCTGCCAAAATCAAATAAATGCAAACCCGTTTCTTGGTTATACCATGCAAAATATTTTCCATCGTGGCTGAATTGCGATTGCGCATGTTGCTTTTTAACATTACCCCCAAGACTCTGATACTCTACAAAATGAAGGCCTGTACTATCCAATAAAAATTTAACATATTTGTTACTCTCGGCCAATAAATGAATCAACCACCAATCTTTGCCATTGGCTGCCTTGACTGCCGTTACAAAACCTGGAGTTAAAAAATCATTTGAAATTTTGGAATTTTTCGCATAAACTCTTCCATCTGGATAGTTTTCTGAATACTTAATAATTGAAAAATTTAGTGTATAATTCTTAACAGGAGTTTCACTTATTTGCTGATGAATTAAGTAATACTCATCGTTTATATAATTATTTGGCAAGACTATGCATCCCAATGAAATTGGGTAATATTGATAACTACCACCTTGACAATAGTTCTGCCAATATGATCCAAAATTTATACTGTCTCCGTTTTCCATAATATTATGTGTTGAGTCAAATACAGCACACCCATTCGTATAAAATAACAATTTACCGTTGCTTCTATTACTTATCATTGCGATACTTGACCCAAGTGCATACTGTTGTAGTGTTTTTTGGTATTTTACTTTCAAATTATCTTCACTAAACTCAATCAATGTCGACTCTGATCCTTGGATTGAATCAAAATAGTCATACCCTGCAATCCAAGTATAGTCGTACCTATTTTGCCCATTAAGATTAAAAATGATGCTTAAACCGGCATAAATTAATAACCAATACTTCATAGTTTTACCAACACTTTGCCAATATTTGAACCATCTTCATACTTTGTAGATAAAATATATAGACCAAAAGGCAATTGTAATGCTGAAATTTCAATTTCTTCGGGGGAGAGCATGATGGCGTTTTCCCACAACGCACAAATAACATTGCCAGTCTGACAGAACGGAACCATCGTTGATATCGAAAGCATAACATTGGCATGTGAAATTAAATAAAACATTCGGTTACTGATCTTTCCATCCAAAGCTACAGTTAATATTTTGATTTAGAAAATTTTGAATTGTATGAAAAATGTACAGAGCCTCAACAACACACGAATTCTTCACAAAGAGGAATTGTCGGTTATCAGTTGCATCAAATTAACTCTATTTCGGTTATTCAGTAACTTGTTTTAGCCCAGGCTATCTTTTAATGAATTTAGCAGATACCAAACCCAAAAACCTATAACCTAATAAAATACCCCCCGCCCCCGGCACCACAAATCTTATACATATCTTCCCCGGTATCCAATCCTTTTTGCCAGGCTGACATGAGGTTTTCGGTAATGAGGTGATGGAGGTGGTTGTATTGAAGGTGGCTGATTTCGTGAAATGTAGTTTTAAGGGTTGTCACTTCACCGGCAATGAGGGCCTCGATTGCGTGGAGGTTGAGTCCGGCTAGTGTTTCCATGTGGTTTCGGAAAGGGAGGCTTTCCAATCGAACTTTAAAATCCTTGACCAGGGCTTCTGTATTGCGTCTTTGTCCGGAATCTACAGTGTGGAATAAGTCGAGCAGTTGGGGGTCTATAGGGGTCTCGGCTACCCGGTTCGGGGTAAAAAGCAGGGTTTTGCCGGTATAGGAGATCAATGGGTCCACACCTGAACTGGAGCCATGAAAATAAGATTCCAGGTAGCCCAAAATGGATTTTAGGGTGGCAAAGTCCGGTTTATCCTCTGTTTCCATTGTAAAAAAGCCATCGAAAAGGGCAGCGACAAGGTTACCGCTACTGCCCAAACCATAGCCTACGGGGATGTCTGAGTGTAAAAAACCCAAATTTTGGACCCAATTTTCCCATTTTGGGTGGTTAAAGGTCAAAAATGGGTAGTTTTTGGTGACTTCGTGGAAAAGTTGGGCCATTTGGATGTGGGGAAACTTTTGCCCATAAGCCCAATTGGCTTTTAACTGTAAAAGGGGCGTAGCCAGCACATGGCCGCCCAAAAGGGCAGTGTACTCGCCAAACAACATCAGTTTGGCGGGGTAGCTTTTGTCAGTAGGTGGAATTTTTGCCATAGAAACACAAAAATGCATGTAAAAATCTATAACTTTGGGGCCTAAACAGAAAAAAGTTATGTCTGCAAGTCAAAAAAACCTTACCAAATACTGGATTTATTTCGCTGTTTCAGTAGGTGTTTGTTTGTTGAGTTTTGTTGTTTTACCCGAATGGTGCTGGGTTACCTTCCCTTTCATCTGTACTTATTTTGTACAGGCTCTCGACTGGATGTAAAATAAATCCCACCACGAAATGAAAAAAATTTTCCTTTTGGGCCTGCTGGGTTTCTGGGTGTGTTCTGCCTCCGCACAGCATAAGATCGTGGGTATGTGGAAAAACATCGACGATGAGGACGGCAAGGAAAAATCCCACATCGAGATTTACGAAAAAAACGGCAAGCTCTACGCCAAGGTTATAAAACTGTTGGCCAATGCCACGGTAAGGGTATGTGAAAAATGTACCGGAACCAATAAAAACAAACCCATCGAAGGCATGGAAATCCTTTGGGACCTCAAAAAAGCCTCCGACAAAGAATACGAGGAAGGCAAGATCCTCAATCCCAAAAACGGCAAAGTCTACGATTGTTTCATCTCTTTAATCGAACCCAATAAACTCAAGGTCAGAGGTTATATAGGCGTTTCGATGTTCGGTAAGACGCAGTATTGGTATAGGGTTAATTGATTTTTCGATTTTCAATTATTTAATTATCAATGTTCAATTTTAAATGTTGACCGAACGAACGTGAGCGTCATTATCAATTTTCGATTATTTAATTATCAATGTTCAATTTTAGATGCTGACTGAACGAATGTGAGCGTCAGGATCAATTTTATAATTATCAATGTTCAATTATTAATGCTGACCGAGCGCTAGCGAGCGTCAGCATAGTGGGGGTCTTCCAGACTCCGAATTGTCGTTTCCGGTTTCTATCCACACTTTTTTTATGGTGCTCTATAGACAAGTAGGCCGAAATGGACTATATTTAATTACATATTTTACTTTTGAAAAGGCGAAATGAAGAAGGAGACTTATATCACTTGTTGGGTATTGATTGTATGGGTAAGCTTGCAGGGTATATCTGCGCAATCCAAAATTGAAATTGTCAATAAATCATTTGAGGGGGAGCCATTGTTAGGGCGTGGTGATAACTTTAATTTATCGGGTTGGAGTACCCTGGTTTCAAATGAAAGTCCGCCTGATGTACAGCCTTGCCAGTGTTGGGGTGTTACCCAAAAAGCTTCGGATGGTAAGACCTATTTGGGTATGGCTGTAAGGGACAACCAAACCAAAGAAATAGTTTATCAAAAATTGTCTTCTCCTCTGAAAAAAGGAAACGTTTATCAATTCACCATTGATCTGTGCCAATCACCGGTTTTTGATTCAAGAAGCAGATTAACCCATAAGGAAACTTCTTATACACAACCAACGTGTTTGAGTATCGAAGGCATTACACGAAAAGGCGAATTGGTGCAGAAACTATTTACCACAGAACCGGTAACCAACCATGATTGGAAAAAATACACCATCCGATTCATTCCTTCCCAAACCATTGAATACCTTTTGTTGTCTGCCGATTATGATGAGAACCAATCAAAGGCCTATTCCGGGCATATCCTGGTGGATAACATGAGCGACATCGAAACCATAGCATGTAATTTGAAAGATACCCAAACTTCACTGTATGAAATGTTTTTTGGTGAAATAAAAATAAATGCCGGATTCTTGAAAAATTTAGCTTACAATGAAAATGTAATCAGGCATGGCGAATACAGGCATACCATTTATTCAAAAGGTAAAAATCATTTCTATTTTGTGGAGAATGGAAACAAGGAAGCAGAACTGTATAAAGTTTTTATAGGCGAATCAGACAATATACTTTTCGGCAAAATACGCATTGGCACCAGTATGGACGAAGTGGATCATTGCATCACAGAAAGACAATTAATTGACGGAGATAGTTATCTTACTTCATCCAATGGTTTAGGTAAACTCAAATGGAGGGATGGGAAGGTAGAGGGTATTTATTTGTATTGGTTCAGATGAAAATGAAAATATGAAACACCTGTTTATCATTATGTTTTTTACCTTTTTTCATGCTGCGGTTCAGGGCCAGGATCTGATCTATGACTGGAAAAAAGAACTGAATAGCAAAGGGAGGAGTCAGGGGTTGGATATTTTGCACCATGAAGGCGCTATTTATACTTGTGGGTATTTTGAGAATGATTTTCAGATCGACACACTTCAGTGGAAAACGGAAAAAGCTAGAGAGGGGTATTTCATGAAACTTACGCCGGAAGGTAAAGTCAGCTGGGCCAAAAGATTTCAATCACACAAAAATGTGTCCATTACTAGTATCACTGCTGATGATGAGGATCGGATATTTATTGCCGGTACCTATGTAAACAAGGTGAGGTTCGATACAGTATTGCAGACTTATCATTTGGATACTTTTCTTTCGAGCAATGCCTTTATGGCTTGCTATCATACCGATGGAAAATTACTTTGGGCCAAGACCACAGGAGCAACGGCGTATCCGCAGACCCAAATTCATGCAGATAAAAAGGGAAATGTATTCCTGGCCGGAAGGGCAGTAAAATTAGAATACCTGGATGCCCAAACTCCTTTTTTTATCAAAGATTCGCTGTTGGTAACCTGGACGCCGGGCACACCTTATTATACCTATTTTCAAAGGAACGATGGCTTTCTGGCAAAGTACGACAGACAAGGTACTTTGAGCTGGGCCACAGGTACCGGAGGCAATGTGCAAGACATAACCACGGATACTTTTGGCAATGTGGTGGTAACGGGCACCTTTGGCTTTGAAGAGAATAGGATGCCCGGCGATCAGGCTCATCATTATGGTGCGCTGCCAGTTACCAAGACAGGTACCTATTCACCTTTCATCGCAAAACATCTGGGGGATGGCACCGTACAATGGATTCAGGTAATGGGAGGTTCCAGCAACAACAATGAAAGCAATGGCATCCTTACCGATGCCGATGGCAATATTTTTCAAGTAGGGGGCATAGGCGGAAACCACGTTCATTTTGATGGACAGAATCTAATTGACCAGGTCGACGACCAAATTGGTTTTGCGGCCAAATGGAATGCCAATGGCCAGCTGCAGTGGATGTTGCCAATTGGTAATCCAAACTTTTCACCATTTCCAAACAATGAGGGCACTGACATCCAATGGACACCAAGGGGCACATTGCTCACCTCATTTTATTTTCAAGATCATATCACTTTCAACAACCAGACCTTTGTTTCCAACGGCGGCGCAGACTTGCTCTTATTGGAAATGGATGCCGATGGAAATGTGATCAAAGGTGGGCAGGATCTTCTCTTTGGCTGGAATAATGCCAATGCCATCACGCTCGATGCTGAGGGCAATATCTATCTTACAGGATTCAACGATGATTGGAATTCTTCTCTTCCTACCCGTATTACCCTTGGAAAATTGGGACCTGAATTGCTGACTGCTACTTCATATGTAGCTCACAACCCAATGCCCGTTTGTTATCCGAATCCGGCAAGGGTGGGAGAAAAAATTCACTTCTTATCATCGCCGGATGAAGACATACGCATTTATGATACCCATGGCCGCCTAATCTTTCAGGGTAATGCAAACGAGGAGGTAAGACTCATGCAACGGGGCATTTATTTTGTCAAAATACCGCGATGCAATTACAGCTTTAAATTGATAGTAGAATAACAAACCATGCTGTTAGTTAGACGAAATAAAAAAGGTCCGGCATAAACCGAACCTTTATAATATTTATTCTGCTTCAACCAACTCTTCCGGTTCTTCCACTTCCTGGGCTACTTCGTCGAGTTCAACTTTGAGGTTTTCGATGATAAATTCCTGACGCTCGGGCGTGTTTTTACCCATATAGTAATTGAGTATATCTTCTATGTTGGTCTTGTCCTGAAGGATTACAGGGTCCAGCTTGATGTCTTTGCCGATAAAATCTTCAAACTCGTTGGGACTGATTTCGCCGAGACCTTTGAAACGGGTGATTTCGGCTTTGCCCCTGAGTTTTTGGATGGCTTCCTGCTTCTCCTTTTCGTTGTAACAATAAAAGGTTTTTTGTTTGTCGCGCACCCTAAACAGAGGTGTATCCAGAATGTATAAGTGTCCCTGCTTCACCAGATCCGGGAAAAACTGAAGGAAGAAGGTAAGCAGCAACAATCGTATGTGCATGCCATCCACGTCGGCATCGGTGGAGATTACCACCCGGTTGTACCGGAGATTTTCAATGCCATCTTCTATGTCGAGTGCGTGCTGGAGCAGGTTGAGTTCTTCGTTCTGGTAAACCACTTTTTTGGTCATGCCATAACAGTTGAGGGGCTTGCCCCTGAGGCTGAATACGGCCTGTGTTTCTACATTCCTGGCCTTGGTCAATGAACCGCTGGCTGAGTCCCCTTCCGTGATAAATATGGTGGACTCCAATCTGGATTCTTCGGAATATTTTTTACTAGACTCGTTGAGGTGCGCCCGGCAATCGCGCAACTTCTTATTGTGAACGGCAGCTTTTTTGGCCCTTTGATTGGCGAGCTTTTTGATCTCAGAAATTTCTTTTCTTTCGCGCTCACTTTGTTGGATCCTGCGTAGGATGGCATCGGCAACATCCTTGTTTTTATGCAGGTAATTGTCCAGGTTTTTTTTGATGAAATCGGTGACAAACGAACGAATGCTCACACCCTCCGGTGCCATATTGATTGAACCCAATTTGGTCTTGGTCTGTGATTCAAATACCGGCTCTTCTACTTTAAGTGAAATAGCACCTATGATGGAAGCCTGTACATCTCGCGTATCGAAACTCTTGTTGTAAAACTCTCTCAGCGTTTTAACAATGGCTTCGCGGTAAGCCTGAAGGTGCGTACCACCGGCAGTGGTATTCTGGCCATTGACAAAGGAATAATATTCTTCTCCGTACTGCTGACCATGTGTCATTACCACTTCGATGTCTTCACCCACAAGGTGGATGATGGGGTAACGAAGTGTCTCAGGATCGGTTTTCCTTTCCAACAAATCGAGCAAGCCGTTTTTGGAAACATAGGTCTTGCCGTTGAAATTGATTTTTAAACCGGCGTTGAGGTAGGCATAATTCCAGATCTGGTTTTCAATATACTCGTGGCGGAACTTAAAGTGTTTGAAAATGGAATCGTCCGGTGTAAACTCGATCATGGTTCCATTGACCTCATCCGTTTTTACTATCTTACTTTCGTTGATCAGTTCTCCCTTGGAAAACTCTGCCGTTTTTGCCTGGCCATCGCGATAGGCAGCAACCTTAAAATTGACGGAAAGGGCGTTCACTGCCTTGGTACCCACACCGTTGAGTCCTACCGATTTTTTAAAGGCTTTGGAGTCGTATTTTCCTCCCGTATTGATCTTGGATACACAATCCACTACTTTACCCAGAGGTATGCCCCTACCATAATCCCGGATGCGTACGGTG
>WBZP01000760.1_pt2 | contig 12802 bp, 18 predicted proteins | sample 5204301 | NCBI WGS metagenome assembly WBZP01 (sample SAMN12412401, study PRJNA552823) | activated sludge metagenome | isolation source: activated sludge from nitrification reactor of wastewater treatment plant... | place: USA: Pennsylvania | collected 2017
GAGAACCTGCAGAAGGAGATGGCGCGCGCCAGGATCGAGGTGGACGCCCTGGCGGTGTCGATCGCGGGCCCGCTGACGACGGCCGTCTCGTCGTTTCTCAAGATGACCCGCGAAAGCGGATGGGGTGGGTTCTTCGCTTGGCTCGGACTGTCGAATGAAGACCAGGCCAACGCGGACCAGGCCCTGGCAGAGACGCAGGACAAGATCGCCAAACTGCAGAAGATGCGGGAGGAGCTGTCGACCGACACGATCACCAACAAGTTGAACAACCTGCTGTTTGGCGACATCGCCGACATCGACAAGCAGCTCGCGGTCCTGCAGGCGAGGGCGGCAATGCTGCAGAGCGTCGCCAACGCCACAACGTCGTACATCACGGGCCTCAATGGCGACAACCGGCCGGACGCGCCCAAGCCGCCGAGTGCCGAGCACACGACGAAGGTGAAGAAGGCCGCGGACACGTGGAACGAGATGGCGGCCGCGGTCAAGCGAGCCTACGAGAACGCGCTCAATTGGGAGCTCGCCGGCCAGAAGATCGAAGACCAGCTCAACGCCATCTCGGCCGCTTATGCCGAGGCCTACGTCAAGGAGCGCGACGCCTACGAGGAACAGCTCGACAAGAGCCAGGAGGCCATGCGCGGCATGGTCGTGAGCATGGAGCAGGAGGTCGAGCTACTCGGTCTGTCGAACAGCCAACGCCGGCTGGCGATCGCGCTGCGCGAGCTCGAGGCCTCTGGCATCGACCGCGAGAGCGAGGAATACGCGCAGCTCGAGCAGCGCATTCGCGCCGCGCTCGGGGCCGAGGAGTCCTACGCGGTCGCCGAAAGCTGGGCCCAGGCCTCCGCGTCGATCCGCGACGACCTCACCGACGCCTTCATGCGCGCGGCGGCGTCGGGGCGCGACTTCTTCAAGTCGCTGGCCGCCAGCCTGGTCAACATGTTCAGCAACCTGGTACTGCGCCCAATCATCCAGGGCGTCATGGCGCCGGCAGCTGGAAGCATTACCGGCGCGCTTGGGTTCGGCGGCAATGCGCTTGCGTCTGGCATCGGGTCGTCGCTGGGCGCCGGCAACCTGTTCGGCCTCGGCGGAACTGGCTGGCTGTCAGGCATCGGAGACGCCATCTTCGGCGGCGGCGGCGGCGCGGCGTTCGGCGCCGGTTTCGCTTCGCCATTCTCGACGCTCGGCAGCATCTTCTCCGGCGCCGGTGAGTTTGCCTCCGGCAGTCTCGCTCTGGCGTCCGGACTTGGCGCAGCGGTTCCGATCATCGGCGGCGCGCTCGCCATCGCCTCGCTCGCTGGGCTGTTCGACTCCAAGGGCGGCCCCAAGGGCGGCGGCTTCGCCTCGGCCGGTTCGATCGGCGCGCTGCCCAACGCCGACAACGGGCGCTGGTTCACGCCCAACAGCGGCGACGCCGACATGCGCACCGCCGTCACCGCGTCGCTGCAGAGCTTCAACCAGCTCGTCGCGAGCCTCGGCGGCAGCGGCACCGCCGGCTTCGCGCTTGGTTACGATACCGACCCGCAGGGCACGGCTCCCAATCGCCTGCACGCCGGCGCTTACGTCAACGGGCAGCAGGTCTACGACGCCGCGCTGGGCGATCTCGGTCGCGACGACGCCACGCTAACGGCCGCGCTCGCGCTCGAGGCCAAGCGGTCCGTGCTGGCCGCGCTGCAGGCGTCAGAATTGCCGCAGCAGATCGCGGCCGTATTCAACAGCGTGTCGGCCGCCGGCGCGAGCTCAGACACGATCGACAACCTGCTCGCCTTCGGCGCCGCCATGAAGGCGGTCATCGACTCCATCGGCGGCAGCGTGGTCGACGACGCGCGCCTGGCGTGGGAGCGGTCGCAGCGCAGCAGCGTCGAAGTGCTGCGCGACATGGGCGCCGAAGTGATCCGCCTCGCCAACAACATGGACGGATCGACCGCGTCGATGCAGGCGCTTGCCAGCGCCACCGGCGACTACCGCGCCGCCGTCGTGCAGACGCTGGTCGCCATCAAGCAGATCAGCGCCGACGTGGCGGCCATGTTCGGCGCCACCCGCAACAGCCTAGAGGAATTCGGGCTGTCGCCGGAAGCGCTCTATGACCGCTACCGCCGCGACGCCGACGAGGCCGCTGCGCTGCTCGCCAGCGCCACCGACCCGGCCTCGGTGCAAAAGCTGTCCGAGCGGATCAACGCCGACATCAACGCCGCCTTCAACGCGCTGGGCGACGAGGGCAAGAGCCAGCAGAAAGACCCGCTAATGACCTACCTCAACGGCATCGATGCCCTGGCCGCGTCAAAGCTCGCCACTCTGAGCGCAAGCATCGGCAGCTCGACCGCCGACCCGTTCGCCGCGGCCAATGCTGCGCTCGACGGCGCCGCGGCGAAGTTTGCCTCGGCCGCCGGCGTGCAGGCCGACGCCGCGTCGACGCTAGAACGCGCCGCCGCCAAGATCGACGCCGCAGCATCCCGCTTCGAAACCGCCGCGAACACGCCCATGCAAGCCTACGTCGTCGCCAATGAGGTCGGCTGATGGCCTACCCTAGCCTGCCTCTGCACCCTGACAGCAAGCGCGTCGTGCGCGACGGTCGCGACGAGCAGCAGGCCGTGTCGGGCGCCACCTACGTCCGGCGCTTCTACACCACTGACCGGGCCGACTTCGAACTGCACCACGTCGGCCTGACCAGCGCACAGGTCGCCACGCTGCAGGCGTTCTACGACGCGAACATGGCAACGACGTTCGATTTCGTGTGGCCGGTCGACGGCGTCACCTACACCGGAATGCGCTTCGGGCGCGGCGGGCTCGCGATCAAGTGGATCGCGCCGTCCTATCGTGACGTGTTTCTGCGCCTGGTGGCCGGCTGATGCGCAGCGTATCGACCCCGACCGGCAACGCCATCGCGGCGGCGACGACCGCGCCGGCGTACCTGGTGCAGATCGGCTGGTCGACGGTGACGCGCATCACGTCGGCGCCCGATCCGCTGACCTGGAACAGCGCCGTCTGGGTGCCGGCCGACATTGGCCTGACCGGCGTCGGTTCAGAAAGCGCCGCCCGGCAGTCGGCATCGCTGCGGCTCGGCAACGCGCAACAGCAGTGGTCGGCGCTCGCGCTCAACGAGGGCGTCGCCGACGTTCCGGTTTCGGTCTGGGCCTACGACCGCAGCGCCACGGCATCAGGCGACCCGGTGCTGGTCTTTGCCGGCGTCGGCGGGCGCTGCAGCCTCGACGACGACAACGTCACCATCGAGCTTGCCACCCAGCGCGCGGTCACGCTCAAGTCGCCGCGGCAGCGCATCACGCGGGCCGCCGGCTACAGCCTGCTGCCGGCAGCCGGAACGGTCATCCGCTGGGGCAACGAGCGATACGTCCTGCGGCGGCGCTGATGGACTATCCGCGGTTCCCAACCTACACGCCGGCCGCGATCAACGGTCCGGCGGTCGTGTCGCGGGCAACGCTCACCAAGTCGGCCACCTCGGCCGACGACCGGCAGGCGACTTTCGCCGCCGAAGGCACCGCGTTGCCGATCATCTACGGGCAGGACGTGGCCGGCGGCCTGCTGGCCGGCGTGCTGTCGACCACGCGCTACTTGTGGCAGGTCGTCGTCTGGTGCGCCGGCGAATGCCAGCAGATCGTGTCGGTGAAGATGAACGGCGAGGACGTGCCGGCTGGCGTCACGCGCTATGACCGGCTGGGCACCGCGACGCAGACCGTCGTCTCGGAACTGGCGTCGGCCTGCGCCACCAAGGGCATCGTCTACACCGACACGCTGCCCAACGTCTGCTACAGCGTATTCCGCATCGACAGCCGCGAGGTCGACACCTTCCCCGAGTTCTCTGCGGTCATCAAGGGCCGCAAGGTCAAGACCGACAACATCGGCACCGCGCCGAGCTGGTCGGACAATCCGGCCTACGCCATCGCCGACTTCGTCGAGTCGACGACCTACGGCATGGGGCGTGCTATCGACTGGGCGTCGGTGGCGACCATCGCCGCGGCCTGCGACGCCCTGGTCGGCGGCGTCAAGCGGCGCACCATCAACCTGTCGCTGATCAACGAGCAGTACGTCACCGAGTGGCTGGACACGCTGCGCGCCTATGCCGGGTGCCTGGTGAGCGACGAGGGCGGGACCGTGCGTCTGGTGCCGTACATGTCCGGCGCATCGGTCTATACCTTCGACGCCAGCAACATCGTCGAAGGCTCGATGCGCCTGTCGAAGGCCGGCGCAGTCGACACGCCCACCGTCATGCGGGTGACGTACACCGACACCAGCGCGACGCCGTACCGCGACGCCGAGGCGGTGGCCTACGCTGCCGGCGTGCTGGCCGGCACGACACCCTGGCGCGAGACGGTGCAGGCGCCCATGCCGGGGATCAACCGCTACGCGCAAGCCTACCGCGAGGCAGTCGAGCGCCTGAACGCTTTGACGCTGTCTGACCTCAAGGCCGACTTCAAGTGCTTCGACGTGGGCCTGAAGCTACAGGCCGGCGACCCAATCACGGTGACGCACCCGATCGGCCTGACCGCCAAGCCCATGTGGGTGCGCGCGATCAACGACCTCGGCTTCGGGCGCTACAGCATCGCCGCCGAGGAGTTCGACGCCGCGATCCTGTCCGATGCCGTCGTATCTACGCCGACGACCATCGACTCCGGCCTGGTCGCCGCCGGCACGCCGCCCACGGTGGCCGGCCTGACCGCAGCCGAGGAAATCTACCGCACCGGCGACGGTCTGATCTCGTCGCGGCTGCGGGTGACGTGGACCGACCCGGAGTGGCCGAATACGCTCAACTACGTCGTCGTGATAACCGACAACGGCGTGACCGTGCACCAGGGCGTCGCGTGGGACGCGATCTACGTCACCCCGGCGCTGCAAGAGGGCAAGACCTACGGCGTAGCGGTGACGATGGTGAGCCGTGCCGGCGTGGCCGGTGCGGCTGCGACAACGACCGCAACGATGGTCGGAAAGATCGGCGTGCTGCCCGGCAACGTCCCGGCGTTCGACGCCACCGAGGCAGGGGGCAAGGTCTATGCCCGTTGGAGCGCCGCGACCGATCTCGACACGCTGGACTACGAGATCCGCTACGGCGCGGTCGGCGTTGCGTGGAGTGCGGCGACTTACGTCAATCGGCTGGCGTCGCTCGCCTACGTCATCGAGGGGCTGCCGGCTGGTGAGTGGGACTTCCTGATCAAGGCGCGGGACTCCTACAAGCAATACTCATCAACAGAAGCGCGCAAGACACTGACCGTCACGCTGGACGCCAGCGCGGTGACGGTGGGCAACGCGAAAATGCCGTCCGGCACGCTCACCGCGATGGTGCTCGGCGTAGTCGCCGACCTCGACCGCTGGGATACCGACAACGGCGACGGCTGGGGTTACGGCCACACCGACACCAATAACGCTACCGGGAGCTGGACCGATGCGTCGGCCATCATCAATACCGCGTGGGCGACGCAAACCAGCGCGACGACGATCCGCTGGGCCAGTGACGTGTGGGATCTTGGGCGCGTTGCTGCGGTCACTGTGTCGACCAATTTGCAGAGCAATACCACGGTGCACAGCGGAACGCCGAGTTACCAGATCGGCGCCAGCCTGACCAATGCCGGCGGGTCGTACATCTGGACCGAGGGCGTGTCGGCGACGGTGGTGGCGCGTTACATCAAGGTGCGCGTCAATGCCACGCCGGGATCGGTGACGGTTCAGGGACCAATCACGGCGACTGCCAGCGGCCTGGTGCGCAGCGAGTCCGGCACGGTGACCACGTCGGCGTCCGCTGGCGCTTCGGTGCAGCTCTCCGGCACCTATGCGCAATTCAAGTCGCTGCAGCTCACGGCGCAAGGATCGGTGGCGCTGCAGCCGGTCTACGACCGCGTGCTGCTCAGTCCCGAAGCGGGGCTCATGTTGTCGTTTACGCTGTCCGGGTCGGGCAACGTCTACCAGACGTTCACCGACACCAATCGCGTCGCAGTGACGGACGACACGCTCCATTGCGAGATCTTCGTGCCCTACGACACCGCCGACACGGCGGCGACGTTCGGGGTGCGGATGACCTATACCGACGCCACAACCATGTCGGTCTACATCGCGCCGACGGCGGGCGCATGGTCGACCATCGACGCCGGGTTGTCCGTTGGCAAGACGCTCGATTCGGTGCAGTTCTACGTCACGTCCACCGTGGCCGGCGCGCATAAGGCGGTGCTGCGCGACTGCAGAATCACCGACGGCGGATCGACCGATCGACTTGCCCTGTATGGAGCGGGAGAGCCTACGGCCAACGCTACCGCTTCGTCATCGGCGGCATCGAATATCCAGATGGGGCCGACCAACGCCTTTCTCGCCTACTGCTTCGACGGCAGCAATGCGCAGGTGGCTAACGTGCTGTCCTATTCATTCGAGGGGGGCTGATGGCTTACACCGCACTTGATACTACTGCGCCGAATGCCGCCAACGTCCGCGGCACCGACCTGACGGCTATTCGGAACAACGGGCTGGCATTGCGCGACGGCATTATCATGGGCCGCATCGCCGGGTTCACTTTGACCACCGCCAGCAACGTCGAAGAGCCGGCCTGGCGCAAGTGGAAGAACGGCAGCAACAACGCGCTCAAGGCCACCTATACCTACTCATCGGGCTACGTCACGCAGGTCGTCTGGGAATACGCGCCAGACGACGCGACGTGGTCGACCATCGCCACCGAAACAGCGACCTACACCAGCACGCACCAGACCGGCGGCAGCAACTCGTCTTTGCTGTCGTGGCTGTACGAGTGGATCGGCAAGCTCAAGGACTTGCGGACCCTCTACACCGCGCACGCCGCGGCGACCGGGGCCAGCGCGCACGGCCTCGGGACCATCAGCACGCAGGCAGCCAACAGCGTCGCCATCACCGGCGGCACTGTCAACGGCGCGTCGGTCGGCCTTTCGACCGCGGCTGAGGGCTTGTTCACGCGCGCGTGCGAGCAGTTCAACACCTACACGCCGTCGTCCGGCGCCAGCCAGGCGCTTGACTGGGCGAAGGGCGGCTCCAGCCTGACGAACAACGGCAGCAATACCGTGTCGTTCAGCAACGTCCCGAGCTCGCGCGTTGCCACACATGCGCTCTACTGCACCGTGTTCAACTCGACCACGTTTCCGGCCGCGGTGACGTGGGGGCTTGGCGGCAAGCCGTCCATCGCCGGCAAGGCGGTCGTGTCGCTCGTCACCTACGACGGCGGGACGACGGTCTACGCCGGGATCATGTGGCGGGAAAACTGACATGCTAAAGGTCGTCGCCGCGCGCGGGTTCACTGCCGCTGCAGTGACGTACTCGAGCGGTTCGTCCGCGCGCTCGATCAACCTCGGCTCGTATAGCGGGCCGACGATCCTGACCGTCACCATGAACAGCGGCGTCGAAGGGCGCGGCACCAGCACGTCGGTGCCTGGTCTGTCGATCTACGGCACCTTCCCGGCCGGCAGCACGATAAAGATCATCAACAACGGCCGGCTGATGGGAAGCGGCGGCGCCGGCGGCAACGGCGGCACCGGGGCGGCGGCCGGGACAGCAGGCGGCAACGGCGGGCCGGCTATCAAGTTCGAGTCGTCCGCGGCCATGTCCGACGGTTCGGCGATCCCCCTGACCATCGACAACACCAATGGCTACCTGCTCGGCGGCGGTGGCGGTGGCGGTGGTGGTGGCGGGACTACCGAGGGCGGCGGTGGCGGAAGCACGGGCGGCGGCGGTGGCGGCGGCGACGGTGGCGGCAGCGGCGGGACTGGCTACGAGTCAGGCGACCTCGCTGGGTGGCCGGAGGTCGGCGCCTACTACCAGAACTATGGCGGCGACGGCGATCCGTTCGGGTCGGCCGGCAACGGCGGCAACGGCGGCAAGTGGGGCAGCGACGGCATAGATGGTCGTGCAGCATCCGGCGCGGGCGGCCTTGGCGGAACTGCCGGCAAAGCGGTCGACAAGAACGGCCGCAGCGTATCGATCACCTGGACCGGCGGCAACAATTCGACGCAAGTGAAGGGGACTGTGTCGTGATGTCCCGTTTGTCATTGAGCACAACGAAAGGGCCGCAGTGGAAGCGCACGCAAAAGACTTGTTGACGCTGACGATCTGGGCGTTCTCGACGCTCGGCGCCGGGGCGGTCGCGGTGGCGATCTGGGGCGGAAAGAAGGTGTTGTTCCGCCTTGAGGCCATCGAGCACCTGCTAGCGAGTGAGGTGAAGACGATACGCGAGATGCTGCACGAGCACGAGATCCGGCTGGTCAAGATCGAGTCGAACTGCCACCACTTCCACGCCGGTGCGCCCATCGGGCCAGGGCGCAGGCGCGACGACACGTCGCCGGTGGCGTTCCCTGACTACCCGGACTGACAGATGACCGCGCTTGCCTGGGGCGCCAAGGTATCGCCCGAGTTCCGCGACAAGGCGCGCTCGATTGCCGCCTACATCGGCACCGAGCCGTCGTCGCTGATGACCTGCATCGCGTTCGAAACGGGCAGGACATTCTCGCCCAAGGCGCGCAACCCGGGATCGTCGGCGACGGGCCTGATCCAGTTCATGCGCGAGACAGCGCGCAGCCTCGGAACCAGCGTCGAGGCGCTGGCCGAGATGACGGCCGAGCAGCAACTCGACTATGTGCGCGATTACCTGCGGCCGTTCACCGGCAGGGTAAGCGAGCTGGGCGACCTCTACATGTCGATCCTGTATCCGCCCGCCGTCGGCAAGCCGGACACGTTCGTCGTGTTCGAGAACGCGAGCGCAGCGTACCGCGCCAACGCCGGGCTGGATTTCGACCATGACGGCGTGATCACGAAGCGCGAGTGCGTGAGCATCGTCGAGAAGCTGCTGGCCGAAGGCCTGCAACCCGGCAATCGTGCGTTCGAACCGCAGCCGGATGTGCCGACGATACCGCTCGAGCCGACACCATCGACAGGCCGCGTGCCGCCGCAGCCGGCGGATGAGCCGAAACAACCGAAGGAGACCGCTATGCCGCTTCCGATCTTGGCGTTGGTTAGTGCGTTCGGGCCGCTGATCGCCGAGATGATCCCGCAGGTGGCGAAGCTGTTCGACCGTAAGGCGGAAACGCCAGAGAAAATAGCTGCCGCACAGAAGGTCATCGAGACCATTACCGCAGCGAGCGGCAGCGCAGGAGTGGACGAGGCGGTCAGCAAAATGCAGTCCTCGCCGGAAGTGCTCGCGACCGTCAAGGCGGCGGTGCTCACCGAGCCGGCGATCAGCAGCATTTTGACAACGGAAATCGGAGGCGGGATCGCCGGGGCGCGCGAAGCGGACAAGGCCACTATGGCATCTGATAGGCCGTTCTGGAAAACGTCGGCTGTGTTCTGGATAAGCATGATCATGCTGCCGATGGTCTACTGGTATGTCGGCTCGAGCGTCGTCGGCGGCGTCGAGATCCCGGCAGAGTGGCCGTGGTACGCGGCGCTGCCGCTGAAACTGTTCGGCGCGGCATGGGATAGCGGTGCGCGGGTCGGGCTGGCGAACCTGATCGTCGGCCTGATCCTGGGCGGCATCTGCGGCGTGTACTACGGCATCAGCGTGACCCAGAACAAACAGCAAGCGTCGGCGAAGGAGCAGGCATGATCTTCCACGTCTACAAGGGCAACGACGGCGATTGGCATTGGCACTTGAAGTCGGTTGGCCGAGTGATCGCCGACAGCTCCGAGGGCTACCGCCGGCGCTATCGCGCGGTCGACATGTGCAAGCGCATCAATCCCAACGTTCCAGTGGTCATCGACAAGGATTCCAATGCTGATAACTCTTGACGACTCTGAGCGGCAACCGTGCGAGGTGTGGTCCCGCTGCATGGGCTACCACCGCCCGATCAACTACTGGAACGTGGGCAAGCAATCCGAGCACCGCGAGCGCCAGTTTTTCAACGCCTCGGCCACCGAGGCACAACTGAAGGAGAGAGCTGCATGGAACACGACCCACGCATGACCATCGCCGCGCAGGCGACCGGCATCCATGACTACACCGGATTCAAGCACTCTGTTCGCCCGATCCCCGATCATCTGGCGAACGCCTACATCCCGCCACAGTACGTCGGGCGGCCACTTCCCGCCGGTGCGTTCAAGAGCTTGTGGCCCAACGGCGCCGGGACAGATTGGAACAAGAACAAGCCCGAAAACTGGACGCCCGACTGGCGCCCGCCGTTCTGGACGTACCGTCCTGAACTTTACGAGGAGTGAGCGATGAAGCGAGCGATTCTGGCAGTGGCAGTGATGGCGGCAGCGAGTGCGGCGCAGGCGGGCTTGTGGTGCCGCAACAGCAACGGCGAGACTTTGGGCTGGCAGATCGCCCAGCCGAGGCCGGCGAACATGGCGACGTTCGGCAACGCAGAGGACGTGGTGTGCATCGTCAACGCACAGATGTACCGCGACCTTGCGTCGGGCGCTTTGGGCTTGCGCGACTTCCCGGTGCAGGCGGCGATACCCGGCACGCTGGTTGCCGGGCCGCAGGGCGCGGGCGCGATCTACCGTGGCAACTGGGCGCGGTGGCTGATCGACAACCTGCCGTCGAGCTATGGCTGGTACGCCGACTGGGCGTACTACGAGGCGATCCTGCCGTAAGGTCGTCTTGACGCCGAGCCGGGCGAGGCGCGTATCACCGGCAGCGCGGGCGCCGACTCCTCCGCGGCGTGACCGCGCCGGGCGCCCCGCGAGGGGCGTTCGAGAGATGATTCACCCCTCCCCCTCACGCCGCTCCCCGGCGAGGGCGGCGTCGATGCGCCGAATCAGCGACTCCTCGGCGTCGTTGTCGCCTAGCCACCCGCTCGCCTCGCGCAGCAGCGCCCGCGCCGCCGCGAGATCTTGGCGCAACTGATTGCGTTCGGCGACAGCCTGCTCAAACAACCGCCGAGATTCGTTGATCTGCTCTGTGAGCGAGACTGCTTTCTCTGCCGTCATTACGACCATGTTTTTCATTTCCCCTCCCCGGCGATGGCGGCGTCTACAAACGCATCCATCGTTTCTTCTGCGGTACGGCTGAGGTCTTCCCACTCTATGAAATTACGCTTTTTGTCCCGCAGCCACCGATACCGCTCCGCATCCGCCCGCGCCGCCGCGAGGTCGGAGCGCAGCCGCGCCATCTCAGCGTCTTTCGCTTCCAACTGCTGCACGGCAGTGACCAGACCTCCCGCAAACACATGGGCGACGTGCGTCGATTGATTTGCCTCGTCTCTGCATTGCCAGCATTCGTAGCGAATCAATCCGTGTCTGCACTGTGCGCTCATTTCTTCTCCCCGGCGAGGGCGGCGTCGATGCGGTTGTGCCATTCGCCATGCAGCCGTGCCGCGTTTACGCAATCGCGCGGATCAAGAAGGATTGACGACCCGCATATCTTGCAAAGGCACAACCCGATGCGTGCGCCTTCCGCTTGGATAACTGTCGCTGGTTCGAAAAACTTGTCGTACTCTTCGTGTATCATGTTCTGTCCTTCCCGGCGATGGCGGCGTCGATGCGCCGGCAAAGGTCGCTACAATCGGCGACATCTTCGTGGCTCGCGCCATAGCCAACTTTGATCCACGATTCGCGCGCCTCGGCAAGCAGCGCCCGCGCCGCCGCGAGGTCGGCTTCAAGCCTTGCGGTGGAATGAAAGACTTTCCAATCGTTGAATGCGACCTGTAGGTTCGCTAGTTCAGCTTGAGCTTTATCGGCCCGCATGGTTTCTGCGGCCTCACTCAACAAGTGATCGTTGAGCGTTCTCGCCAGTTCGCCAACACGCTCGCGCAAACCCGTGATAACGTCTGCCGCCTCGTAGCAGAGCAGGAAGGCAGTGTTTGCGTCACAACCGCCGCGCAGACGTGCGACCAAATCGTCATAGTCCATTGCGCTTCTCCCCGGCGAGGGCGGCGTCGATGGCGGCGTCTAAGTTCGGCCCCCGCATGCGTTCAATGTCTCCGGTCGTACACCATTCGAGCGTGATCGAATCCATGAAGACTCCGAAAGACTGAATTGGCAAAGGATCAAATTCTGAATCTGCGGACGGCGCGGGCGCGCAGCTCGTGGCTCTCGTGGTCGTCGTCCTGGCAGCCGCCGCTGAAGTCCTGGCACCAGGCGGACTGCTCGTCGCCGGCGACCTGCGCCCTGTCGTGCAATGAACGTCGCCCGGCCGATCGCTCGGCGGGGAAACTGCGCCGGACCCGGCCAGGACAGCACCTGCAGTCTCCGTTATGCGCATTGCGGTGGCCTCGTGAGCCAGCGGCACGACCAGATAAACCTTCGCGCGGGCATGATCGCCATGACGGTCATGCAACAGGCGAGAACTTCTTGCGCCAGCCATTGGCTTGCTTCCCTATCTGAGCGGTGAGCGAGATCGCCGCGGCGTACTGCTTCTGTCCGATGAAGCGCAAATCGTGGGACAGCCGCAACAGCAGCTCGGCCACCTGCAGGCGCTCAACGACCTCGAGCAAGTGCGGGGCCTTGTCGCGGGCGACGTTGGCGCGAAAGATCAACACCGTGATCTGCACGCATTCGTCGCGCAGCGCCGTGCCGACCTGCTGCTTCACGTCGCGCGGCATGTTGCGCGTGACCTGCAGGATGAGCGCCAGCAGGTCGTACGCAACCTTGTAGATGGGAAGTTCGCTGTGAAGTGCCATGCCAGGGGAAAACGAAAGACAAATTACTCAAGGATTAAATGGGCTCTCTGCGGACGGCGCGGGCGCGCAGCTCGTTGAGCTCGTGGGTGTCGTTCTGGGTGCCGTAGCCGAAGGTCTGGCACCAGGCGAACTGCTCGGCGCCGGCGTAGGGCTCGGCGGACCAGTACCACTCCTTCTCAAATAGCTCCGGCACGTTGGCGAACAGAAGCGCCTGCTCGGCGCGTGTCGGCAGG
>WBZP01005544.1_pt1 | contig 12802 bp, 9 predicted proteins | sample 5204301 | NCBI WGS metagenome assembly WBZP01 (sample SAMN12412401, study PRJNA552823) | activated sludge metagenome | isolation source: activated sludge from nitrification reactor of wastewater treatment plant... | place: USA: Pennsylvania | collected 2017
GTTGCAGGCACCAGTTGGCCGCAGCGATCAGACTTGGAGGATCAAAACCCAATGCACCACTCATCTGTGCCTGTATGTCGGCCAAAACTGTCGCTTTAAGATCTATTTCAACTGTGAACGGAATTCTCCAGGATTCCCATTCCAATGCCACTTCCACGCTTTTTGGCGTTTGATTGGTAAAGGAAAATTCCAGTCTTTCTTTCAGGTTTTTTTGATCCTTTTGTTGTTTTGTATTGACTCTCAGCACATCTTTAGAAATGTCATAAAAGTAAGTGCCCCAGGCATGGATATTGCTATTGAAAATGAGCGTAGATTCGTCTTTGCCCAATTCCATAAAAAAGGCATATTTTCCTGCCTTCAGCGATTGGCCATTGATCATCACATCTGTGCTGAAGGATATGGTCGTGCATTCATCTGCACCAGCCCTCCACGGTGATTGTACATCGGAGCCATAACCGAGTACAGACGTACCAAAATAAGCAATGTCTGTGCCCCAGATTTTTCCTTCACGACCCTTGACGCCGGGTGCATTCCAATGGATATTGATCTCTGTTGTCCCCACTTTTCTACCTGCCGAACAAGAAATATTGGCCGTTCCGGGTATCCGTAATGCCTGAGCAGAGGTACCGAAGGAGAAAAGAAAAAATAAAGCAAATAATAAAGATGAATGAACAGGAAACTTGATGGATGACATGATAATAATTTTTAGATGAGTGAATTGCCAACCAAATTACACCTATTGCTTTGAAACTCATGTATTCTTTATCCTGTTTTCGACCAAGATGGAATTATTGCCGATAAAATGATACAGACTTCTTTCTCAAATGCCGTCACATATTGAAAAGATATTTAGACAGGCTGCTGAATTTACTTTGATTTAACAAGATGTTTTTAAATGACTTCAATATATAAAAATCATCTTAATCATTTGACTATTGATATTAAATAGTAAAATATAATTTATTACCATCAAAGAAAAAATAATTCGACTTTTTGAGTATAACAATGAGTTGTCTGTAAAAGAAATTACAGATATCTTATTGGTATCCAAGCAGATGGTGCACTTAGTACTGACAAAGCTGATGGAAGAAAACAAAGTAGTTAAGTATGGAAGAGTGCCTAAAACGGGCTATCGATACATTTATATTCCTGATATTGATCATAAGGAAGCTTATAGTACTTCTGAAGATTCCAAAACTTTTTTAAACAAACATTTTCTGGTAATTACGGAGGTAGGTAATATGCTGGAAGGTATTGAAGGATTTGATTACTGGTGCAGAAAGCGTAATCTGCCCATTCAAAAAACGATGGATGAATTTGTACTCACTCAGAAAAAATATGATGCTTTCAAAGGTAAAGATGGCTATATAAATGGTCTGGATAAGCTCAAATCAACCAAAGGGTTTGATAAAATCTGGCTTGACGACCTGTATTATTTGGATTTTTATGCCATTGAACGATTTGAAAAAACGCGATTGGGGACTATCCTTCACTATGCCAAACAAGGTCAAAACAAAATGTTGATGCGTATCCTGATTGATGAAATCAGGGAAAAAATAGAAGAATTCATCCATATTCATCACATCAATGCTGTAGGTTTTGTACCACCTACCATCAGTCGTGAAGTACAGTTGATGAAGGTACTTCAGACAGGATTGAAAATAAATCTTCCGGTAATAAATATCCTTAAAATTGGCGGAATTATCCCGATTCCACAAAAATCTCTGAGCAAACTGGAAGAGCGAATCAGTAATGCCCATAATACTTTTATGTTGCGTGGCAATCAGTCGCTTAAGAGATTACTACTCATAGATGATGCCGTAGGTTCAGGATCAACATTAAACCAAATTGTTGCAAAAATCAAAAAAAGCGGCGTGGCTGAACACATCACCGGGCTGGCGATCGTGGGTAGTTTTAAAGGATTTGATGTCATAACAGATATGTAGGACCTAATGGCATTTCATTATAAAATAATATCTTTGCATAAAAAACAGATATGATAAAAGATATAGTTTTGTTGTTGGTAGGATTGATTATCTTACAAAGTTGTCACGTATCTAAACTTTCTCAATTTAAAGGGAAATATGCCGATTTTATGGATGCCGGGGAGCAGGAAATATCTACAGAGTATCATACTTTACTTTCCAAAAAACCGGATGGAAGTTTTATATTCAGACAGTTTTTTCCTGAAACGAGACAGATAACCCAAAAGATATCGCTTTCGGCGGACAAAAAAACCAAAAACGGAATATATCAGGAATGGTTTGATGATGGCACTTTGATATTGCAGGGATACTATAAAGATGATATGAGGGTAGGTCAATGGAATGTAAAGGACAAAGGAATAGGTATGTACAAGAATGGTGCTATGGAAGGGGAATGGCAAAACAAATCTGATGAAGGCAAATTATTATCAGCTTATCTTTATGTGAACGGAATAAAAGACGGGCCATTTATGGTTTATGATTCATTGGGTAAAATATCTAATGAAGGCATTTACAGATCTGATACGATATTTTCTCAAACTAAAAAATTGACAAAAAACACAGAAAGTATAAAGGAAGAATTGCCCTTTTTATCATCTTGCCTTGATGCAAATATTTCCGAAAGAAAGGCGTGTTCAGATAAAGCATTTTTAACTTATATGTACAAGAACTTAAGATATCCCGCTATTGCCCGGGAATATGGTGTACAAGGTCAGGCTTTGATAAGTTTTGTAATAAATAAAGAGGGAAAACCTGAACAAATTTTGATAAAACGAGGCTTATGTCAGGCAATACAAACAGAACTCATTTCATTATTGACGAAAATGCCACCTTGGGAACCAGGTAAACAGGGTGGAAAACCCGTTAAAGTTGTTTATACCGTTCCCATAGTATTTAAACTGGAATAATAAGGATAGGATCAGGTAAAAAAAGAGATAAAACCTGGGTTTCCGGTACTGAAACAACATAATTAAATACTGAAGCAACCGAATCTGCCCATAACACAACAACTTAACATTTTCCACAACTCCAACAACTCAACATTTTCAACAACTCCAACAACTCAACATTTTCCACAACTCCAACAACTCAACATTTTCAACAAAACAAACAAATCCGCATTTTATGGATGTCCACGACCCCTATACGAGATCATATAACATGAGCCAGATCAAAGGCAGGGACACCCAACCGGAGATGGAGGTGAGGAAGTTTTTGTTTTCCATGGGATACCGGTATTAGTTGAATGGAAAGGGATGCGATAAGAATTTATAAGTGCGAAATGTGGCTTATAGTCCGTTGACTTAAATAAAACTTGCTTTTACCTTTGTGATAAAAAAATGATCGATTTCCAACAGGTTTATGAATTATCAGACCAGCCTACCACTTGTCCAAAATGCGGCACAAGTACTGAAATATTAATGGAATTAAAATTAAAGACAAAAGTAATCCAAGTTCATAGATGTATGGGAAAAAACTGTACTTTTGAATTTTCATCCGAGTATTACTTTACAAAAATGACAAGAGATGAATTTATTGCATTCTTTAGAGATGATGAGTGTCTGAATACCCTAAGCGTGGATGATAGAATTGAAGTGTTCGCTCAAATTCTTCTCGGATCAAGTGATTTTACTAAAGAATTTCTAGACGACGTACTATCGGATTATGGTGTGGAACATCTAGAAGTGGTAGACCATGGTAATTGAAGTGGTTTGTGGTGTGATAGTGGATAAGGTCCTTTGTTTCCAACGAAGTGAAACTATGTCATTGCCATTAAAATGGGGATTTCCTGGTGGAAAAATTGAAGATGGTGAAACAGAATTAAAAATAACTATATAAATTTTAATCTTTGAAAAACTTACTGTTTTTGAAAAGGTATAATTAAGTTGCAACAAAAGAAAAGCTAAATTATAAAATAGATTTGTTCATCAAATGAAATTTCTTGCTATTTTGTGACTTTATTTATTTTTAATGCTTTTATGTCTATTCCCAATAATATCAAGAAAGAACATATACTTAAAGCTTTATTAATGATTGATAAAGAAGGCATTTCAAATTATGGAGAGTCAGATCTTTACGATGTGTTATATGATGGCAAAAGATATCCACCAAAATTGGTAGTTTCCAAAGCAAACTTTTTTGCTAACGCAAAATAATTAGATAGAAGTAAATTTACTGGTGGTCAGAATTCTTTTTGTCATAAATTACTTATTGAGAATAATTTTAACATAGTGGAAAAATTTAATAATAGTTATAATGAGCCCAATATTTGGTTTGTAACTCAAGGTGATACTTTTACTAAAGACAAAGGAATGATGTTTCTTTGGGCTCCAGAAAAAGGAAAAGACGGCAGAGGTCGCTTTTTTTGGGAAAATTTACTAAAAGTAAAGAAAGGGGATTTTATATTTAATTATTCTGGCGGAATAAAAGGAGTATCGATAGCTTTAAGCGACGGTTACAAAGCAGAAAATGTTGATTCAATCTCGCAATGGAATAAAAATGGTTATAAAGTTGATATTGATTTTATAGAGCTTAATCCACCAATTACAGCTAATCAATTATCAATTAATAAAGTTGAAATGACATCAAATTTGTCAAATATTTCAAATAAACCATTTAATATAAACGGTGGTGTGAATCAGGGATACTTATTCGAATTTACAAAAGAAGCGGGAAAATACTTAAGAAATATTTATGGTAAAAAATTTGGAAACGAAATAATTGATGATTTTTTTGATAATGTTGAAGAAACAAAAATGAATAATATTAATAATTCTAACCTTAAATTCAATACAAAGAACTTTATCACAAATATTGAAGTTTCAGGTTTATTTTACTCTGATCTTCTTGTTAATCGATTAATTTCATCCATCCTCACCAAACCTTTTGTCATCTTAACAGGACTTTCAGGATCAGGTAAAACAAAGATTGCACAGGCCTTTGTTCAATGGATTTGTGAAAATAAAAGTCAATATCTTATAATTCCTGTTGGGGCAGATTGGACTAATAGAGAACCATTACTTGGTTATCCGAATGGTTTGAATGCAAAAGAATACATTACTCCTGAAAGTGGAGTTATAAATTTATTGCTTGAAGCTGTAAAAGTTGAGAATAATGGAAAACCCTTCTTTTTGATATTAGATGAGATGAATCTGAGCCATATAGAACGATATTTTGCTGACTTCTTAAGCATTATGGAAACTAATGATACCATAAAATTATACACCGGAAACGAAAGATTTAGTTTGGACGGTTTTAAAATTCCTTTTAAAATAGGTTGGCCAAAAAATCTTTTTATTATTGGAACAGTCAATATTGATGAAACGACATACATGTTTAGTCCAAAGGTTTTAGACAGAGCTAACACGATTGAATTTAGATTGACAGAAAAGGATATTGAAGATTTTATATCAAGCGACATAAATTTAAACATGGATATACTAACTGCAAAAGGAGCAAATATGGCTAAAAGTTTTATGGAAATGGCATTACAACCAACGTCCAAAAATTTTAAAGCAACAAAAAATGATTTAACACTTTTCTTTACCGGATTAAAAAAATCTGGAGCTGAATTTGGATATAGAACAGCAAGTGAAATTGGAAGGTTAATGTTTATGCTTGAAGAGCTTGGCGAAACGGGCGACAACCTATTGGATGTAGCCATAATGCAAAAATTGCTGCCAAAATTACATGGTTCTCGAAATAAGCTTACAAAAGTGCTACCTATCTTGGGTGGTTTTTGTTTGAAAGACAATTCAAAAATTAAAGAAGCTTATTTAGATAAATTCGTAAGCAATAGCATCACAGAAAAACAGTTAAATGCTGATTCAAATATAAAATACCATATATCATTCGAAAAAATTTGTAGAATGTATAAAAATGCAGTTGAAAACGGCTTTGCAAGTTACGCTGAAGCATAAAAATGAATAAATTGAAAGAGAGTCAACCCTTTACAAGTAATTTTATTGAGCAGATAAAACAACTTTTAAGAGAAGCTCAATATGGTCTTGTTCGTTCTGTCAATTCAATTATGGTTCAAACCTATTTTGAGTTAGGCAAACGAATTGTTGAACATGAGCAAAGTGGTAAAGATTATTCCGATTATGGAGCATATCTACTTGACAGACTTTCTATTGAGTTATCAAACGAGTTTGGGAAAGGTTTTTCTAAACGAAAACTTGAACTTATTCGAAAATTTTACCTCACCTATAAGACTGCGAAAACACCGTTTTCGCAATCTATTGGTTGGTCTCATTTTTTGCATCTAATGAGAATAGAAAAAGAAGACGAACGCAAATTTTATGAGATAGAAACAGAAACCAATAACTGGAGTGTAAGAGAACTTTCACGGCAAATAAATACATCATTATATGAAAGACTGAGCTTAAGTAAAGATAAATCTGCGGTGTTGAAATTGGCTTTAAAAGGTCAAATATTAGAAAGCCCTGTGGATATGATTAAGGATCCGTATGTACTCGAATTTCTTAATTTGCCGGAAGAACCTACCTATAATGAATCGGAACTCGAAAGTGCGATCATCAATAAATTAGAACATTTTTTACTTGAATTGGGAAAGGGATTCACGTTTGTTGGGCGACAAGTAAAATTTACGTTTGATGAAGAACACTTTAGGGTTGACCTGGTATTTTATAATCGTTTGCTCAAATGTTTTGTACTCATAGATTTGAAGATTGGTAAACTCAAACATCAAGACCTTGGTCAAATGCAAATGTATGTGAATTATTACGACAGAAACGTCAAGCTTGAAGATGAAAATAAAACAATAGGTATAATACTGTGTAAGGATAAAAAAGATACCATGGTAGAAATAACCTTGCCTGAAAATAACAATCAAATATTTGCCAGTAAGTATGAATTAATTCTTCCAAGCAAAAAGGAACTGAAACAACTGATAGAAAACAAAATGAATTAGACCTTTTATGAAAGAAAAAGAATCTATAAAAATTTGTTTGGATCAGTTAGAAAAGGGACTAGAATTGACCATCGATGCTAAGATACCCAATTCACTATTTGATTATGAAAACGCAGATGAAGATGGTGAATGTCAATATCAAATAAAGGAAGGCTGTTTTTATGATTTTGAGTTTTCGGATCCTAATTTTTTTTTCAAAAAAACTGATTTTATACAACCTCATAGCAGAAAGCCATATTTAGGCATTATATCACCCAACATTTATGTGGGTGCTTTAACATTTGAAATTTTCAAAAAAGAAGAATTAGATCAAGGCTATAAAATTAAATTAGAAGTTCAGTCTGTTAAGTCAGATTACAGAACAGATTATCGCTTTATGCTTGAGAGCATTACCGAAAAATGTACTGAGTTAATCATGCAGATTGATTCGCCAATCACTCAGCATTTTGAAACAAACTTTGATATAGAAAGTCGAACGCTTTATCAGCGGTTTTCATTTGTAAAATCATTAATCGATTCCTTGGAATTTGAAGAAGCTATTCAAAAAATCGTTTCTAATCCTACCACGAAATGGAGTGACGAGCATGAAGAAAAAGATATACGAAGAATACGAAGATTTAATCAAAAAAACATAAAACAATTGGTTACCAAAAGTAACCGCATGGAAATAAGTAGGGATCATTTTTTGAATAAGTCTTATGGATTAATTTCTATTCCTGCAAAAATTGATAGTACACGGAAAACAGAATCTATCGATACTGCTGAGAATCGCTTTGTTAAACATGCCTTAGAAGAATTTCTTTTTTTTTGCGAGAGCTGCGAATATAAATTTGAAAAATATACTACTGCAAAATTTGAATCAGGTCTGTTAGCAACAAAAATATCTACTTTATTAAATCAATCATTTTTCAAGCAAATATCAAGACCTACCTCTCTAAAACTAAACAGCCCAGTTCTTCAAAGGAAAAGCGGTTATAGAGAGGTTTTAAATGCTTGGCTTAAGTTTGACCTAGCGGCTAAATTGATTTGGCATGGAGGGGACAATGTTTATGACGCTGGTAAAAAAGACATTGCTACACTTTACGAGTATTGGTTGTTTTTTACATTACTAGACTTGTTAAAGGAAGTGTTTGATATTGAACCTAAAAGCATTAAAAAACTAATTCAATATGACAAAGGGCAATTGTCTCTTAACTTAAAACAAGGTACGGCCATTGCAATGAAAGGTATTCATAAATCCTCATCTAGAAATTTAAATGTTCAATTCTCATATAATCGTTCTTTCGGTGGCGGTAAAACCTTTCCAAATTCGGGCAGTTACACAACTACTCTTCGTCCTGATTACACTTTATCTATTTGGCCGGAAGAAATAGCAGAAACAAAAGATGCAGAAAGAACGGAATTGATTACACACATTCATTTTGATGCTAAATACAAAGTCAAAAACTTCTATGAATTAATATCAAAATCGAAAGACGAAGAACTGTCAGAAGAAGAGAACGAGGAACTTTTACTAGATGAAGCTGAAGAAATAAAGAAGGGAACATTCAAAAATCAGGACTTACTTAAAATGCATGCTTATAAAGACGCTATAAGAAGGACAGGTGGCGCTTATGTTTTATACCCTGGCGAAGGGAAGGGAAAGCCATTTAGAGGCTTTCATGAATTGATTCCTGGCTTAGGTGCTTTCGTAATTAAACCAAATAAAGACGATAAAGATAAAGAGCATTTAAAAACATTCATTAAAAATGTTGTCGGTAGCTTTATTGACAGAGCATCTCAAAGAGAATATACCGCTGTTAAAATTTACGATATTCACAAAGATGAAAAGGACGATACAAATATACTTAATGAGCCAATGCCTGAATATTTGGATACAGCGAAAAAAGAAAAATTAATTCCAGATGAAACATTTGTTCTAGTTGGGTATTGCAAAAATATTTTGAATATTGGTTGGTATAAAAAAGAAGGAAAATATAATTTTAGAATGGACGATGATAAGGGGTCGTTGCATCTTGAGTACAATGTAGTAAACGCAAAATATTTATTATTAAGAGAGGCAGGAAAAGATTATGCAAATAAAATTTTTAAAATAACAAGTACCGGTCCTAAGGTGATTCAAGGATCACTGCTAGAAAAAAGTGGATACAAATCTGATAGAATTAAGGACTATTATTTAGTTGTAGATATTGAAAAAGATGAATGTTTAGATTTTGGAAATGCCACCTATAATTTTAAAAGATTAAAACAATACATTGATATTCCTGAAGATATATTTAGAAAGCCAGGAATACCTTTTATCGTGTCTGTAACCGAGCTTATGAAAGTAAAGAATAAATAATTTCTGCGGAATGTACCCATTTTGACCCACATTCCGCAGATTAAGGTAGGCAATTATGTGGAATCTGTCCTTTTCAAATCACATTCCGCAGATTAAGCGTTTCATTGCTGGGGTATCGTTCTACTTTTTTAGTAATCATTTTTGCAATGCGTGTGTAGTATGTGATTTTGTATCCCTTCATAAAGATAATTAATCATGCCTATTTCAGACTCGAATATATCACAATTGTTATTTTATCTTCAAAATCTCTGTGTGAATTGGGTGTGTGTTGAGTCATAAATAAACAAATCAATTTTTCTTTTGGGTCTGCCCAATAAGTTGTGCCATAATATCCTCCCCAGGCAAAAGAACCTTCACTACGCATACGTAAGTTTGCTGATTTTTCAGATGTCAAGGCAAAACCCAGACTAAAATTATCATCTCCAAAAAAGTTATCCGCGAGTTGGGGACTTAACATTAATTCCACCGTACGTCTTCCCAATATTTGTTTGTTGTTATATTTTCCACCATTCAAAAGCATCTGTAGAAAAATGGCATAATCATATGCGGTGGATGATAAACCGGCCCCACCTGAAAAATAACTTTTTTGGGTGAGCGGATAGGCAGGGTCAATATTTCTGAATGTTGGTGACCATTCTATTATTTTTTGATCATTATCTTCGGTATAGACCGTGGGCAGTCTGTAAGCTTTTGAAGCCGGTACATTAAAATAGGTGTCTTTCATACCCAATGGTTCAAAAATATGCTGTTTGAAATAGGTTTCAAGTGATTTACCACTTATTACTTCTATGAGCGCTCCCAGCAGATCCGTATTTAATCCATATGTAAACCGATCACCAGGATTATGCAGCAAGGGCAAAACAGCCAATGCTTTCATTTTTGATAAAAGATTTTCATTAAAATAGCCTAACCCTGAAGGAATACCATTTTTAGCGTAAATGGCCCGCATCGTATCTATCCCTATATCCGGATAACTTATACCTGATGTATGCGTCAACAAATCTCGAAATGTAATTTCACTCGCAGCAGGTACAGATGTATAACTCGAATCGGCAGCATTATAAGTTTTAATCAGTTTCGGGTTTTTAAACTCCGGTATAAAATCAGAAATACGCTGATCTAACCCCAGCTTTCCCTGCTCAAACAACTGCATGATCGCCAGACTGGTAATCGCTTTAGTCTGGCTCATGATCCTGAATATTGCATCCGGCTTCATCGGTTTTTTAGCTGAAAGATCAGCATATCCGTGCCCTTTGTGATAGACTACCTGATTGTCCCTGACAACCAAGACTACAGCTCCGGCCAGTTGGTTTTTATCCACATAACCTTTCATGATATTGTCTATTTGTGCCAGACGATTATAATCTATCCCGTTGTGCAGTTTTATAACGGGTGAAAGCGTTTGTGAAATGGCCATTTGCAGCGTGCAAAAGACAAAGGCGATACTCAGAATATTTTTCATTTATGTTTGTTTTACCTATTGAATATTATTACTTGTCTTATGATTATGTTTATACATTCCAACTAACTTCTCAATTAAAACTTTAAAATTACGAATATAAAAGTTTTAAACATACCTTAAAGTTTAATTTTCGTTTATTCGAAAATATAAGTTAAAAAGAGCTTTGTTATTTTGCTGTTATTTTAAAGTAAATTTTGTATATTAGCATACTTTTGGTGATCGTAATCGCCAAAAAGTATATATATTTGCGATTATAATCGCCAAAAATGATAAAAAGATCCCTTTTCGATGCCATTAAAGCAAAAATCGACTTTAAGAAGGCCATAATATTGCTGGGCCCGAGACAGGTGGGCAAAACATTTTTAGTCTAAAATAGAGAAGCAGTTAAGACGTCATATCTCATAGTTCATTTAAATCTGTTCTATTACAAAATCAAACAGTCTTTTTCGCTGAGCAATTTATAAGTAAAGACTATTTTATAATTGTGACAAAATTAAACTTATCAATAGATGGTTTAGTATTATGGAAAAGACCGCCCAGATAAGGTCGAAGTTTTCAAATACATGTTTAAAGATATAAATTTAAATGATAAATTTGAAACGTTTCTAAACAATACTTCTACCTTTGTCTAAAACATTCTCAGATTCTTTTTTATTTTGGGCTTATTTACTATACTGTTATAGTAGTGATGTAAAAGAAAAGTTTAAAATAATAAAAAAAAGAGTATTTATTAAATAAAAAAAATTATTTAAACATGAAATTTATTCAATTATTCATTGCTTTATTATTTATCAATAGTCTTCAAGCCCAATTTAGCTTTGATAAAAAAATTATTGAACAAAATACTATTTATAATAATGAAACAGCGGTGGGTGACTTTGACAATAATGGGGAACTTGATATCATTGTGACCAGTTATTCTGGTGGGGAAGTCAATATCTATTTTCAAAAAAATAAAATATTAACAAAGAAAAATATTCTTAAAAACTTAACCCAGCCATCATTATTAATTGTTTCTGATTTTAATAAAGATGGCAAATTAGATTTTGTAATTTCTTTCGGGCCTTCTTCAAATTTATTTACTTTTTTAAATGATGGAAGTGGTATAAATTTTACTCAGAAACTTGGAGGTAATTCAAGTGGATCATCACCAGTAGAAATAACTTCTTTTGATATTAATAAAGATGGTTATGAAGACTTTATAGTTGGATTTGCTCCGTCTGGCATAAAAATGTTTATCAATAAAAAGGACGGAACATTTGATCGTTATAATGTTTCAAATGATTTTAAAAGACCGGGTGGATTGATTTTGAATGACTTCAATAAAGACAATAAGTTAGATATAGTTGCTACTTCATTTTTTGGAAATGAAGTAACAGTTTTTTTTGGAAATGGTGGTAATATTCCTACATTTTTCGCTGAATCTGTAGATAAGTCAATATCATCTCCAAATGGTTGCGCGGTTACTGATATCAATAATGATGGCAAAAATGATATAATAGTAAGCAGCTTTGGAAGCGACAAATTATTTTATTACACATATGATGGAATATTTTTTACAAAAATAGAAATAAGTACTATCTCTGATCCTACACAAATTTCAGTACTGGATCTAAACAAAGATGGGTATAAAGATATAGTTTGTTACGAGCAAGGGAAAAAAGCATTAAAAATATTTACCACGAAAAATGATGGTGTCAGTTTTGAAAGCTATACCCTTGATGAAACAAATAAAACTAATGCATGGACAACTTTTGTAGATTGGGATAAAGATAATGATATTGACATTATTGTGCCTTGTGAATCATCCTTGATGTACTTTGAAAATAAAACGCTTGTATCATCAAATGAAGAATATTTAAATATTTCAGTCAACATTTTCCCAAACCCTGCAGTTGAAGTCGTAAATATTGAATGTGAAGGATTCAGATCTTGTAAGATTTGGGATCTTAGCGGCAGAGAAATATTGACAACCACAACAAACATCATAGACGTATCCTTTTTACAAAATGGATTGTACTGTCTCATTATACACACTAATACCAATAAAATAGTAAAAAAGTTTTATAAAATCTAAAAGC
>WBZP01005545.1_pt1 | contig 12800 bp, 11 predicted proteins | sample 5204301 | NCBI WGS metagenome assembly WBZP01 (sample SAMN12412401, study PRJNA552823) | activated sludge metagenome | isolation source: activated sludge from nitrification reactor of wastewater treatment plant... | place: USA: Pennsylvania | collected 2017
CCCACCGCGCGTCGAAGCGCAGGTTGGGATGCAGGGCCGCGAGCTCGGTGGCGTCGTAGGCGTTCGTGATGTTCACGGACCGGCGGGCGAGGGCGGTGAAGCCCGCGATCGAGGTGAAGCTCTTCGGGACGCGGATCTCCCGGACTTCCTGTCCGGCCTTGAAGAGCGAGAACAGCTCCTGGTTCTTCGTGTCGAGGGCGAAGATCGTCACGCGCTCCGCCTCGACGAGGTCGAGCACGCGGTCCTTGATCTCCACCAGGATCTCGGGGATCCCCTGGGCGGAGTTGATGTGGTTGGCGATGTCGATGAGCTTCTTGCGGTACGAGAGCTCGCGCTGGGTCGCCTCGGCCACGGCCATGTGCCTCGCCTCCTCGGCGCGCGGCCGGGCGGACGAGGTGGCGTCCCCGGTGCTCGCGCGGATTTCGGGAGGATACGCGAGAACGGCGGGAATCGCGTAACCTGCGGGCGAGGAGGCGCGAGGGATGCGACAGGGTGTGTGGGCGTGGGGCGGCGTCGCCGCCATCGCGGGGCTCGTGGCGTCGGCGGCCGGGGTCGGCGCCGACGAGGCCTACCGGGGCGAGGTCCGGCGATGGCGCGCGGAGCGCGAGGCGAGGCTCAGGGCGGACGGCGGCTGGCTGACCGTCGCGGGCCTCTTCTGGCTGGAGGAGGGGCGCAAGTCGTTCGGGTCGGACCCGTCCAGCGACTTCGTGCTGCCCGCGTCGGCCCCGGCGAAGGTCGGCGTCTTCGAGCGGACGGGCACGACCGTCCGCGTGGTGCCCGAGCCCGGCACGGCGGTGCTCCTCGGCGGGAAGCCGCTCGCCGGGCCCGCGACCCTTCGCCCCGACACCACGGGCGAGCCCGACGTGCTCGCCCTCGGGCCGCTGACGATGTCCGTGATCCAGCGCGGCGACCGTTACGGCATCCGCCTCCGCGATCGCGACAACCCCGCGCGGCGCTCGTTCGCGGGCCTCTCGTGGTTCGACGTCGACGAGACCTGGCGGATCGAGGCGACCTTCGTCCCCTACCCGGAGCCGAAGGCGGTCAAGGTGCCGAACGTCCTCGGCCAGATGAACGAGATGCCGAGCCCGGGCTACGCCGAGTTCACCCGCGACGGGCGGACGGTCCGCCTCGACGGCGTTCTCGAGTCGAAGGACGCCGACGAGCTCTTCTACATCGTGCGGGACGGCACGAGCGGGAAGGAAGCCTACGGCGCCGGACGCTTCCTCTACGCGCCGATGCCGAAGGACGGCCGCGTGCGGCTGGACTTCAACAAGGCCTACAGCCCTCCGTGCGCGTTCACGCCCTACGCGACCTGCCCGCTGCCGCCGAAGCAGAACTGGATCCCCGTCCGGGTCGAGGCCGGCGAGAAGGCCCACGGCCACTAGGCCGGAGCCCGCTCGGGGGGCGCGCTCGGGGGCACGAGCGGAACGTCAGGGCGACCTGGTTCCGGCCCAGTAGCCCGTCCTCGCCAGGACCTCGCCCTTCCGGCCGTCCCGGAGCCGCACCTCCAGCGCGTGCCAGCCGGCGGGGCCGGGCGACGGCGTGAAGCTCAGCACGTAGCGGGCGCGGATGTCCTCCAGGACCTCGAGGAAGCTCGCGCGAAGGCCCCCGGCGTCGCTCACCGTGAACGAGCGCCCGCCGGTCACCGCGGCGACGTCCTTCAGGAACGTGTCGCCGCGCTCGCCGGCGTTGCGCGCGGCGACGGTGTAGACGATGGCTTCGGAGCGCCGGGCCGCCTCGACGACGTCGGCGGCGCTCAGCCAGCTCAGGTTGTCCGCGCCGTCGCTGAAGACGACGATCGCGGTGCGCCGCTGGCCCGTCTCCCGGATGCGCAGGGCGGCGTAGACCGCGTCACGGACGGCCGTGCCGCCGAAGGGCCGCAGCGCCGCGAGGGCGTCGCGGATCCGTCGCTTGTCGAGCGTCGGGGCCTGCGCGAGCTGCGTCCGGTAGCGGAAGGTGAGGAGAGTCGCGGTCTCCTCCGGCGCGAGCCCGTCGAGCAGGGCGGAGGCGGCGTCGCGGAGGGCGGCGAGCTTCGGCCCCGCCACGCTGTAGCTCATGTCGAGCGCGAGGACGGCGTCGACCGGCTGGCGCTGCTCGAGCACGGGCTCGACGGCCTGGGGACGGCCCTCGTCGAGCAGCACGAAGTCGGTCGCGCGCAGCCCCTTCACCGGCTTTCCGCGGTCGGTGACGAGCGCCTCGACGCGGACGAGGGAGACGTCCACGCCGAAGACGGGCATCTGCTGCGCGCGGGCGCCGCGCGGAGCGACCGCGACGACGCAGGCGAGAGCCAGGCGAAAGGCGGCGCGCCCGCTCACGGGGCCATCACCCGGTCCCAGAGCCGCTTCATCGTCGAGGCGGCCCCGTCGACGTCGCCGAACGGGTAGTTGGACCAGGGGTCGGCGGCCGCGCCGAGACGCTCCCCGCGCGAGAGCGCCTCGATCACGGCCGTGCGGGCCGCCGCGGATCCGGCCTGTCGCTCGAGCTGGAGGGCGAGGCCCAGGCGCGCGGCCGAGCCGTCGGGCTGCGCCTCCAGCGCGCGGGAGTACGCCCGGAAGGCCGCGCCGGCGTCGCCCCTGCGCTCGGATACCCGGGCCGCGAAGAGGAGGGCCAGGTACCGCTGCCGCGGCGTGCCATCGCGTTGCGCCTGATCGAGCAGGGGCTCGGCCTCGACGACGCGGCCCTCCTCGGCAAGGATCCGGCCGAGGCGCAGGCGAGCCTCGACGATCGACGGATCGACGGCGAGCACGTCTCGGAACGCGTCCGCCGCCTTCTCACGGGTGTGCCGCGACTCGCTCCGGCCTTCGGCGCTCTGGATGTGGGCGAGCCCGTCCCGCGCGACGGCCAGCGCGAGGAGGGCTTCGACGTCCGTCGGGGCGGCGTCGCGGGCCGCCTCGCCGTGCGCCGCGGCGAGGCCCGGGAAACCGACGGCGAGGGCCGCGCCGGCCGCGGCCGAGTGGTAGTCGGCGGGGGCGATGCGGGGGCTCAGCCGGCGCTCGGCGGGGAGCCCCGCGTCCTTCACCCGGTCGCTCGCCACCTCGGCGGTCCAGCGCACGAGGGCTCCTCCCGCCGCGAGCTGCGCCTCGCCCTCCGCCTGGTTCGTCTCCTGGAGCGCCCGCAGCCCGGCCTCGAGGTGGAGGAGGGCGGCCCACTCGACGTGGCGGAGGTCCAGCTCGTCGGGAGACGAGGCCCGTTCGCGGAGCTGCCCCCCGCGCGATCGGAGCTGGCGCTGGGCCTTCGCGACCTCGGACGTCGTCCACGTTCGGATCGCGTCGACCGCCGTCGCGCTTCCCGTCCGGCGGTAGCTCGCGCCGAGGGCCAGGTACTCCGGGGCGTCGTGCCGCGCGCCCTCCGCCGCGCCCGTCGCCGCGAGCAGGAGGGCCAGGAGCATCATCGGGTCGTCCGGGTCAGCGCACCGTGAAGACGAGGAAGTACTGGTAGGGGAGGAACGAGTGCTCGGCCGCGAGGCGGAAGCCGGCGTTCTCCATCTCGCGCACGAGGTCCTCGCGCGCGATCTTCATCCCCGGAGGCGGCCCGACCGGGAGGTCCCGCTTGTGGAAGTCGATGTGGACGACCTGCCCGCCCGGCTTGAGCACGCGCTTGAGGCGCTCGAGGTACTTCCCGTGGTCCTCGACGTGGTGCCAGGTGTCGACGACGACGACCCGGTCGACCGACGCGTCGGGCAGCAGCGGGTCGTCGGGCTCGGAGAGGATCGTCGCGACGTTTGCGATCTTCGCGTCCCGGATCCGCCGGTTCAGGTGGCGGATCATGTCGGGGCTCACGTCGACCGCGTACACGCGTCCGGCGGGTCCCACCGCGCGGGCGAAGCGCAGCGTGAAGTAGCCGGATCCGGCACCGACGTCGGCCACCGTCTCGCCCGGGCGCAGGGCCAGCGCTTTCAGGACCTCGTCCGGCTTCTGATAGGCGTCGCGGGCCGGGTCGTCGAGCGACGCGATGTAGGCCCGCGGGTCGTCGTGGCGGTGGTGCATCTCCGCCGGCGGGGCCGAGGCCTGGGCCCGGGCGGTGGACGCGAGCGCCAGCGCGAGGAGAAGGAGCGGCGCGAGCCGGTGCGTCACGAGCGCACCAGCGAGGCCACGCCGTCGACGAGCCGGTCGACCTCGGCCGTCGTCGTGTAGCACGCGCAGCCGGCCCGCACGAGGCCGTCGTCCGCGTGCCCCAGGCGCCGGGCAACGGTCGTCGCGTAGAAGTCGCCGTTCGACACGAAGACGGCGCGCTCGGCGAGGGCCCTCGCCACTTCTTCGGACGTCCGTCCGGTCACGACGAACGAGACGGTGGGGGTCCGCGGGGCGGTCGGGGGAGGGCCGTAGAGCGTCACGCCGTCGATCGCCCGCAGGCCGGACCAGAGGCGCTCGACGAGGGCCTGGCCGCGCCGGTGGAGGGCGCCGGCGGCGTTCACGAGGCGCGATCGCCGGCCGTCGCCCTGGGCGAGCGAGGCCAGGAAGTCGATGGCCGCGCCCGCGCCGACGATGCCCTCGTGGTTTTGCGTCCCGGTCTCGAGGCGGTCGGGAGCGTTCTCCGGGGCCGGCTCGAGCTTCGGCACGTCGAGCGCCTCGAGGAGCTCCTGGCGCGCCCACAGGACCCCGACGTGCGGGCCGTAGAACTTGTAGGCGGAGCACACGAGGATGTCGGCGCCGAGCGCCGCCACGTCGACGAGGGCGTGGGCCGCGTAGTGGACGGCGTCGACGTAGGCGAGCGCGCCGCGCTCGTGGGCGAGCCGCGCCGCGTGGGCCACGTCGTTCACCGTCCCGAGCGCGTTCGACGCCGCCCCGATCGCGACGAGGCGCGTCCGGGGGCCGACCGCGCGGTCGAGGTCGTCGAGGTCGAGCTGGCCGGTCAGCGGGCGGAAGCGAGCCACGCGGATCGTGAGCCCTCGCTCGCGGGCGAGCTGGCGCCACGGGTCGGAGTTCGCGTGGTGGTCGAGCTCGGTCACCACGATCTCGTCGCCCGCGCTCCACTGGCGCGCGAGCGCGCGGCCCACGTGGAAGGTGAGCGAGGTCATGTTCGCCCCGAACGCGACCTCGGACGGCCGTCCGCCGAGGAAGTCGGCGAGCGCCGCCCGCGCCTGGGCGAGCGCCGCGTCCGTCTCGACGCTCGTGGGGTAGGCCCAGTGGGTGTTCGCGTTGTGGTGCAGCAGGTAGTCGGCCATCGCGTCGACGACCGCGAGGGGGACCTGCGTTCCGCCGGGGCCGTCGAAGTAGGCGACCGGCCGGTCGTTGTGGCGGCGCTCCAGGGCCGGGAAGTGCGATCGGACCTGCTCGACGGGGACGATGTCTTCGGACGTGGGCGTGGCCAGGCTCATGCGTTCACCTGGCCCGGAGCATACCTCGACCCCCGGGCGACGAGCGACCGGCCGCGTCAGGCCGCGCGCGGGCCCCGCAGCACTCGGGCGGGCAGAAAGACGATGGCCTTCACCAGCTCGAGGACGCCGCCCACGGCGATGCCGACGATCCGGAAGGGCAGCGTGAGCAGCCACACGACGGGGTAGAGGACGAGGGCGAGGAGCGCGAGCGGCCAGCACACGACCAGCAGGATCAGCCAGAGCAGGAACTTGGCCATCTCTCACCTCCTCCCGTGCGGGAGCCCTCGCTCTTCATGACGCATGCGCGGCCCCGGGCGTTCCATGCCCGGAGCGGCTAGCATCTGCCCGTGCCCTCGCCGCTCCCGATCGACGCGTACGTGCCGCTCGTTCGCGCCGCGCTCGCCCGGGCGCGGGCCGCGGTCCTCGTGGCCCCGCCCGGTTCGGGAAAGACCACTCGAGTGGCGCCGGCCCTGCTCGAGGACGGGCCGGTCTTCCTGCTCCAGCCCCGCCGGGTGGCCGCGCGCTCGATCGCGCGGCGGATCGCGGAGGAGCAGGGGCTTCCGCTCGGCGAGGACGTCGGGTGGCAGGTGCGCTTCGAGCGGCGCTTCACCGCGCGCACGCGTCTCCTCGTGGCCACCGAGGGGGTCCTCACGGCGCGGCTCCAGTCGGACCCGTTCCTCACCGGCTTCCGCACGATCGTGCTCGACGAGTTCCACGAGCGCAGTCTGCACGCCGACCTCGCGCTCGCCCTCGCGCGCCAGGCGTGGCGCGCGAGAGAAGACCTGCGGATCCTCGTGATGTCAGCGACCCTCGACGCGGAGCCGGTTGCCCGCTTCCTGCACGGCTGCCCGGTCGTCGAGGCGGGCGGACGGCCGTACCCGGTCGAGGTGTCCTACGCGCCGGGAACGGGAGTGGCGGAGGCCGTGCGCGCCGTCCTCGCCCGGCCGGGCGGCCACGTCCTGTGCTTCCTGCCGGGAGCGCCCGAGATCCGGAGGGCCGAGGCGGCCCTGGCCGGCGTGCCGGCGCGCGTGCGGCCGCTCCACGGCCGGCTGAGCGCCGAGGAGCAGGACGCCGCGCTCGCGCCGTCGCCGGGCGCCCGCAAGGTCGTGCTCGCGACGAACGTGGCGGAGACGTCGCTCACCGTCGACGGCGTGACCGACGTCGTCGACACGGGACAGCAGAAGGTCCTCCGGTTCGACCCGGCCAGGGGCCTCGACCGGCTGGTGCTCGAGCGCGTGTCCGCCGACTCGGCGGAGCAGCGCGCCGGCCGCGCGGGGCGGACCGGCCCGGGCCGGGTCGTCCGGCTCTGGGACGCGCGGGACCGGCTCCGCCCGCGGAGGGAGGCCGAGATCGCCCGCGTGGACCTCGCCTCCCCGGCGCTCGATGTGCTGGCGTGGGGCGGCGACCCGCAGACGTTCGAGTGGTTCGAGGCACCCGAGGCCGGGCGGCTCGAGGCCGCGCTACGCCTGCTCGAGCGGCTCGACGCGACCCGCGCCGGACGCCTGACGAGCCGGGGCGAGGCGATGCACCGGCTTCCGCTCCACCCGCGCCTCGCCCGCGTCGTCGTCGAGGCCGGTGGGCGTCGCACCGCGGCCGCCTGCGCGGTCCTCGCCGAAGGCTGGCGGCCGGCCGGCGAGCCGCCGACGACCGATTCCGACGTGCTGACCGCGGCGGACCGGCTCGCCGACGCGCCGGCCGGAGTGAGAGCGGCGGCGCGCGAGATCGAGCGGGTGGCGCGGGGGGCCGGCCCGGGGAGGCGAACGGGCGAGACTGACGAAGCGATCCGGCGCGCGCTGCTCGCCGGATTCCCGGATCGCGTGGTGAGACGCCGCGAGCCGCTGTCTCCCCGCCTCCTGCTCCCGACGGGGCAGGGCGCGGTCCTCGGACGCGAGAGCGGGGTGCGCGGCGGCGAGCTCCTCCTCGCGCTCGACGTCACGGGCGGCGCGGCGGGAGACGCCGGCGAGCCGATCGTGCGGGCCGCGAGCCTCGTCGAGCGCGAGTGGCTCGCGCCGATCGACACCGAGACCGTGCACCGGTTCGACGAGCCGTCCGGCGCCGTCCGCGCCTTCGCCTGCGATCGATACGAGGGCCTCCTTCTCGGCGAGCGGCCGGTGCCCGTCGACCCGGACCGGGCCGCCGAGCTGCTGGCCGCGGCGCTCGTGCGGCGCGGCCTCGGCGGGCCGGCCTCGGCTCTCGCCAACCGGCTGCGCGCGGCCGGCCTCGAGGCCGACCTGCACGCCGCCGTGCTGGCCGCCTGCCGAGGACGCACCCGCCTGCCCTCCCTCGAGCGCCCCGAGGAGTGGCTCGACCCCGGCGTGCGGGCGCGGCTCGACCGCCTCGCGCCAGCCCGCCTCACCCTCCCGAGCGGCCGCACCGCCGCCCTGGAGTACCGGGACGACGGCGCGATCGTCGCCGCGGTGAAGCTGCAGGAGCTCTTCGGCCTCGCCGACACCCCGCGCATCGGACCGCGCCAGTCGCCCGTTCTGTTCGAGCTGCTCGCGCCGAACGGCCGCGCGGTGCAGACGACGCGCGACCTCCGCAGCTTCTGGGAGCGGACGTATCCCGAGGTCAGGAAAGAGCTTCGCGGCCGCTACCCGCGGCACCCGTGGCCCGAGGACCCGTGGAGCGCCGAGCCGACGCCCCGCGCCAGGAAACGACGCGGATGATGCGGGTCATTCGCCGCGCGGGAGGGAAGGCGCTATCCTTGCTGGCTGAAACGTCCCGTCGGCCGCTGCTGGTGCGCCCGACGCGAAGGCACCACGGAGAGCCATGACCAACGACCTCGTGATCGGGATGGCCGGGTCGGGCGGAGACGGGATCGTCTCCGCCGGGGACGCGATGATCACCGCGGCGGCCCTCGACGGCTACCACGCGATCCTCACCAAGAGCTTCGGTCCACAGATCCGCGGAGGAGAGTCCTCCTGCCGCGTCCGCTTCGCGACCCAGCCCGTGCACAGCTCCGGCGGCACCCTGGACGTCGCGGTCGCCCTCAACTGGGAGGACTTCCTCAAGTTCGGCGGCGAGCTGCCCGTCGACGGCCACACGACGGTCGTCTACGACGCGGCCACGAACGTGCCCCCGGAGCGCGTCCCCCTCGCGGGCGTCGTGCCCTGGGAGGCGATCCCCGTCCCCATCGGCGAGATGGCCCGGAAGACCGCGGGCACCGAGCGCGCCAAGAACTCGGTCGTGCTCGGCCTGCTGTCGAGCTGGCTCGGCGTCGGCCGCGAGTCGCTCCTCGCCGGGGTCCGGAAGAAGTTCGCGAAGAAGGGCGCCGAGGTCCTGCAGGGCAACGAGAGCGCCTTCGCGGCCGGGTTCGAATGGGCGTCGCAGCGCCCGCTGCGCGAGCCGCGAACGATCGCCGCGTCGGCCGGCGCCACCTCCGGCAAGATGGTCGTCGACGGCAACGAGATGTGCGCGGCCGCCGCGATCTTCGCGGGATGCGACTTCTTCGGCGGCTACCCGATCACGCCCTCGTCCGAGATCATGCACTTCTTCGGGCGCGAGGTCTGGAAGTACGGCGGCGTGATGGTGCAGTGCGAGGACGAGATCGCCGGCATCGGCGCCGTCGTCGGCGCGTCGTTCGCCGGCAAGAAGGCGATGACCGCGACCTCGGGTCCCGGCATGTCGCTCAAGACCGAGATGCTGGGCCTCGCCTCGATCGCGGAGATCCCGCTCGTCTGCGTGAACGTCCAGCGCGGCGGCCCCTCGACGGGCATCCCGACGAAGAGCGAGCAGTCCGACCTCTTCCAGGCGTGCTTCTCGGCCCACGGCGACGTCGTGCGCCCGGTGCTGGCGCCGGTCTCCGTCGCGGACACGTTCGGCCTCACCGTCGAGGCCTTCAACGTCGCGGAGCACTACCAGACGCCGGTCGTCCTCCTCTCCGACCAGGAGATCTCGCAGCGCAAGGAGACGGTCGACCCGATCGACACGTCGGAGGTCCGGGTCGTCAACCGCCGGGTCCCGCGCGGCGACGAGCTCGAGCGCTACGAGCGCTTCAAGATCACCGACTCCGGCATCAGCCCGATCAGCCACCCCGGCCTGCGCGGCGGGAACTACCTCGCCTCGGGCATCGAGCACAACGAGAAGGGCGCCCCGACCGCGAGCGGCGAGGTGCACGCGCGGATGAACGACAAGCGGATCCGCAAGCTGGACCCGCTCAAGCACCGCCGCGACCTATTCGTGATCGAGGGCGACCTCGACGCGCCGGTCGCCCTCGTCGCGTGGGGGAGCATCGCCGGGACGGCCCAGGAGGCGCTCGAGATGGCGCGCTTCGAGGGCATCCGCGCGAAGCTCCTCGTGCCGAAGCTCCTCTTCCCGGTGGCCGAGGAGGTCTACAACGACTTCTTCCGCACGGTGCGGGCCGGCCTCGTCGTCGAGCAGTCGCACCAGGGGCAGCTCTACCGGATCCTGCGGATGTACGCGAACGTCCCCGCGGGCGTCGTCTCGGTGGCGAAGAGCGGCTCCAACCCGATCCTGCCCTCCTCGATCGTCGAGAGGCTGCGCAAGGTGGTCCTGGGCCTGCAGCGCGAGCGCGTGGGCGAAGTCGAGCCGGCCGGCTAGGAGCGAGCGAGAAGATGAGCACCCTGACGCATTCCATCGAGCCGTACCAGGCGAAGGACTACAAGAGCGACCTCAAGCCGATCTGGTGCCCGGGCTGCGGCGACTACGGCGTCGTGCAGGCCATCTACCGCGCGCTCGCCAACGTCGCCCGGCCGCCGCACGAGATCGCCTTCGTCTCCGGCATCGGCTGCTCGAGCCGCATCCCCGGCTACACCACGGCCTACGGCTTCAACAGCGTCCACGGCCGGGCACTGCCGATCGCCCAGGGCATCAAGCTCGCGAACCCGGAGCTGCTCGTGCTCGTGGCCGGCGGCGACGGCGACGGCTTCTCGATCGGCGGCGGCCACGTGGCCCATGCCGTCCGGCGCAACATGGACCTCACGTACATCGTGATGGACAACCAGATCTACGGCCTCACGAAGGGCCAGCTCTCGCCCACGTCGCCCCGCGGGCTTCACACCGCCTCGTCCACCTGGGGAAGCCTCGAGGACCCGGTGAACCCGCTCCTCTACGTGCTCGGCTACGGCGCGAGCTTCGTCGCGCAGGGGACGCCGGCCGACATGCAGGGGCTCGCGGCGATGGTCGAGGAGGCGATCCGCTTCCCCGGCTTCGCCTTCGTGAACGTGCAGTCGCCCTGCGTCACGTACGGGCAGGAGGAGCAGCAGCTGAAGGCCCACAAGGCCGGCATGCAGACGCTCGCGAGCCTCGGGCACGACCCGACCGACCGGCTGAAGGCGATGGCCCTCGCGTCGGAGTACGGCACGAAGCTCTACACCGGCGTCTTCTACCGCAACCCGCAGCCGCCGCCCACGTACGAGGCGGAGGCGAGGCGGCGGCAGGCGGATGCGGGCGCGCAGGCCCGGCCCAAGGAGCGAATCCTGGAGATGTTCCGCCCGCAGCGCTAGGCGCCGCCCATGATCGACCCGCACCCCATCGTGCTCGTGGCCATGGGCGGCCACGCGTTCATGCAGCCGGGGGAGAGGGGGACGATCGAAGACCACGAGAGGAACGCGGCCACGATCGCCGCGCTCCTCATGACCCTCGTCGAGCGCAACTACTACATCTGCGTCACCCACGGGAACGGGCCGCAGGTCGGGAACCTCCTCATCCAGCAGGAGCTCTCGCGCGAAGAAGTGCCGCCGCTGCCGCTCGACGTGCTCGTGGCGGCGACCGAGGGCAGCCTCGGCTACATCCTCCAGCAGGCGCTGCTCAACGAGCTGCGCAAGCGCCAGACGAAACGGTACGTCGTCACCGTCGTCACCCAGGTCGTTGTCGACGAGAACGACCCCGCCTTCGGCAACCCGACGAAGCCGATCGGCCCGTTCCTCTCGCGGGAGGAGGCCCTCCGCCGGCGCGACACGCTCGGCTGGAAGGTGAAGGAGGACTCGGGCCGCGGCTGGCGCCGCCTGGTGCCCTCGCCCGACCCGCTGCGGGTCATCCAGCGCCACATGATCCGCGACGCCGTGCGCCAGGGCCACATCGTCGTGGCGAGCGGCGGCGGCGGCATCCCGGTGAAGCGGCAGCCGGACGGCCAGTTCGCGGGGCTCGAGGCGGTGATCGACAAGGACCTCACGTCGAGCGTGCTCGCGACCGACGTGGGGGCCGCGCTCCTCGTCATCCTGACCGCCGTGCCGCAGGTCTACGTGCGGTTCGGCCAGCCCGACCAGCGGGCCCTCGGCGCGGTGACGCTCGAGGAGATCGAGCGCCTGCACGGCGAGGGCCACTTCCCGCCTGGCTCCATGGGCCCGAAGATCGAGGCGGTCATCCGCTTCCTGCGGGCCGGGGGCCGCCGCGCGCTCATCACCAACCCCGAGAGCCTTCCCCTCGCCATCGAGGGAAGGGCCGGGACGCACTTCGTGGGAGGGATATAGCGTGGACGACCGGCCTCTCGGCTGGGGCCTCATGGGCACCGCGCGGATCAACCGGCGCCTCATCCCGCCGCTCGGCGAGTCGAAGGGCAACCGCCTCGTCGCGGTCGCGAGCCGCGACCTCGCGCGGGGGGAAGCCTACGCCCGGGAGTGGGGGATCGGGCGCGTGCACGGCTCGTACGAGGCGCTGCTGGCCGATCCCGAGGTCGACGCCGTGTACGTGCCGCTGCCGAACCACCTCCACGCCGAGTGGTCGATCCGGGCCGCGCGGGCCGGGAAGCACGTCCTGTGCGAGAAGCCGCTCGCGCTCCGCGTCGAGGACGTGGACGCGATGGAGGCGGCGGCCCGCGCGGGCGGGGTCGCGCTCGCGGAAGGCTTCATGTACCGCCACCACGCGCAGACGCTGAAGGCGAAGGAGATCCTCGCTTCCGGCGTGATCGGCGAGGTGCGCTTCGTCCGCGGGACCTTCACCTTCCCGATGGCGCGGCCCAACGACGTGCGCCTGCGCCCGGAGTACGGCGGGGGGAGCCTGTGGGACGTCGGCTGCTACCCGCTGAGCTTCACCCAGTTCCTCCTCGACGCGGCGCCCGTCGAGGTGTTCGGCCGCCGCGCCGACGGGCCGACCGGCGTCGACCTGACCTTCGCCGGCCAGCTCCTCTTCGCGAGCGGCGTGCTCGCGCAGTTCGACTGCGGCTTCACGAGCCCGCTGCGCGCCGAGCTCGAGGTGGCGGGCACCGAGGGCACGCTGCGGGTGCGCCTGCCCTGGCAGCCCGACCCCGCGCAGCCGATGCTCCTCCGGCGGGGCGACGACGTGGTGGAGGTTCCCGTCGAGTCTCGCGAGAGGTTCCTCCTCGAGATCGAGGACCTCGAGGCGTGCGTGCGAACGGGCCGTGCACCTCTCGTCTCGATCGCCGAGAGCCGCCGCAACGTGCGGACGATCGCGGCGCTCTACGAGTCGGCTCGCGAGGGCCGCCCGGTCCGGCTGTAGTCGCCCACGCGCCCGTCCCCCGCCGGGCGCTCCGCTCAGCCGCGGGTGCTCGCCCTCGGGATCCGCG
>WBZP01002717.1_pt3 | contig 12799 bp, 9 predicted proteins | sample 5204301 | NCBI WGS metagenome assembly WBZP01 (sample SAMN12412401, study PRJNA552823) | activated sludge metagenome | isolation source: activated sludge from nitrification reactor of wastewater treatment plant... | place: USA: Pennsylvania | collected 2017
GCAGCTAGGCGTCGCGACCAAGCTCAATCCGGATTGGCAGTTCCTATGCCGGTTGCGTGATGCAGGACGGGCAAGGGCCGCCGATTGGCTTGAGATGCACTTTGATGACGTGGGCGAACGCTCAACGATCGATCTGGCCGAAGTGTTTCACTAGGGGCCGCGCGGATGGTGAGAGGTCTTTGCCATGCTGGTCGATCCGCCAAGTGCCTGGAAATTTCCACCATGGCGGGTGTTGGTCCGTGATGGAACGAGCGTCAATGCCCTGCCTGAGCGCGTGCGCCGCGTCGTTGAAGATGAGGACCGGGCGAGCGAGCGGCTGATCGGCAATGTACAGCTCTTGATTGGCGTATTGCTGTGGATGCTCTACCTCAGCGCTCCGCGGCCCGTGGACGCCGCTCTGACCATGTTTGCGCCGGTACCGTTTGCGCTCGCCGCATTCACGCTCTTTTCTGCCTACCGGCGCTGGCTCATTCTGCGCCGCAAGGTGCCGGACTGGTTCGTCGGCATTTCAATTGCAGCCGATGTCGGCCTGGTGCTCGGCCTCATCTGGTCATTCCATGTGCAATACGGACACTCCGCCGGTTTTGCGTTGAAAGCGCCGACGTTTGCCTATCTCTTCGTCCTCGTGGTCTTACGATCGCTACGATACGACCCACGCTATGTGCTCGCGGCGGGCCTCGCAGGCGCGCTCGGCTGGGCCGGACTGACGGGCGCCGCCGTTCTGGCTTCGGGCGTCAATGCCATAACACGGAGCTTTTCGGAGTATCTGCTGTCCGATCGCATTTTGATCGGTGCGGAGGTTGAGAAGATCATATGCCTGCTGCTTGTCACGGCGCTTCTTACGGCGAATGCCAGGAGGGCGCAGCGCACGCTGGTCGCCGCGTTGCGCGAGCAGGCGGCACTTGGCGAAGTGAGGAGATTTCTGCCGAAGGGCGTCGCAGACCAGATCACAGCGTCGGAGAAGTTGATAGAGGCCGGAAATGCCACGGATCGCGACGCGGCGATTCTGATGCTCGATATCCGCGGCTTCACTGGCCTCTCCATGCGCGTGCCGCCAGCCCAAGTCGTTCACATCCTCACGGCTTTTCACGCCCGCGTCATCCCGATCGTGCGGGCCCATGGCGGCGTGATCGACAAGTTTATGGGTGATGGCGTCATGGCGACGTTTGGCGCAGCCAATGCCTCAGCAACGTATGCCGCCGACGCGCTGAGGGCACTCGATCAGATCCTCATCGCAGCACAGCAGTGGCAACGCTCGCTTGCGCCCTTGGGCATCAATGAGACTTTGAGCGTCAATGCTGCCGTCGCGGCAGGCCATGTGGTCTTTGCCACGTTGGGTGACGGGGACCGGCTGGAATATACGGTGATTGGCGAAGCGGTGAATCTCGCGGCCAAGCTTGAAAAACACAACAAGGTCGAAAAGAGCCTCGCGCTCGTTCCCAGTGATACGGTCTTGTTGGCATACGCACAGGGCTATGCCGGCGGATCTGAGTTCGTGAGCAGGCCGGGCGCACGCGTTGCCGGGGTCGCGGGGTTGATCAACCTCCAGGCCCGCATGAGTGGACCTTCGCAATAGCCCGGCGCTATCGAATGGGTTCTTATTCGATATTTCCGTTCCGAGGCGCGCCAGGCTCAATGTCTCGCATCAGCGCTTTATTGCTGCTGGCAACTTCAAAACGGAGAACCCCCCGATGAACACGACCAGAACTTCCAATCTTGCTCTCGCCCTCGCTTGTGGAATTGCCGCTTCGCTCGCACTCGGCACGCCATCGGCATATGCGGGTCAATGCCCGGCCGGAAAAGTCACCACCGATGGTCAAAAGGCAGGCGCACAGGCCCACAAGGGCGTCGCTGAAAAGCTCCTCGGCCAGATCGACCTTTCAAAGGAGAAGGTTGCGGTTGCCGGCCATCACCTGCGCATGCGCCAGCTCGATATCAAGCCCGGCGGAGAAGTGGCGTGGCACAGCCATGCCGATCGGCCGGCGCTGATCTACGTCGTCTCGGGCACGATCACCGAATACGCGAGCACGTGCCAGGTGCCCATCGTGCACACCGCCGGCGAACTCTCGATTGAGCAGGGCGGGTTGTCACATTGGTGGAAGAACACCTCCAACGCGCCCGTGGTCCTGATCTCGGCCGACCTCGCCGCAGATCCAGCCGATCATAACATGTAACGGCCAAATGGCCCGGTGCCGCGCGCCTCACCATTGTGGCGCGCGGCAGACCCACACCCCTAGATCCGAATGCACCTGGAGGTTTGCCGATGCATGCACCGCACTCTAGAGTGAGCAGCACGCGGGCCGGTGGGCAGCCAGTGCCGGTTGCCAGCAGCGCATTTCAACTGCTCGTCATCGGCACAATGGCATTCCTCACCGTGGCCGATCTCTTTGCCACGCAGGCGCTGTTGCCGGCATTGACGGCACACTATCAGGTCCGGCCGGCTGAGATGGGCCTGGCGGTCAATGCGTGTACGCTGGGTATGGCCGCCGGCGGTTTGCTGATCGCACTGTACGGTCAAAAGATCGAACGGCGGATCGGCATCGTTGCGAGCCTCATTTGTCTATCGATACCGACCGTGCTCCTGGCCTTGGCGCCGAACCTCTGGGTGTTTGCCGCCCTGCGCGTCATGCAGGGATTGTGCATGGCTTCCGCATTCGGGTTGACGCTGGCGCATCTTGGCGACCGCTTTACGGCGGAAGAGACGGGAAGCGTGTTTGCCGCCTACATCACCGGCAATGTGGCGAGCAATCTCATCGGCAGGTTGATCGCCACATCCGTCGCCGATACTGCGGGACTTGCCGCCAGCTTCGCCACGTTTGCGATCCTCAATATCGCCGGGGCGGCGCTGGCGCTCTCCTTCGTCAGGCGGATGCCGACCACGGTCAGCGCCTCGACCCCATCGGTTGCGATGACTGAGGCTTGGTCGGATCATCTGAGGCAGCGCGAGCTGCGTGCGGCCTTTGCCATCGGCTTCTGCATTCTGTTCGCGTTCATCGGAACCTTCACGTATGTCAACTTCGTGCTCGTGTCGCCGCCGCTGTCGGTTGGCATGATGACGCTGGGCTTCATCTACTTTGTGTTTCTACCCTCAATCCTGACGACGCCGCTCGCCGGCCCGGCCGTGCGCCGATTTGGCGCTGGCCCGTCTCTGCACGCCGCTCTTGCCGCGGCTTTGATGGGCTTGCCGTTGCTCGTCGCAAAATCACTCGGCCTGGTCCTTGCCGGAATGGCGCTCGTGGCTGCCGGCACGTTCTTCGCGCAAGCCGTGGCCACGGGTTTCGTCGGCCGATCCGCCATGCACAGCCGGGCGGCTGCGAGCGGGCTTTATCTCGCGAGTTATTTTGCCGGTGGACTCGTGGGAACCGCTGTCGTTGGGCAGCTCTTCGATCACTTCGGCTGGGAGGCTTCGGTGTTGGGAGTGGCTGGCGCACTTCTTGTCGCGGCGTGGCTCGCCACAAGGCTGGTGCCGAAATAGCGATCGGCGGCTCTAGCGGAAGTTGGCAACGCGTGCCGCCTGCTCGGCAATCACTCTGGCGTTGTTGCTCGCCTTATCGCCAGCGGGCATGCCATGCACGGTGACGTGCGGATTGGACCATAGCGGCAAGCGCATGCATCCATCGCAGCTGTCCTTGTAGGCCATCATCGTCCGCCACTGCTTGCCCTGTACGTATCCGTGACCGAACGCGAACGGCAGTGTGCTTTCATCGAGCGCCGCGTCGTGGCGCGCGCCGATCAGATGGCCAATTTCGTGGGCCAGGGAATACATGGTCGCGGCGCAGCCGTGATGGACGGCGGCAAAAGCGCGTTCCGGCCGGGCATAGACTTCAGCGGCCAGTCCGCAGCCGTTAGGATCATCGACGATCAGCAATCCCACATCGGCCGCGTGAGCGTCGCGCAGTTGGTGCACTTCATCCATGTAGCCATCACGGTCGTTGGCAAAGCGAAACACGTGATCGAAATGACTGCCGCTTTCCACATACGCGGTCTGGTAGGCGTATGCCAATTCGAGCACAACATTGCCGATGCCGCTGTTGCGGAATGATTGATTGGCTTCCTCTATGGCGAGCGCAATGAGATCCGTTTCGATGTCGGCATAGTGCTTTGCAGAGCCGGCCGTGTAGGCAACGAGGACGCGGATGGTGACGGGATTTTGCGGCTTCCCGGCTTTGGATCGCGGCAGCTTGATCGCGCCTAAGTCGGGAGCGGTGAGGGCCGGGCGATCGGGTGAAACGGCCTCAGACGCTGCGTCTTCCTGGTCGCGGCTGTTGGCGCGCGTGGCGGGAACCGGGCGGGGCTCTAGTCCGCGATCGGGGGGCGGGCTCTCCATGAGCATGCTCGCATCGCCTTTCGTTACGAGCGGATCGGTCTTCATGTTCATCTTCTCCCGCATCTGGGACGGCATGGGAGCGTGATCGGGCGGGAGGGCTTCGGCGTTCATTTCGATGACGGCGTGCATGCCGCCGCCCATGGCGCGGATTGCGAAAAGCTTTCCGTGATATGTCACCGTACCGGTCAGCCGACCTGATGGCCACCACAGCAGCGTCACCGGCTCGCCGGTGGACGTGACCGTGCCGTGCCACACGTAGTTGCTCGCCGTTTTTGTGATCGATGTGCGCCGTGCCGTGACGGTGATGTTTACACTCAAGGCGATGACGATATCCGATGGCGGCGCCTTATCCCCCCTGTCGTGCATGCCTCTGGTCAATGCGTACTCTTCGGTGCTGGGCTCCGGCAGCGCCATCATGCTCATGCCCATGGCGGCCTTCGAACTCATGGCCTCATTGATCATCGAGGTTTGTGCCTCGGTCATGGGTGCGGCATGGGGCATGGGGGCAAGGATGTGATTTGAGCTGTCATCAAGCTTGGTGATCTTGACGCCCAGGCGCTGTGCTTCTGCAGCAAACGCTTTGAAGCGCTTTGTATCAACCACCCACAACTCGGCCTTTGTCATCTCAAGCACTTCGCCTTTTGGCCGTCCGGCGGCGGCATGAAGCGCGGCGTAGGAAGCACTGCCAGCCGCCGGGAGATGAGAGAGGATGGCGTTGATCTTGCCGTTATGAGAATCGGCGTGCGCCCCGGCCGCAGCAAGGACTAGAGACGCAGCCACGGCGGCGGTGGGGCTATGAAAATCGCGAAATCGCATTTGGATCTCCAGCGGCGGCAAATGCAGGGGCGGCCCCGCGAGCGTGACACTCGCGAGGCCTGACCGGACTTTCGAAATGGGACGATCCGGCCTATTTGCCCTTCGACTTGGTCTCCATGTCGGCCAAGATCTGGTCCCAGACGCCATGTGGCGAGAAGCTGTCGCCGGCTTTGCAGGAATTGTAGGCGTCGAGCGATTTGCGAACCGCGTCGGCGAGTTCGTAGCCAGACATCTTGTCGACAAAGATGCTCATTTTGCCCATGTGGGTTTTGAAGCCGCCGTCGCAATCCTCCTTGGCCAGGGCCGGAGTGGCGAGTGCGGCAAAGGCAGCGACAACGGCTGCTGCGGACAAGAATTTCATGAACGTTCTCCTGTGGGTCTCATCTAAAGCCGCACCAAAGATCGGGTGCGGTTGATGCAGACGCTATCGCCGGGCCGGAGGGTTCTGAAATGCCGATTGGGTCTTGAAACGATAGCCAGGAAGTATGCCTGCCGCTGTAACGGCGGCGGACCCGCGTGTTCACGCCAACGCCCAACGCCTCCACAGCTGGCACTGGTCCGGCTGTGGAGGTGGACGGCACGTCTTGCCGACCTGAAACGGGAGATTTGACGAGTGTCCGGCGCGCGGCCGGCGAACGGCTGCCACGTGGCGGGTCAGTGGCCGTCTTTGACGTAGGTGTCCATGGGCGGGCATGAGCAGACGAGATTGCGGTCGCCGTAGGCATTGTCGACCCGGTTCACGGGCGGCCAATATTTGTCAATCCGGAAGGCGCCAGGCGGAAAGCAGGCCTGTTCGCGCGTGTAGGGGTGGTGCCATTCGCCGACAAGATCTTCAACCGTATGCGGCGCGTTCTTCAACGGGTTATCCTTGCGGTCGCTGCGGCCGTCCTCAATGGCGCGGATCTCCTCGCGGATCGACAGCATGGCATCGCAGAAGCGATCGAGCTCGGCCTTGGTTTCCGATTCCGTCGGTTCGATCATGAGCGTGCCCGTGACCGGCCAGCTCATCGTTGGGGCATGGAAACCGCTATCGATGAGACGCTTGGCGATATCCTCGACGGTGACGCCCGTGGCGGCTGTCAGCCCGCGTACATCGATGATGCACTCATGCGCGACGCGGCCAGACTTGCCTTTGTAAAGGATCGGGTAGGCGGCTTCGAGCCGCCTGGCGATGTAGTTGGCGCTGAGGATGGCGACGCGCGTTGCCTGTGTCAAACCGCGTCCGCCCATCATGAGAATGTAGCTCCACGAGATCGGCAGGATCGATGGTGAGCCGTAAGGTGCGGCAGAGACTGTGATCTGCCGTCCATCCGTCGCGGGGTGGCCCGGCAGGAACGGAATAAGGTGCGCCTTGACGCCGATTGGTCCCATGCCGGGGCCGCCGCCGCCGTGCGGAATGCAGAACGTCTTGTGCAAATTGAGGTGGCTGACGTCGGAGCCGATTTCGCCAGGCTTTGCTAGGCCGACGAGCGCATTGAGATTGGCGCCGTCCATGTAGACCTGCCCGCCGCAGGCGTGCGTGATGCTGCACAGCTCCCGCACGCTTTCCTCAAAGACGCCGTGCGTCGAAGGATAGGTGATCATGCAGGCGGCAAGTTCGTTTGCATGCTCCTCCGCCTTGGCGCGGAAGTCGTCAACATCGATGTTGCCTTGGCTATCTGTGCGGACGACGATGACGGTCATGCCGCACATCTGAGCGGAAGCCGGGTTCGTGCCATGGGCCGACGCCGGGATTAGACAGACCGTGCGGCCGGCGTCGCCACGGCTCAAGTGGTAGGCGCGGATCGCGAGCAAGCCGGCATACTCGCCCTGCGCGCCTGAATTGGGCTGCATCGAAATCGCGTCGTATCCGGTGATGACGCAAAGCTTCTCTGAGAGATCATCGATCAGCTCTTTGTAGCCGAGCGCCTGGTCGGCCGGCGCGAAGGGATGCATTTCCGCGAACTCCGGCCAGCTGATCGGCAGCATTTCGGCCGTCGCATTGAGTTTCATGGTGCACGATCCCAAGGGGATCATAGACCGGTCAAGCGCCAGATCGCGGTCGGCGAGACGGCGCATATAGCGCGTCATCTCGCTTTCCGCGCGGTTCATGTGGAAAATCGGGTGTGTCAGGTATTCCGACGTCCTGATCAGCTGTTGCGGCAAGTGGGACGGCGGATAGGCCTCCTGATACCGAAGGTCGAAAGCGCCGAAGGCGCGCCATACGGCTTCGAGCGTATCGGGGCGCGTGCGCTCATCGACGGTGATTCCGATCTGGCTCGTTCCAACCGCGCGCAGGTTGACGCCGTTATCGACGGCGTTCTTCATGATCAGTCCCTGATAGGGTCCGACATCGACGGTAATGGTATCGAAGAAGGTATCGGGCGAAACCTTGAAGCCAAGCCCCTTCAAACCGTCGGCGAGACGGCATGCATCGCGATGGACGCGTTGGGCAATGGCTTTGAGACCAGCGGGGCCATGAAAGACGGCGTACATGGACGCGATCACCGCCAACAGCACCTGCGACGTGCAAATGTTCGATGTCGCCTTTTCGCGGCGGATGTGCTGCTCGCGCGTTTGCAGGGCGAGGCGGTAGGCGCGGTTGCCTCGCGTATCGACCGACACGCCGACAAGCCGTCCTGGCATGCTGCGTTTGTAGCCGTCGCGCGTGGCCATGTAGGCAGCATGGGGGCCGCCATATCCCATAGGCACGCCATAGCGTTGCATGGAGCCAACCGCGATATCGGCACCCATTTCTCCAGGCGGCTTTAAAAGTGTCAGCGCCAGAGGATCGGCAGCGACGACAGCTATGGCGCCGGCTTCGTGAAGGCGGGAGATGACAGCGGTGAAATCATGACAGTGGCCGCAGACGCCTGGATATTGGAACAGCGCGCCGAAGACGTCACCGGTATTGAGCTCGGTGAACGGATCGCCGACTTTGACGGTCCAGCCGTGAGGTTCGGCACGCGTGCGCACGACGGCGATGGTCTGCGGCAGGCAATCTTTGTCAACGAAAAAGACCGTCTTCTCTGAATTGGAGATGCGATGGGCCATGCTCATCGCTTCAGCCGCCGCCGTCGCCTCATCGAGCAGCGATGCATTGGCGATATCCAGCGCCGTCAGATCTGCTACGAGTGTCTGAAAATTGAGCAGGGCTTCAAGCCGTCCCTGGCTGATTTCCGGCTGATAGGGCGAATAGGCGGTATACCACGCCGGGTTCTCGAAAATGTTGCGCTGAATGGCCGGCGGCATGGTGGTGCCGTGATAGCCCTGGCCGATCAGAGAGGTGAGAACCTTGTTCTTGTTTGCGGTCTCTCTAAGTCTGTCGAGCGCGCGGCGCTCCGACAGCGACTTTCCAAAATCGATGCGATCCGCCTGCCGGATGGACGCAGGCACCGTTTCATCGATAAGGGCGTGGAGGTCCGCCGCGCCAACCACCGCGAGCATGTCGGCAATTTCCTTGGCGGAAGGGCCGATATGCCGGCGATTGGCGAAATCGTATGGGTCGTATTTATCTGCGGCCATTCTCGTCCCTTTCAGCCCGTCAGCTTCTTGTAGGCGTCAACGTCCAGCAGTTTTTCGAGATCGGCCGCATTTGCGAGCTTGAGTTTGTACAGCCAGCCTTTCCCCAGCGGATCGGCGGAGATGGTGGTTGGATCATCGATCGTGGCTTGATTGATTTCGACGACTTCGCCGTCGAGCGGCGCGTAGACATCAGAAGCGGTTTTGACGGATTCGACCACGGCGGCCGCCGCACCCTTCTTCAGCTTGGCCCCCACCTTCGGCAGCTCGACGAACACAAGGTCGCCCAGTTGCGTCGCGGCATAGTCGGTGATGCCGACGGTCGCCGTGTCGCCATCGAGTTTCAACCATTCATGGTCTTCTGTGAATTTCAGCACCGGCGGTCTCCTTGCTCTGGTTCCAATGGTTTCACGGGGGGTATCGTTCAGCTGGTTCTGCGATACCCGTGGGGGACGAAGGGCAGCGCGACAACCTGCGCGCTCAGCGGATTTCCACGGACGATGAGCCTCACGGCACATCCCTTCGCGGCATGGCCGGGCGTCACATAGCCCATCGCAACCGGCCGTTTAAGTGTCGGCGAATAGCCACCTGATGTGACGATGCCAACGGGCTGAAGCGCCTCCGATTGAATAGGGGTTCCTTCGCGCGCCGGTGCCTTGCCATCGGGTAAGAGACCGACGCGGATGCGCGGCGGGCCCTCGGTGATTTCGCGCTTGATGCGGGCAAATCCAGGAAATCCACCGGCCTCACGCCGCCGCTTTTGGATCGACCACAAAAGCCCGGCTTCAACCGGCGACGTCGTTTCATCTAATTCGTGCCCGTAGAGACATAGGCCGGCTTCGAGACGTAAGGAATCGCGCGCGCCGAGCCCGCACGGCCGCACCTGCGGGAACTGCAGCAGGCGTTGCCAAAGCGCTTGCACATCGTTCGATGGCAGGGAGATTTCAAAGCCGTCTTCGCCGGTATAGCCCGAGCGGCTCACGTGACATTCGATGCCCGCGAGTCTGACTGGACTGGCATGCATAAATGGAAGCGCTGCGGCGCCGGGGGCCAACCCTTCGAATACGGCTGCAGCCTTGGGCCCCTGCAACGCGAGCAAGGCGCGGTCGCTCTTGAGTTCAAGGCGAAGACCGGCAGGCAGCTGGCTCGCAATATGCGCGCAATCCACGTCCTTGCGCGACGCGTTGAGGATCAAAAGGAGGCGGCCGCCGGCATCGCCAGCGGCGAAACGCGTCACCATGATATCGTCAATTATTCCGCCGGCGCCGTTCAGCAGTTGGGAATATCGCTGCTGGCCAGGGCGAAGCCCGAGGATGTCGGCCGGCACAAGCGTTTCCAGGACTTCTGCGACGGTGTCATAGCGGCCATCCTCCGCGATCAGATACGCTTCGCCCATATGGCTGATGTCAAACAGGCCGGCAGATGTGCGCGTCCAGGTGTGCTCCTCGAGAATGCCAGTGGCGTATTGCACCGGCATTTCGTAGCCCGCAAAAGCCACCATGCGACCGCCGCAGTCGACGTGGTCTTGATAAAGCGGTGTGCGCTTAAGCGGCACGGATGGAACATTGAGATTTTCTGACATGCTTCGGCTCGCGAATGATCAGCGCCGCTTCGGCGCGTTTCGGAGCCCCCTCTGTCGCGGAACCTGAGATCATCGGCGAGAGCACCTCTTAGTCGAGGGTGCAGGCGCCTTACGTCCTTCGGTGGGCCGCACGCCTGGTGGACGCGGCCGCTTTCCAGAGTTTCGATGGGATGCGGTTCTTTTGCCTGAGAGTTTCCGGGGCGGTTGCTCCTTCGGCGCTGGCTTTGAGTTAGACTGGAGGCCAGACTCTCCCGCATTCCGTATCGTCAGTGGAGTTCAGATTGCAAGTTTCGCTCTCGGCGTCAATCCTACTAAGTTCGGTGGCACGGCGCATCCACTGTCGCACGCCACCTTTGTCGGAGTGAGAGAGGCACTGAATTTTAGTATGTGAAAGACGCTGATCAGCCGGTCTTTTGCGACACCCGTTCAGTAGCAGACACACTTCTGGAGAGAACAACCTCTGATGACAGAAATATTTCGCGTGCTCATCGCCGATCCTGTCCACGAAGATGGCCGCGCCCTTCTTGCCAGCCGCTCGGACATCCGAGTCGATGTTGCAACAGGTCTCGATGAAGCGGCGCTCATTGCCAAGATTGCGGATTATGAAGCCCTCATCGTGCGATCAAAGACGCAGGTGACACGCCCCGTCATCGCAGCAGGGAAAAAGCTCAAGGTCATCGGCCGGGCCGGCATCGGCGTCGATAATATCGACGTTGCGGCGGCGACTGAGGCCGGAATCGTGGTGTTCAACACACCCGACGCCAACGCCACGACGACGGCGGAGCTGACGCTGGCACATCTGATGTCGCTCAGCCGACACTTGCCGCGCGCCGACAGGTCGGTCCGCAGCGGTGAATGGCAGCCGGCGCGGTTTGTGGGCACGGAACTTTCAGGAAAGGCCATCGGCGTTGTCGGCTTCGGGACCATCGGCCGGCTCGTCGCACAGCGCTGCGCGGCGCTGAAAATGAAGGTGTTTGCTCACGATCCCTTCGTCACGGCGGAGATCATGCGGGAATTTTCAGCCGAGCCCCTGCCGCTAGACGATATCCTTGCCAAGTCGGACTACATCACGCTGCATTGTCCTATGACGGACAAAACGCGGAACCTGATCGATCATGCAAGCGTGGCGAAGATGAAGCCTGGGGTCAGGATCATCAATTGTGCGCGCGGCGGTCTGATCGACGAGGCCGCTCTCCTTGAAGGGTTGTCGAGCGGGCACATTGCCGGTGCCGCACTCGACGTGTTCGTCAAAGAGCCGCCTGTCGGGTCCAAGCTGCTCCAGTGCGATAACGTCGTTCTGACCCCCCACCTTGGCGCATCGACCGACGAAGCGCAGCAGGCCGTGAGCGTCAAGATCGCCGAAGCGATCTCCAACTTTCTGGCCACCGGCGACGCCGAAACGGCGGTCAACTTGCCGCGCATCTCGTCGGAACAGATCGACATATCCCGGCCCTATCAAAATCTCGCCCGGTCTTTGGGGCGGCTTGCGGGCGCGCTATCGAGCGGACCTGTCACGCAGATCGTGGTTCGCCTGTTCGGCCGCGTCAGTGAACTCGACCCAAGGCCGGTCTCGACAGAAGCGATGGTCGGTCTGCTGATGGGCTGGCACCCCGATCGCGTCAACCGCGTCAACGCTGCACATCTTGCAAAGGCGCATGGAATCGAAGCGAGGGTGGCACAGTCGGAAGCCAGCCGCGATTACGTATCGCTCATCGAAGTTGCCGTCGTTTCAAATGGGAAGACGACGACCGTTGCTGGTACCCTGCTCGGCGGACGCATGCCGCGGTTGGTGCGCATCGACGATTATCGGGTCGAAGCGGTGCCTGAAGGCCACTTCCTGTATACAAGGCATCACGACAGACCAGGCGTCGTCGGCGCGCTCGGCGCGATGCTCGGTCGTGAAAATATCAACATCCAGCGCATGTATGTCGGTACTGATGGTGAGGCCAAAGACGCGATCGCGTTGATCGGTATTTCGGACCGGCTGCCTGAAAATGTGTTGAAGGAGATCAAGTCACTGCCGCAGATCATCGAGGCCCTGGAGTTCACGCTTTGAAATGGGTCCGGCCGCGTTTCGATGCCGTTTGCCTGGATTTCGACAGCACGCTCAGCCGGCTTGAGGGCATTGACGAGCTTGCGGCGCTTGCCGGTGTGGCCGACAAAATCGCGCCGCTGACCGCTGCGGCCATGGACGGCAGAATTCCACTCGACAGCATCTACGCGCAGCGTCTCGATATCATTCGGCCAACTCGCGACGCCATTTCCTGGCTGGCGCAGCGCTACATAGATGAAACGGTGCCCGGAGCGGCCACGACGATCGACGCGCTGCACCAGGCCGGGGTTGCCACGTATATCGTCAGTGGCGGGCTTCGCGCCGCAATCCTGCCGTTTGCCGAGAAATTCAAGATCGCGCCCGACCGGGTGTATGCGGTCGATGTGACCTTCGACGCGCACGGTAACTTTCTGGATTTCGATCGCGGCGCCGCCTTGGCCCGCCCGGATGGAAAGGCCGTGATCTGTCGTGAGCTGTTCGGGCGGCACAATGCGCTGGCACTCGTCGGCGATGGCATCAC
>WBZP01005546.1_pt1 | contig 12799 bp, 9 predicted proteins | sample 5204301 | NCBI WGS metagenome assembly WBZP01 (sample SAMN12412401, study PRJNA552823) | activated sludge metagenome | isolation source: activated sludge from nitrification reactor of wastewater treatment plant... | place: USA: Pennsylvania | collected 2017
ACCCAGGAGCCCAGCCCATGAGCGAGCTCGGTCCCACGATCCTCCACCGCTTCTTGCGTCTCGATCCGCACGACGCGGCCGCGCACGCCCAGCTCGCCGCGCTGCTCGACGCCGCCCGCGAGGCGCCCGCGACCACGCGCCTGCGCGACCTCGACGTGTCGTGGTTTCCGACCGCTCGCTTCGCGGCGCTGCGCTTCGTCGATGCCACGGAGCTGCCCGAGGCGCAGCGCGACGCGTTCGCGCGCCCCTGCGCGGCGCTGCCCGAGCTCGCGGCCGTGTTCGTCGATCCCGATCAACTGTCCTATCACTGCTTCGAGAACGTCGTCGGGCTCGATCGCCTGTTCATGGGCGTGCCGCACGAGTCGCTGCGCCTGCGCACGCCGATGCAGCTCGCGCCCGGCGTGCTGCGCCTCGACCTGCAGCTCGACGAGGCGCTCGCAGCTCGCCTCGCCTCGCTCGATCGCCTCGGCCTGCTCGTGCCGCCGCGTGGGCGCTGGCGCGGCGGTCGTCGCTTCGTGTTTCACGCCGCCCCGCTCGCCGACGCGCTGACGGCCGCGCTCCTGCATGCGCTGCCGAGCCTGCGCGCGTCGGGCTTCGTGCACGTCAACCCGGTGTTTCGCTTCAACCACTTCGAGCCCGACGACGCCGACGTGACCGAGCACGTCGACTCGCCCTTCGCCTCGGCCGACCGCTCGCTCGTCTCGAAGCAGAGCCTGCTGCTCTACCTCGGGGGCGGCCGCAACGACGCCGGCGTGCTGCGCTTCACGGAGGGCCCGCGGATCGACGAGCTCGCCGGTCCGACCGCGTTGGTGTTCGACCACGCGCTCGCGCACGCCGGCTCGCCCTTCGAGTCCGGCCCCAAGCTCTTCGTGCGCAGCGAGCTGATCCATCGCGTGACGAAGGTCGAGCGCGAGCCCGACATCGGCGCGCTGTTTGCCAAGGCCTGCTGGCTCGAGGGCCAGCGCGTGCTCGATGCACGCGTCGAGCAGCGCGCCCACGAGCTCTACGACCGCGCGGCCAAGGCCCACTTCCTCGGACCGCAGGGCACGCCGAGCAGCGACGTGTTCGTGCATCGCGAGTTCGCCGGCGTGCACTTCGTGACCAACGGCTACGACGGGTTCTTTCGCAGCGACGACCTCGACCTGCCGAGCGCGGCCGCGCTGATGCTGCTCGAGCTGCTGCACGCGACGATCGACGGCGTGCCCTTTCGGCGGCTCTGCACGAGCGAGGTGCTCGAGCGCTCGGGCGCCGCGCTCGACTGGATCGCGCCCTACTTGGCACAATTCCCCGCCCCGCTCGAGCCACCCTTCGGCACGCTCGACAAGGCCTCGCTCTTTCCTCCGCCCGGCGAGCCCGACCCCGACATGGGCTTTCCGGGCTCGCCCGACTTCGCGGCCGATCCCTTTCCCGAGGGCTGGAAGGCGCACCGCAGCAAGGAGGTCATCGACCGCCTGCGTCGGGCGCAGCGCTGGGCGAGCCACCGCATCTTCGCGGCCCCGATCACGCTGGTCGGCAAGCAGGTGTTCTTGGATCGCGAGCGCTTCGTGATCACCAGCGACCGCATCGAGGTGCTCTCGCACGTCGCGCTCGGTCCGCTGCACTTCGCCGGGGCCGAGTTCTTCGGCGGTCACGACTTTCTCGACGTCGACGTCGAGATCGCTGCGCTGCATCCACTCGTGCCGCCGATGTGGTTTCGTCGACGCGAGGGCATCCTGCACCTCGCCTGCGATCTCTTTCGCAACGACTGGCTGGTCGGCCATCGCCACGAGTCGATCCCGATCCCCTACGTCGTCGATCACACCAACCTGCGGCCCAACCAAGACCCTTGGCTCGAAGCCGCCGCGCGCGGGCGCAACCGCGAGCAGCTCGAGACCGAGCTCGACGAGGCGCTCGAGTGAGCGAGCCGAGCCCGATCGCCGCGATCGAGCGGCGCCTCTGCGACGTGCCCGACGACGTGGAGGCGTGGCGCATCTACGGCGACTGGTTGAACGCGCAGGGCGACGCGCGCGGCGAGATCGTTGCGCTCGACCTCGACGCCCACGTCGCGGGCAGGCTGCTCGAGCACGACTTGATCAGCCAAGCGCTCACAGCCCTGCGCGAGGCCGCGACGACCCCGATCGAGTGGCAGCATGGCTTCTTGCGTGCGGCCGCGATCCACATCGACGACGCGATCGACGTCGCGGGGCTGACCTCCCTGTTCGCCGGCCCCTACACCCGCTTGCTGCGCTCGATCGAGCTGACGATCGGCCCCGAGATGCCGCTGCGAGACCTCGCCCCGCTCGGTCAGCTCCCGCTCGCGTGCTTGCGCGAGCTTCGGATCGTCGAGCAGCCGCGCGGCGACGTGGGCCTGCGCGCGCTCGTCGGTGCGTGCACGCGCCTCGCCGCGCTCGAGCGCCGCGGCGCCGGCCTCGGCGACGACGGAGCGGTCGCGTTGGCCGAGCTCGCCGCGGCCGGCACGCTGCGACACGTGCATCTGCAGCGCAACGGCCTGACGGACGAGGGCCTCGAGCGGCTCGCGCCACGCCTCGTCGACGTCGAGCTGCTCGACCTGCGCGACAACCCGATCGGCGAGCGTGGCCTCGTGGTCTTGGCCGAGGCGCCCGCGCTCGGCCGCCTTCGCACGCTGGGGCTGCAGCTCGACACCTTCCGGACCGGCGCGCTGCGGGTGCTGGCCGACTCGACCACGCTGCCGCGGGCGATCGTTCGCTATGTGCGGGGCGTGATCGAGCAACGGAAAGACGGCTGGTGACCCGATGACCCGGAGCGACGCATGACCGACACCGCACACCACACCTTGCGCGCGCGCTACCTCGAGCTGCATGCCGCCGGCAAGCCGGCCGACGAGGCGCTGCGCCACGACATCGCGATCCGCGAGCTGCCGGCCACGACGGTCCTGCACGGCATGCCGCTGTGTGCATGGCCGAGCGGGCGATTCATGCAATTGCGCTTCGTACTTCGCGATCAGCTCGACGCGCAGGTGCGAGAGCACTTCGCTGCGATGCCCGGAAGCGCCTACCATTGCGCGGCCTTCATCGATCCGGCGGACCTCTCCTATCACGCCTTCGAAAACCTGATCGGGCTCGACGACATGTTCGAGCCGCACGTACGCACACCCCTTCCGCTGCCGGAGCTCGTCGGGCACACGCCCGCGCCCGCAGGGGGCAAGGCCAAGCCTGGTAAGCCGGCCAAGCCGGTCTCGGTCCTGCACCTGCGCAGCGACCTGCCGAGCCCGCTCGCCGAGCTGCTCGCCTCGCTCGATGGCCTCGACCTCTACGTCGAGCCACGCGGCGTCGGCCGTGGCGGACGCCGCTTCATCTTTCACGCGCAGCCGCTCGCCGACCTGCTGACCGCGATGCTGCGTCGCGCGCTGCCGAGCGCCTGGCAGCCGGGCTTCGTGCACGTCAACCCGGTGTTTCGCTGCAATCGCTTCGAGGTCGACGACGCGCCCTTCGATGCCCATCTCGACGTGCCCTTCTCGTGGTCGGCGCGCAAGCTGGTCTCGAAGCGAACCTTGCTGCTCTACCTGACGGGGGGCCGCGGCGAGCCGGCGCTCCGCATCGGCCGCTTGCCCGGGATTCGGACGATCGCGGCCGGCGACCTCGTGCTCTTCGATCAACACCTGCGCCACGAGGGCCGCCCCTTCGTCGACGGGCCCAAGATCTTCCTGCGCAGCGAGCTCGTCTACCACGACCCCTCGCTGCAGGACTCGCCCGATCTCGCCGCGCTCTTCGCCAAGGCCTGCTACCTCGACGCCAGCAGCGTGTTCGCGCCGGAGCTCGCTCGCTGGGCGCAGCGCAACTACGAGCGGGCCACCAAGGCGCGCTTCTCGGGCCGCGCCACGCAGGCGCGCGCCGAGCCGTGGCTGCATCACGAGTTTGCCGGCGTGCACTTCCTGACCAACGGCTACGACGCGTTCTTTCGCGCGGGCGACGTGTCGCTCGTCGATGCGGCCGCGCTCGTCGTGCTCGGCCTGCTCAACCCGCTGATCGACGGCGTCGCGTTTCGCAAGCTGTGCCCGCGCACCTCGCTCGTGCGCAGCACCAGCGATCGCAGCTGGATCGCGCCCTACTTGGCCGCGCTGCCGCATCCGAGCGAGCCGCCCTTCACCGCGCTCGACCACGACACGGTCTTTCCGGCCCCGGAGGCGCCCTCGACCGAATGGATGGAGATGCCGCGATCGCTCGATTTCGATCGCTTCCCCGACAATTGGGTGGGTTCGCGCAACCGCGAGGTCATCGAGATCTATCGACGCGCCCAGCGCTGGGCCAAGCGCCGCATCGCCAAGGCGCCCATTCACGTGCTCGGCAAGCAGATCTTCGTCAGCCCGGATCGCTTCGTCGTCCAGGGCCAGCACATCCATCTGCTCGGCCGCGAGTCGCTCGGGCCCCTGCACTTTGCGGCTGCCACCTTTTTGGAAACCCCAGACTTCATCGGCGTCGAGACCACGATCGAGGGCCTGCACCCCGTGCTGCCCCCGCTGCAATTTCACGAGCACGAGGGTCTGCTGCACCTGACCTTGGATCTCTTTCGCAACTCGTGGATGCGGGATCCGGTCGGCCAGCCCCGCGTGTCTGCGCCGATCCCCTATATCCGCGATCGCACGAGCGGCGGCCATGCGGCCTGGCACGCCGCGGCCGGCCGCCTCGTCGGCGAGGACGTGCTCACGCGCGAGCTGGCCGAGCCGCTCGGATACGGAGGTTCCGACGAATGAGCGGCGACGCCTCGATCACTGCCATCGAGCTGCGCCTCATCGATGGCGGCGACGCCGACGCGTGGCCCGTGTATGCCGACTACCTGAGCGACATCGGCGATCCGCGTGGCGAGCTGCTCTCGCTCGTGTTCTCCTCCGGCGAGAGCACGCCCGGCTCGCGCGAGCGCGTGGACGAGCTCGAGCGCGCGCTCGAGCGCGACGACCCGGACACCGCCCACGTGCTGAAGGCGCGCTGGTGGTTGTGGGGTTTCATGCACGAGGCCGACATCCACCTCGACAGCGACGCCGACATCGATACGCTCGCACGCGCCCTCGCCACGCCGGCGGCCCGGCTCCTGCGCGAGGTCTCGATCACGCTCGGCGACGACCTGCCCGCGGACGCGCTCGCGCGCCTCGCCACGCTGCCGCTCCTGCGCGCGCGCACGCTGAGCATCGCCGAGCAGCGGCACGGCAACGCGCTCCTGGCCGCGCTCGCAGGCGTCTGCACGCACCTGCAGGAGCTCGACGCGCGCGGCTCGGCGCTGACGATGCCCGGCGTGACGGCGCTGGCCGAGCTGGCCTCGCACGGCACGCTGCGGCGCCTCCACCTGCAACGCAACCGCATCTCGGGCTCGGGCGTCGCGTTGCTCGCCCCCAAGCTGGTCGGCCTCGAGCTGCTCGACCTGCGCGACAACGACATCGGCGAGACCGGGCTCGCGGCGCTGGCTCGCACGCCCGCGCTCGGGGCCCTTCGCACGCTGCGGCTGCAGCTCGACACCTTCAGCGACGCCGACCTACAGCCGCTCGCGAGCTCGCGCACGCTGCCGCCCGCGATCGTGCGATACATTCGTGCGCTGCTCGAGCAGCGGCGAGGGAGGCGATGACCACGAAAGACCAGCTGCGATCGCGCTACCTCGAGTTGCAGGCCGCCCACCAGCCGGCCGACGACGCACTGCGGGCCGCGCTCGCGGCGACCGAGCTGCCGGCCACGACGGTCCTGCACGGGCTGCCGATCTGCGCGTGGCCGAGCGCGCGATTCATGCAATTGCGCATCGTGACGAGCGAGGAGCTCGACCCGCGCGTGCACGAACACTTCGTGCCCATCTCGCCCGAGTCGCCGCTCCACCTCGCCGCCTTCGTCGATCCGGCCGACCTCTCCTATCATACCTTCGAGAACCTGATTGGGCTCGACGACCTGTTCGAGCCCGCCTCGCACACGCCGCTCCCGCTGCCGGAGCTCGCCTCCCCGCCGAGCACGACCGACGCGCCCGCGGGCAAGACGGGCAAGCGGGGCAGGACCGGCGTGCGCCCGCCCGAGGTCTCGCTGCTGCACCTGCACACCGCGCTGCCGGGCCCGCTCGCCGACGTGCTCGCGTCGCTCGATCGCCTCCACCTCTACCTCGATCCGCGCGGCGTCGGGCGGGGCGGACGTCGCTTCCTCTTTCACGCGCAGCCGCTCGCCGACCTCCTCACGGCGATGCTGCGCGAGACGATGTCGAGCGCCTGGCTGCACGGCTTCGTGCACGTCAACCCGGTGTTTCGCTGCAATCGCTTCGAGGTCGGCGATGACCCCTTCGAATCGCATCTCGACGTGCCCTTCTCGTGGTCGGCCCGCAAAATGGTCTCGAAGCGAACGTTGCTGCTCTATGTGACGGGCGGCCGCGGTGAGCCGGCGCTGCGCGTGGGCAGCTTCCCGGGGATTCAGACGATCGCCGCCGGCGACCTCGTGATCTTCGATCAACGCCTTCACCACGAAGGCCGACCCTTCGTCGACGGGCCCAAGATCTTCTTGCGCAGCGAGCTGATCTACAACGACCCCACACTGCAAGACTCGCCCGATCTCGCCGCGCTCTTTGCCAAGTCCTGCTACCTCGACGCCCACGGCGTGTTTGCGCCGGAGCTGGCTCGCTGGGCGCAGCGCAACTACGAGCAGGCGACCGAGGCGCGCTTTTCGGGCCGCGTCACGCAGGCGGTTGCCGAGCCGTGGCTGCATCACGAGTTTGCCGGCGTCCACCATCTGACCAACGGCTACGACGCATTCTTTCGCGCCGCGGATGTCTCGGTCGTCGACGCGGCGGCGCTCGTCGTGCTCGATCATCTCAATCCCCTGATCGACGGCGTCGCGTATCGCAAGCTGTGCGCACGCACGCCGCTCGTGCGCAGCACCAGCGATCGCAGCTGGATCGCGCCCTACTTGGCCGCCCAGCCGCCCCCGAGCGAGCCGCCCTTCACCGCGCTCGACCAAGACACGCTCTTTCCGCCCCCGGAGGCGCCGTCCGACGCGTGGATGGACATGCCACGATCGCTCGATTTCGGGGACTTTCCCGACAATTGGGTGGGCTCGCGCCATCCCGAGATCAACGACATCTACCGCCGCGCCCAGCACTGGGCCAAGCGCCGCATCGCCAAGGCGCCAATCCACGTGCTCGGCAAGCAGGTCTTCGTCGCGCCCGATCGCTTCGTGATTCGGGGCCAGCACGTGCACCTGCTCGGGCGCGACGCGCTCGGGCCCCTGCACTTCGCGGCCGCCACGTTCTTGCACGTCAACGACTTCATCGACGTCGAGTGCACGGTCGATGGCTTGCATCCCGTGCTCCCGCCCCTGCAGTTTCGCGAGCACGAGGGCCTGCTGCACCTGACCTTCGACCTGTTTCGCAACTCGTGGATGACGTCGCGCCGCGGCAAGGCCCGCGAGTCGGCCCCGATCCCCTACGTCCACGATCGCACGAGCGGCGGCCATGCGGCCTGGCACGCCGCGGCGGGCCGCCTCGTCGGCGAAGACGCGCTCGCACGCGAGCTCGCCGAGTCACCCGGAGAGAGCGACGAATGATCGGCGACGAGGCGATCGCCGCGCCGATCGGCCTCGCGGCGCTTGCTCGCACGGCCGCGCTCGGGGCCCTACCCACGCTGCGGCTGCAGCTCGACACCATCCACGTGGACGACCTGCTGCCGGTCGCGCGCTGGCGCTCGCTGCCGCCCGCGATCGTGCGATACGTTCGTGCGGTGCTCGAGCAAAAGCGAGGGAGGCAATGACCACGAAGGACCAGCTGCGCCATCGCTACCTCGAGCTGCACGCCGCCCGCGAGCCGGCCGATGCGGCCCTGCGGGCCGCCCTCGCCGCGACCGAGCTGCCGGCCACGGCGGTCCTACGCGGGCTGCCGATCTGTGCCTGGCCGAGCGCGCGATTCATGGAGTTGCGCTTCGTGCCGGCCGCGGTGATCGATGCGGTGCTGCGCGACCACTTCGTGGCGCGCGGCGATCCGCCCGAGTTCGTGGCCGTGTTCGTGAACCCGGCCGAGCTGTCGTATCACTGCTTCGAGCAGGTGCTCCCGCTCGACGCGCTGTTCGAGGGCTTGCCTGCCCAGCCGATTCGGCTCCCCTTCTTTCGTGATCGACGACGACCGATTCGCCGCATCCGCACCACGCTGGCCGAGGACCTGCGCGAGCGGCTCGCCCGCCTCGATGCGCTCGACCTCTACACGGCGCCGCGCGGCCAAGGTCGCGGGGGCCGGCGCTTCTTGTTGAGCGCCGCGCCGCTGGCCGACGCGCTCGCAGCCGTGCTGCGCGAGACGATGAGCAAGACGCTGGCCAGCACGTTCGTCGGCGTCAATCCGGTGTTTCGCTACAACCGCTTCGAGCCCGGCGACGCGCGCTTCGAGGTCCATCACGATGTGCCCTTCTCGTGGTCGGCCGCCAAGCTGGTCTCGAAGCAATCGCTGCTGCTCTATCTGACGAGCGGCCGCGGCCGCAATGTGCTGCGCTTCGCGGGCGAGCCGGGCATCGACGAACTCGAGGCCGGCGAGCTGATCATATTCGACCAGAGCCTCGCGCATGAAGGTGGCCCCTACGACGATGGGCCCAAGCTCTTCTTGCGCAGCGAGCTGATCTTTCGCGATCCCGCGCTCGTCGACGCGCCCGACCTCGCCGCGCTGTTTGCCAAGGCCTGCTATCTCGACGGCCTCTCGCCGCTCGCGCCCGAGCTCGCGCGCGTCGCCAACGAGCACTACGAGCGGGTCACGCGGGCTCGCTTCTCCGGGCGCTCGAGCGCACCGGCGCGCGAGCACTACGTTCACGCCGAGTTCGCCGGCGTGCACTACGTGACCAACGGCTACGACGGGTGGTTTCGGGCGCGCGACGTCGATCCGATCGAGGCCGCGACGCTGATGGTGCTCGAGCTGCTCAACCCCATGATTGGCATGATTGGCGAGATTGGCGAGCGGGCCTATCGCAAGCTCCGGCGCGGCCAGACGTACCAGCACGGCGGCGACGCGCGGGCATGGATCGCCGCGCGCTTGGCCGAGCAGCCCGAAGTGCGCGAGCGGCCCTTCACCGCGCTCGACGAGGCCACGCTCCTGCCACCGCCCGAGGCGGTGCTCGAGCGCATGGACATGCCGAGCTCGCTCGACTTCGACACTTACCCCGACGACTGGGACTCGCATCGCAACGAGAGCGTCGTCGACATGCTGCGACGGGCGCAGCGATGGGCGCTGCGCCGCCTTCGCGGCGGCCCGATCACGCTGCTCGGCAAGCAGGTGTTCGTCGCGCCCGAGCGCTTCGTGGTACGCGGCGACAAGATTCACCTGGTCGGGCCCGAGCCGCTCGGCCCCCTGCACTTTGCCGGCGCCACGTTCTTGCACCCGGCCGACTTTCTCGAGCCCACGATCACGCTGCAGGCCTGGCAGACGATCGTCCCGCCGATCACGTTTGCGCGCGAGGGCGAGCTGCTGCATCTCGCCTGCGACCTCTTTCGCAATTCGTGGATGGTCGACGCGCGGCTCGTCGAGGTCCCGATCCCGCAGGTCAAGGACGACGAGGTCACCGGCGAAGAAGACGACTGGCATCAGGCCGTCACGCGCACGCACGATCGCGCGGAGCTGCTGCGCGAGCTCGCCGAGCCACTCGAGCCACTCGAGCCGAGCGAGGAAGCGAGCGAATGACCGGACCGCGCGAGCTGCTCGAAGCCCGGCTGCGCGCCAACCTCGACGACGAGCAGGCGTGGCGCGTCTACGGTGACCTCTTGCTCGACCAAGGCGATCCGCGCGGCGAGCTGATCATGCTGAGCCTGCTGCAGCGCGAGCAGCCGCAGCTCGAAGACCGGGTTCGACAGCTCACCGCCGAGCTGCGCGCGCAGGCACCCCTCACTGCCCGCGGCACCTGGCGCCATGGTTTCTTGCTCACTGCCAAGCTCGAGCTCGGCCGGCGCGTGAGCTTCGAGCCGCTGCGCACGATCCTCTCGCACCCCGCCTACGCGCTCGTCCACCACATCGAGCTCGAGGTCGACCCCCACCTGCCCGAGCACGAGCTGGACAAGCTAGGCAAGCTCGACTGGTCGCGCATTCGCTCGCTGCGCTACGCCGATCAACCATATGGCGACGCGATCGCGTCCGCGCTCGCGCACGCGACCACGTGCCTCGAGGCGCTCGACCTGCCGCACACCCAGCTCGGGCGGCAGGGCCTGCGCGCGCTCGCGCAGCTGGCCAAGCGCGGCTCGCTGCGGCGTCTCTGGCTGCAGCGCAACGCGATCGCGGGCAAGGGGTTCGCGTTGCTCGTGCCCAAGCTCGCCGGTCTCGAGCTGCTCGACCTCCGCTACGTCGCGCTGCAAGAGGCCGACGCGCGGCTGCTCGCCACCGCGCCCGCGCTCGCGAGCCTGCACACGCTGCGCGTCGACCTGCACCGGCTCGATGTGAACGGCGTGCAGGCGCTCGCCGACTCGACCACGCTCCCACGACACATCACTCGCTTGTTCCGTGGTGTCGCCGAGCTGCGCAGGAAATAGCAGGCTTGCCATGAGCACTCGCAACCATGCGAGCATCGGCGCACCATGAGCGATGCCACCGAGGCGGCCGAGCGCTGGCGCGCGCGCTATTTCGAGGTCCGCGCGGGGCGTGGCTCGCCAGACGCATTCAGAGCCGAGATCGCCGGCTTCGATCCACCCGCGACGACACGCCTGCGCGGCCTACCGGTCTCCTGCTGCCCGAGCGCACGCTTCGTGCAGCTTCGCTTCGTCGCCGCGTCGGAGATCGACGAGACCCTGCGCGGACGCTTCGCACGACCCTGCCAGCCGGGTCAGCCGGATCAGCCGGATCTCCTGGCGCTCTTCGTGGATCCGGCCGACCTCTCCTATCACTGCTTCGAAAGCATCGTCGGCCTCGATGCGTACTTCGAGGGCCTCGACGATGCGGCCCTGCAGCTCGACGCCCAGCCTGCCCCCGCCGCCGGCATCGCGCGCTGGCATGCAACCATGTCCGAGGACCTCGCGCGGGCGCTCGCCGGGCTCGATGCGCTCGACCTGTGGCTCGAGCCGCGCGGTCCGACGCGTGGCGGTCGGCGCTTCGTCTTTCATGCCGCAGCGCTGGCCGCCGCGCTGACCACTGCGCTGCGCCGCTCGCTCGGCGACACGCTGCCCGGCTTCGTGCACGTCAACCCGGTGTTTCGCTGCAATCGCTTCGAGCCCGACGACGCGCCCTTCGAAGCCCATGTCGACGCGCCCTTCTCGTGGTCGGCGCGCAAGCTGGTCTCGACCAAGACGCTGCTGCTCTACCTGTCGAGCGGCAGCGGCCCTGGCCTGCTGCGCTTCGGCGAGGGTGCGACGAGTGCGACGATCGACGAGCTGCGTGCGGGCGACCTCATCGTATTCGACCAGGCGCTCGTGCACGCAGGCCGGCCCTACGCGGAGGGACCCAAGCTCTTCGTGCGCAGCGAGCTGATCGTCCACGATCCGACGCTGACCGACTCGCCCGAGCTCGCGGCGCTGTTTGCCAAGGCCTGCTGGCTCGACAGCCAGGTCGAGGGCGACGATCCCTTCGCGCTCGAGCTGGCCCGCTTCGCCAACGCGCAATACGACCGCGTCTCGCTGGCGCGCACCCGCGGCCGGCTCGCGTCACCCACGACGTCGGTGCCCGAGCCTTTCGTGCATCACGTGTTTGCCGGCGTGCACTTCGTGACCAATGGCTACGACGGGTATTTTCGCAAGGCCGACGTCGACCCCATCGAAGCAGCCACGTTGATGCTGCTCGAGCTGCTCAACCCGCTCGTCGGCGAGCTGCCCTATCGCGAGATCGCCGAGCGCGAGGTGCTGGTGCGCAGCGGCACCGCGTGGATCGCCGCGTTCTTGGCCGGCTTCCCGCCTCCGGCCGAGCCGCCCTTTTCCAGCCTCGACGCCGACACGCTCTTCCCGCCGCCCGAGACCCCCGGCGAGTATCTGAGCTTGCCGCAATCGCTCGACTTCGCGCCGCTGCCCGCCGGCTGGGACTCGTGCCGCCAGCACCAGGTCATCGACATCTACGCGAAGGCGCAGCGCTGGGCGGCGGCACGCATCTCGACGGCCCCGATCACGCTGCTCGGCCACGAGGTGTTCGTCGCACGCGAGCGCTTTGTCGTGCGACGTCACCACATTCACCTGCTCGGCGATGCGGCGCTCGGGCCCCTGCATTTCGCGGGCGCGATCATGCTCGAGCCAAACGACTTTCTCGACGCCGACCTCCGCATCGGCACACTGACGCCTATCGTGCCACCGCTCGAATTTCACGAGCGCGGCGAGCTCTTGCATCTGACCTGCGACCTCTTTCGCAACTCGTGGATGGTCGGTGCAGCGAGCGACGCCATCCCGATCCCGATCATCCGGCCCGGCGACGAGGTCCACGGGGATTGGCCGCGCTGGCACCTCGCCGCAGCTCAGGGCTCGCGCACGCGCGAGCAGCTCGAGCGCGAGCTCGACGGAGAGACGCCGTGACCTCGCTCGACCCCGCCGCGGCGATCGAGGAGCACCTGCGCGAGCAGCCCGACGACCGCGAGGCATGGCGCGTCTACGGTGACCTGCTGCTCGAGCGCGGCGACCAACGCGGCGAGCTGATCATGCTCTCGCTCCTGCACGAGGGCCGACATGACCCGCAGCTCGGCGCGCCGATCGTGGCGCTCGAGCAGGCGCTGCGCGCCGCATCGACGATCCCGACCACGGATGGCCACTGGCGCTACGGCTTCTTGGTCGAGTACGCGGACATCATCTTTCGCCCCGCCAACATCCGCGAGCTCGCGGCGCTGCTCGATCACCCCGACGCGGTCTTGCTGCACACGCTCGAGCTGCGCTTCGACCCCGAGATGCGACGCGGC
>WBZP01005547.1_pt1 | contig 12797 bp, 9 predicted proteins | sample 5204301 | NCBI WGS metagenome assembly WBZP01 (sample SAMN12412401, study PRJNA552823) | activated sludge metagenome | isolation source: activated sludge from nitrification reactor of wastewater treatment plant... | place: USA: Pennsylvania | collected 2017
GGCGGGGACGGCACGCTGGCCGGCTACCGCCGTCTGGGCGAGGGCGCGTCCGCCGGCGCCGACGAGCGCCTGTGGTTCGCCTTCCTCGAAGTCAGCCAGCCGTCGAGCTGGTTCAACCACCAGGCCTACGTCGACACGATGAATCCGGCGGCGATCCGCCGCTTCGTCGAGACCACCCACGAACCCTACCGCGCGGCGGTGGGCAAGGACGCCGGCGGCCGCGGGTTCTCACTCCTCATGCGCTATCGTCCCTCGCCCACGCCCCGCACGCAGCCATCGGCCCGCGTGTGACGGGCATCTGAAGCCCCAACGGTCCGAGGTTCGCAACCATGCTCATCAGCGCCGGTCGTCAGATGACCTATCGAGGGCAGCGCGCCCTCTTGTTCGTTCTGCGCAATAACGGCGATTGCTGGGGCCGTCTGGTGGTCGATGGCGATGGCGAACTCGACGTCGTCACCGCGCGCGACTACTACGAGCGCAGCGATGAAGTTGCGCTGTGCGCATTCGAGCGCGCGGCGAAGCGCGGCCGGGTCGAGCCAGCTGTGGGCTGGCTCGGTTTCCACGAAGACGATCGCCTTCGGTCGAGCGCCGGGCGTTGATCGACAGAAACGCCGGCACAACCACACGCCAGCGCCCTGCGCAGGCGGCCTCGCTCCCACTCGCTATCGTCCCCGCCCCGTGCCCCTGCTCGAAGTCACCGACCTGCGCGTCACGCTGCGCACCGCCCGCGGCCCGGCGGATGCGCTGCGCGAGGTGTCGTTCACGATGGAGCGCGGCGACACGCTGGGGCTGATCGGCGAGTCGGGCTGCGGCAAGTCGATCACCGCGCTCGCGCTGATGGGGCTGCTGCCCGAAGGGGCGAAGGTCGCGGGCTCGATCCGCTTCGACGGCATCGAGCTCACCACGCTCGACGAGCCCGCGCTGTGCAAGGTGCGCGGCAACCGCATCGGCATGGTGTTCCAGGAGCCGATGACCGCGCTCAACCCGCTCCACACGGTGGGGCGGCAGATCGCCGAGTCGCTGCGGCTGCACAAGGGGGTGGACGCGCGCAGCGCGCGCGCCGAGGCGCTGCGCCTGCTGGAGCGCGTGCACCTGCCGCAGGCCGCGCGCCGGCTCGACGCCTACCCGCACCAGCTCTCGGGCGGCCAGCGCCAGCGCGTGGTGATCGCGATCGCTCTCGCCTGCGGGCCCGACCTGCTGATCGCCGACGAGCCGACCACCGCGCTCGACGTGACGATCCAGCGCGAGGTGCTCGACCTGATCGACGAGCTGGTGCGCGACAGCGGCATGGCGCTGCTGCTGATCAGCCACAACCTCGGCGTGATGGCCGACCGCGTGGCAAGGGTCTGCGTGATGTACGGCGGCCTGGTGGTCGAGAGCGGCCCGACGGCCGAGGTGTTCCGCCGGCGCGCGCACCCGTACACGCAAGGCCTGTTCGCGGCACGGCCACGCCTGGGGCTGGCGCGCGGCACGCGTCTCGCCACGATCCCGGGCCGGGTGCCCGAGCTGGCCGATCTGCCGATCGGCTGCCCGTTCGAGGAGCGCTGCCCGCAGGCCGTGGCCGCCTGCGGCACCGCGCTGCCCGGCGCGGTGGCGGTGGGAGCGGCGCATGGCGCGCGCTGCGTGCGGCTCGCGCCCGGTGCGACGCCCGTGGCCGGGGCAGTGGCGATGGCCGGGGCAGCCGGGCCGGGTGCTGCGGGGCCCGATGCCCGCACCGTGGCGGCCGCATGACGCTGCTCGTCGTCGAACGTCTCTCCAAGCGCTACCGCCTGCCGCGCGAGAGCCTGCTGGCCGCGCCGCACGAGGTGCAGGCGCTCGACGACGTGAGCTTCTCGCTGCGTGCGGGCCGCAGCCTGGGCGTCGTCGGCGAGTCGGGCTCGGGCAAGAGCACGCTGGCGCGCCTGCTGCTGGCGCTCGAGCGCCCGAGCGCGGGCCGGGTCGTGCTCGACGGCGAGGACCTGCACGCGCTCGACGCCGCCGCGCTGCGGCGCGCGCGCGCGAAGCTGCAGATGGTCTTCCAGGATCCGTTCGGCTCGCTCGACCCGCGACGCACGGTGCTGCAGACGGTGGCCGAGCCGCTGGCGGTGCTGCACGGCGCCGGCCGGGCCGAGCAGCGCGAGCGCGCCGGCGAGGCGCTCGACGCGGTGGGCCTGCGCGCCAGCGACCTCGGGAAGTTCCCGCACGAGTTCAGCGGCGGACAGCGCCAGCGCATCGCGATCGCGCGTGCGCTCATCACGCGGCCGAAGCTGATCGTCGCCGACGAGCCGGTGAGCGCGCTCGACGTCAGCGTGCAGGCGCAGGTGCTGAACCTGATGCAGGACCTGCAGGACCGCCTGGGCGTCACCTACCTCTTCATCAGCCACGACCTCGCGGTCGTCGACCTCGTGTGCGACGAGGTGATCGTGCTGCAGCACGGCCGCGTGGTCGAGCAGGGGGCGCCCGAGCGGCTGTTCCGCCGCCCGGAGCACGAGTACACCCGCCGCCTGCTGGCGGCGGTGCCGGGGCTCGAGGCCCACGGGTGACGCACCCCGGCGCATGGCGCAGAATCATCCATTCACGACGCCCCGCCACGGAGAACCCGAGATGACCGAGCGCACCACGCTGCACCGCCGCCAGATCAACCAGCTGCTCGCCGCGGCGCCGCTGCTCGCGGCCACGCCGTTCGCTGTCGGCCAGCAGCGACGCGACAGCGTCGTGCTCGGCATGGTGCTGGAGCCGCCCGGCCTCGACCCGACGATCGCCCCGGCGGCGGCGATCGGCGAGATCGTCCACTACAACATCCTCGAGGGCCTGACGAAGATCCAGATGGACGGTGCGGTGACCCCGCTGCTCGCCGAGACCTGGAGTCACACGCCCGACGGCAAGACCTACAGCTTCGGCCTGAAAAAGGGCGTCAAGTTCTCCGACGGCTCGCCCTTCGACGCAAACGCGGTCAAGTTCAGCTTCGAGCGCGCCAAGGCGCCGGGCAGCACGAACAAGGCGAAGAAGGCGCTGTGGGACAACATCTCCAGCGTGCACGTGCAGGACGCCCACACGGTCATCCTGGTGCTCGACAAGGCCGACGCGTCGCTCCCGTTCCGCCTCGGCGAGAACACCGCCGTCATCCTGCACCCGAGCACTGCCGCCCAGGCAGCCACCAAGCCGATCGGCACCGGCCCCTTCGTGCTCGAGAACTGGGCCAAGGGCAGCGCGGTGACGCTCGCCAAGTGGGACGGCCACCGCAGCGCCGAGAAGGTGCGGCTGAAGAAGGCGACCTTCCGCTTCATCAACGACCCGGCGGCGCAGGTGGCGGCGCTGCTCGCGGGCGACATCGACGGCATGCCGCGCTTCGGCGCGCTGCAGGCGCTCAGGCAGTTCCAGGCCGACAAGCGTTTCACGGTCGAGATCGGCAGCACCGCCGGCAAGGGCATCGTGGCGATCAACAACCGCAAGCCTCCTTTCAACGACCTGCGCGTGCGCCGCGCGCTCGCGCACGCGATCGACCGCAAGGCCTTCATCGACGGCGCGCAGGAGGGCCTGGGCACGCCGATCGGCAGCCACTTCGCGCCCACCGATCTCGGCTACATCGACCTCACGAAGACCTATCCCTACGACCCGGAGAAGGCCAAGGTGCTGCTGCGCGACGCCGGCGTCACCACGCCGTTGAACGTGACTTTGACGCTGCCGCCGCCGCAGTACGCCAGGAAGGGCGGCGAGATCGTCGCCGCCCAGCTCGCCAAGGTCGGCATCGTCGCGAAGATCGAGAACGTCGAGTGGGCGCAGTGGCTCGCCGGCCCGTTCAAGGGCAACTTCGACCTCACGATCATCAACCACGTCGAGCCGCTCGACTACGCCACCGCCTACGCCGACCCCAACTACTACTTCGGCTACGACAGCGCCAAGTTCCGCGGGCTCGTCGCGACGCTCGCCGCCACCAGCAACATGCAGGAGAAGGGCCGGCTGTGGCGCGACATCCAGCGCCAGCTCGCCGAGGACGCCGTCAACGTGTTCCTCTGGAACCCGGCGCAGGTGGCGGTGTTCAAGCGCGGGCTGCGCGGGCTGTGGAACAGCTCGCCGATCTTCGCCAACGACATGGCCGCCGTGAGCTGGGCGCCGCCGGCGACGCGCTGACCGCCAGGTGATGGGCGCCCTGCACGCGTTCGGCGTGGCGGCGCTCGGCGCAGGCTACCGCGCCGGTGACTTCTCGCCGCTGGAGGTGGCGCGCGACGTGATCGCGCACATCGGGCGCTGGGAGCCGCGACTGCAGGCGCTGTGGGCCTTCGAGCCGGAGCACGTGCTCGCCGACGCGCGCGCCTCGGAGGCGCGCTGGCGTGCCTGTGCGCCGCTCTCGCCGCTCGACGGCGTGCCGCTCACGCTCAAGGAGAACATCGCCACGCGCGGGCTGCCGATGCCGCTGGGCTGCGCCGCCACCGAGCTGCGGCCCGCCACCGACGACGCGCCACCCGCCGCGCGCCTGCGCGAGGCGGGCGCGCTGCTGCTGGCCAAGACGACGATGCCCGACCACGGCATGCTCTCCTCGGGACTGTCGAGCTTTCACGCGCAGTCGGGCCGGCTCACGCGCAACCCCTGGAACCTCGCCACCAACCCGGGCGGCAGCAGCGCCGGCGCCGGCGCGGCGGCGGCGGCAGGCTACGGGCCGATGCACGTGGGCACCGACATCGGCGGCTCGATCCGCCTGCCCGCGGCGTGGTGCGGCGTGGTCGGCTTCAAGCCGAGTCTCGGCCGAGTGCCGATCCAGCCGCCCTACATCGGCCGCGTGGCCGGGCCGATGACGCGTACGGTCGAGGACGCGGCGGCGATGATGGCGGTGCTGTCGCGTCCCGACTGGCGCGACGCCATGAGCCTGCCGCCGCAGGAGATCGCCTGGGACGCGCTCGACGCGCTCGATCTGCGCGGCCTGCGGCTCGGGCTGCTGCTGGACGCCGGCTGGGGGCTGCCCCCCGCCCCGCCCATCGTCGCCGCGGCGCAGGACGCGGCGCGCCGCTTCGAGCAGGCCGGCGCGATCGTCGAGCCGCTCGCGCCGTTCACGACGCGCGCGATGGCCGACGGCATCGACCTGTTCTGGCGCGTGCGCAGCTGGGTCGACATTACGGCGCTGCCCGAGGCGCGGCAGCGCATGGTGCTGCCGTTCATCCGCGCCTGGGTCGACGGCGGCTCGCGTGCGAGCGCACGCGAGCTGTTCCACGGCTTCAGCCAGTTCGGCGCGCTGCGCGACGCCGCAGTGGCGGCCTGCCAGCCCTTCGACTACGTGCTCTCGCCTGTGGCGCCGCTCGCCGCCTATCCGGCCGAGTGGGCGATGCCGACCAACGACCCGGCGCGCGCGATGGAGCACATCGGCTTCACGCTGCCCTACAACATGAGCGAGCAGCCGGCGATCAGCGTGCCCTGCGCGCACGACGCCGACGGCGCGCCGATCGGGCTGCAGATCGCGGGCCGGCGCCACGACGACCTCGGCGTGCTGCGAATGGCGCGCGCTTGGGAGCGGCTGCGCCCGGCCGGGGCGCTCCGGCCCTGGCCCGAGCCTCCGCGCTGAGCGGGCATGCGCGGCGGCAGCCGCACTGGGCGGGCGTTAGCGGCGGCCGCCGCCGACCGTCATCCCGTCACGCTACATTCGCGCCATGCTTCCCACCGACGCGCGCGGCAGCCCCAGCGGCACGGCGAGCCCCGAGGCACGCGCCGCCGTCGAGCAGGCGCTGTGGCGCATGATGTCCTTCTACGACACGCCGCTGGCCGACCTCGACACGGCGATGGCCGCCGACCCGGGCTGGGCGCTGCCCCACGTCATGAAGGCCGGATTCCTGCTGAGCCTCACCGAGCCGTCGCTGCTGCCCGAGGCCAGCTCGCACCTGTCGCACGCACGCGCGCTCGCCGGCGGCGCACCGGCACCGGAGCGCGCCCACCTGGAGGCGGTGCAGCAGCTCGCCGATGGCCGCTGGCACGCGGCCTGCCGCACCTGGGACGAGATCCTCGTCGACCATCCGCGCAACGCGCTCGCGCTGCAGTGGGCGCAGCTGTGGGACTTCTACCGCGGCGACGCCGCGTCGCTCAGGCAGCGGCCGGCGCGCGCGCTGCCCGAGTGGGACGAGGCCGACCCGCTGCACCCCTGCGTGCTCGCGCTCTACGCCTTCGGGCTCGAGGAGTGCAATCTCTATCCACAGGCCGAGGAGGCGGGCCGGCGCGCGCTCGCCGCCAGCGCGCGCGTGCCCTGGGCGGTGCACGCAGTGGCGCACGTGATGGAGATGCAGGGCCGCTTCGACGAAGGTTCGGCCTGGCTGCGCCAGTACCAGCCGCACTGGGCCGAGGGCAACGGCTTCGCCGGCCACCTGTGGTGGCACAAGGGCCTGTTCCGGCTCGAGGCGCTCGACACCGCCGGGGTGCTGCGCCTCGTCGACAAGCACCTGAGCGGCGCGGCGCTCCAGATCACGCTCCAGCGCGTCGACGCGGCCGCGATGCTCTGGCGGCTGCACCTGCTGGAGGTCGACGTCGCGGCGCACGCACGCGCGCTGCTCGACGGATGGAGCCTCGCCGGCGGGACGGCAGGCTACTACGCGTTCAACGACCTGCACGCGGTGATCGCGATGCTCGCCGCGGGCGAGCCGGCGCGCGCCGAGGGGCATGTGGCGCGCTGCGCCGAGCGCGCGCTCGCCCCCGAGGACGCGCGGCGTGCGAACCACCAGATGGCACGCGAGGTGGGCCTGCCGCTGATGCGCGGGCTGCTCGCCTTCGCGCGCGGCGAATACGCCGCCGCGTGCGAGGCGATGCACCCGGCGCGCGCGCAGGCGCAGCGTTTCGGTGGCAGCCACGCGCAGCGCGACCTGATCGACCAGACCCTCATCGCCGCCGCCGCGCGCGCCGGCGACGGCCGTGCACGCGCGCTGGGACGCGCGCTGCTCAACGAGCGCACGATGGCCCGGCCGGTGTCGCCACTCACGCGCCACTGGATCGAGCGCCTCGGCGCGCGCGAGGACGCGCGGGCCTGAGAGGCCGAGAGCCCGTGAGCCCGCGGACCCCCCGGCGGGGCGAAGTCGCTCAGCGGGGCGCTGCCGCGAGCAAATCCTGCGTATCGGGGTGGCGCCGCATGTAGACGGCAACGTAGCTGCACAGCGGGCGTACGCGCAGGCCCTCGCGGCGCGCCCAGTCGAGCGCGGCCCGCACGAGCACGGCGGCCACGCCGCGCCCCTGGGCGCGCGGCGGCACCTCGGTGTGCGTGAACAGCACTGTCGCGCCCTCGCGCCGGTAGGCGACGAAGGCGAGGTCGCCGTCGACCGTGATCTCGAAGCGCTCGGCCACGGGATCGTGGCGCACAGGCAGGGCGTTCTCGGGGGGCATCGGCGGCAAGCTCCGGGCAAGTGGTTGGAAGGAGGCGAGGCGGCGCACAGGCTCTCAGGCGCTGCTCACGCCGCTTACGCCGCTTACGCCGCTTACGCCGGTTGCGCCGGTTGCGCCACTTGCGCCGCTCGCACCCACCGCGTCGGCGGTGCCCGGCGCGCGCCAGCGCAACAGTGTCGCGCGCAACCGGTCGACGTCGATCGGCTTGGTGAGGAAGTCGTCCATGCCGGCGGCGAGCGCCTGCTCGCGCTCGGTGACGAGTGCGGCCGCGGTGAGGGCGACGATCGGCAGCCGGTGTCCCTCGGCGCGCAGCGCGCGCGTCGCCTCGTGGCCGCTCATCACCGGCATCTGCACGTCCATCAGCACGAGGTCGAAGGGCCGCCCGTCGGCGCGCGCGGCCCGCGCCGCGGCCACGGCCTCGCGACCGTCGGCCGCCTGCACCACCCCGACGCCCCAGCGCTCGAGCATGGCCGAAGCGATCATCATGTTCACCGGGTTGTCCTCGACGAGCAGCACGCGCGCGCCGGCGAGCGTCTGCTCGCCCTGCAGGGCCGGCGCCGGCGGCAGCGCCTCGCCCGCTGGCAGCGGCAGCTCGGCCCAGAACAGGCTGCCGGCGCCCACCTCGCTCGTGACGCCGACCTCTCCGCCCATCAGCGTCGCCAGCTCGCGGCAGATCGACAGCCCGAGCCCGCTGCCGCCGAAGCGACGCGTGGTCGACTCGTCGGCCTGCGTGAAGGGCCTGAACAGCCGCGCGAGCGTTCGCTCGTCGATGCCCGGGCCGCTGTCCTGCACTTCGATGCGCAGCCGCTCGCCGCCCCCCGGGCGGGCGAAACGCAGCACGACTTCGCCCTGCGCGGTGAACTTGATCGCGTTGCTGAGGAAGTTGCTCGCGATCTGGCGCACGCGCAGCGGGTCGCCGCGCACGGGGCCGGCCATGCCCGGCCCGGACTCGACGTGCAGCGCCAGCCCCCTGGCCGCCGCCTGCGGCACCCACGCGGCGCGCAGCGACTCGACGAGTTCGGCAAGGTCGAAGGTCGTGGCCTCGATCTGCAGCTTGCCGGCCTCGATCTTCGACAGGTCGAGGATGTCGGAAATGATGCCGGCCAGCGCCTGCGCGCTCTCGGCGATCTGGTCGAGGTAGGACGCGCGCAGCGCCGCGTCCAGGCCCGACTCGCGCGCCAGATGCGCGAGGCCGATCATCCCGTTGAGCGGCGTGCGCAGCTCGTGGCTCGTGTTCGCGAGGAAGGTGCTCTTGGCGCGGCTGGCGGCCTCGGCCTCGTCGCGGGCGCGCGCCAGCGCCTGCTCGGCGGCGCGACGCTCGCTGATGTCCTCGACGATCCACACGGTGCCGCCCTCGGACGGGTGGTTGGGGTCGATCGCGTGCGCCCGCATGAACGCGAGGAAGGTGCTGCCGTCGCGCCGCCGCACCCGGCGCTCGAAGTCGACCCGCTCGCCGCGCCCGAGCGCCGGGCCGTAGAGCGCACCGATCGCCACGTACTCCTCGTCGCTCGACCAGACGACACGCCCGCCCTGCCCGATCAGCCCGCCGTGCGGCCAGCCGAACAGCGCCTCGAAGTGCAGGTTGGCGAGCACGAAGCGCTGGGCGCGCGTCACGGCGATGCCGACCGACGCGTTGGCGAGGATCGCCTCGCGCTCGAGCCGCGAGCGCTCGCTCTCGGTGACGTCGCGGGCGTTGATGACGACATAGTCGCGCCGGTCCATCGCGAAGCGAGCTGCCGATACCAGCAGCGACACCTCGGCGCCCGACTTGGTGACAAAGCGGATCGGCAGGTCGGCCACCCGGCCCCCGGCCGTCAGCTGGTGCACGAACCGTTCGCGCCCATCCTCGTCCGCCCAGACGCCGAGCTCGAGCGAGGTGCGCCCGACGGCCTCTGCGGCACTCCAGCCGATCACGCGCTCGAAGGCCTGGTTCACCATCGCGTAGCGGCCGGTAGCCAGATCGGTCAGCGTGATCAGGTCGGGGCTCGTCGCCACCAGGTGCGACAGCAGCGCCTCCGAGCGGCGCAGCAGTTCCTCGGCGGCCAGGCGCTCGGTATCGTCGATGAAGATCGACAGGATTGCCGGCCCGCCGGCGGCGTCGACCGTCACGCCGGTGGCGCGCACCGAGATGCGGCGATCGCCGACGCGCAGCCGGTAGTCGGTGACCGGCAGTGCCGTGCCCGGCGGCTGACCCTGCAGCTGCTCGACGCGGCGGCGCGCGCGTTCGCGCGAGTCGCCGCTCTCGTAGAGCGCCAGCATGTCGGCGTCGATCAGGTCGTCGAGGCCTGCGAAACCGAACAGGCGCAGCGCCGCCGGGTTGGCGTCGATCGGCCGCCCGCCGCGGTGCAGCACGAGGGGGGTCGGGATCAGCGAGAACAGCTCGCGGTAGCGCGTCTCGGTGGCGGCGAGCGCGGCGCGCGCCTCGGTCTCGGCAGTGACGTCGCGCGCCACACCCCAGTAGCCGCTGAAGCGGCCGCGCCCGTCGAAGCGCGGCTCGCCGCTCAGGAGGTAGTGCAGCGGCGCATCGTCCGGTGCGCCCCATCGCACCGCCACGTCGCGGAACGCGTGGCGCGCATCGAGATCGGCGAGCAGCCTGTCCAGCACCTCGGGGTCGCAGCCGAAGTGCGGCTGTTCCCAGGGCACCTGGCCCAGGCTCTGTCCGAAGCGCGGCGTGCGCTGGTCCTCCTCGCGCCCGATGCAGGCGCTCAGCCGGTAGTTGCCGTCGATCTCCCAGTAGGCGTCGGCCGCCAGCGCGAGCAGGCTTCCGAAGCGCCGTTCGCGCTCGTCGGCCACGCGCAGGTGGCGCGCGACGACGCGCGCCACGAGCATGCCCGCCGCGAGCCCGATCAGCAGCCCGAGCGCCTGCACGCCGAAAAGCTGCCACGCGCCGGGCTCCAGCGCCGCGAGTCCGCGGCCGCGCCCCAGGTGCACGGCGAGCAGCAGCGTGGTGCCGAGCGCGGCGAGTGCAAAGCCTGTGCCGCGCCCCGCCACCGCCGAGGCGACGCAGACGAGCACCCCGAGCACGCCCAGCCCCGGCGCGGCCGGGCCGGCACCGAACCAGGCGCTGCCGGCGATGGCCAGGCAGGCGAGCGTGACCATGGCCACCATCGCCGGCACGCCGGCGCGCGTCGGCAGGCGCAGCCCGGCCACCGAGGCCAGGGCGAGCAGGCCCCAGATCGCCGTGACGACAGGCCCGCCGCTGGCTGCCGGCGGCGCGATCCACGACAAGCCTGCCGCCACCCCGGCCGCCAGCGCGGCGACCGCGAAGAAGCCGCGCGCCACGCTGCGCAGCACACCCGCATGCGCGGCCGGTGCCGCGCCCGCCGCGGCCCCGGTGCCGGATGTCGGCCAGGTCTCGAGCAGCGTGGTGGGCTCGCTCACCGCGTCTCGCGCGCCGCGTCGTGCTGGGCGCGCGCGGCGCACGCGGCGGCGCGCGCGGCCACGGCGAAGTCATCGCCGCCGCCGGCATAGAGCACGGCGCGCGAAGAGCTCACGATGATCGGCGCGTCGGCGCGCCACGCCGCGCGCACCGTGGCCTCGGCATCGCCGCCCTGCGCACCGATGCCGGGAATCAGCAGCGGCAGCGTGGGCGCGAGCTCGCGCACGCGCGCCACCTCGCGCGGGTAGGTCGCGCCGACCACCAGCCCGAGCTCCGCCCCGCCGCGTCGCCATTCGCCCGCAGCAAGCCGCGCGATCCGTTCATAGACGCGCTCCCCGTTGGCGAGCAGCTGGGCCTGGAGGTCGTCGCCGCCCGGGTTGGAGGTGCGGCACAGCAGGATCAGCCCCTTGCCGGCGTAGCGCGCATATGGTTCGATCGAGTCGTGGCCCATGAAGGGCGAAAGCGTCACTGCGTCGGCGCGGTAGCGCTCGAAGGCCTCGCGGGCGTACATCTGCGCGGTCGAGCCGATGTCGCCGCGCTTGGCATCGAGAATCACGGGCACCCCTGGCGCGACCCGCCGGATATGTGCGATCAGCCGTTCGAGCTGGTCCTCGGCACGGTGCGCCGCGAAGTGCGCGAACTGGGGCTTGAAGGCGAGCACGAGGTCGTGCGTCGCCTCGACGATCGCGGCGCAGAAGTCGAAGATGCGCGCCGCGTCGCCGCGCCAGGCACCTGGAAAGCGCTCCGGTTCGGGATCGAGGCCGACGCACAGCATCGAGCGATGGCGCGCCTCGGCGGCCTGCAGCATGGTGGTGAAGCCCATCCCCACGTTCCTCCTCCCGGCCGCCGGCCTGGTGGCCGGGTGGCCCTTGCCCCGTCGCCCTTGCTCTGCCGCGCGCGTCAGCCGCCGCCGACCCGTCGAGCCAGCGTCGCCGCCAGACCCGTGTAGCCGGCCGGTGTGAGCTCCTTCAGACGCTGCCGCTCGGCAGCGGGCAGCTCGAGCAGCGTATCGACGAAGGCGTGCAGCGACGCTCGCGTCACCGCCTGGCCACGCGTCAGCGCCTTCAGCCGCTCGTAGGGCTCGGGCAGACCATGGCGCCGCATCACGGTCTGCACCGCTTCCGCCAGGACTTCCCAGGCGCCGTCGAGGTCGGCCGCCAGCGCAGCGGCGTTCACCTCCAGCCTGGCCATGCCGCGCAGCGCACTGTCGTGCGCCACCAGCGTGTAGCCGAAGGCGACACCCATGTTGCGCAGCACGGTGCTGTCGCTCAGGTCGCGCTGGAAGCGGCTGATCGGCAGCTTGGCCGAGAGGTGGTGCAGCAGAGCGTTGGCCAGGCCGTAGTTGCCCTCGGCGTTCTCGAAGTCGATCGGGTTGACCTTGTGCGGCATCGTCGAGCTGCCGATCTCGCCCGCCTTCAGCTTCTGCCTGAAGCAGCCGAGCGAGACATAGCCCCAGACGTCGCGGCACCAGTCGATCAGGATCGTGTTGGCGCGCGCCATGGCGTCGAACAGCTCGGCCATCGCGTCGTGCGGCTCGATCTGGATCGTCATCGGGTTGAAGACGAGGCCGAGCCGCCGCTCGACGACGTCGCGGGCGAAGCGTTCCCAGTCGAAGTCGGGCCAGGCTGCGAGGTGGGCGTTGTAGTTGCCGACCGCGCCGTTCATCTTCGCCAGGAGCGGCACCGCGGCGATGCGCGCGCGCGCCGCGGCCAGCCGCGCATGCACGTTCGCGACTTCCTTGCCGAGCGTGGTGGGGCTCGCGGCCTGGCCATGGGTGCGTGCGAGCATCGGCGTCGCCGCCTCGGCTTGCGCCAGCGCCTGCAGCGCCGCCAGCAGGTGGTCGAGCGCCGGCAGCAGCACCTCGCCGCGCGCCGCGCCCAGCATCAGCGCGTGGCTGGTGTTGTTGATGTCCTCGCTGGTGCAGGCGAAGTGCACGAACTCGCCCGCGCGCTCGAGCTCGGGATGGCCGGCGAAGCGCGCGCGCAGCCAGTACTCGACCGCCTTCACGTCGTGGTTGGTCGTGCGCTCGATCTCCTTGATCGCCCGCGCATCGGCCGCCGAGAAGCGCTCGACCCAGCCGCGCAGCAGC
>WBZP01005548.1_pt1 | contig 12797 bp, 12 predicted proteins | sample 5204301 | NCBI WGS metagenome assembly WBZP01 (sample SAMN12412401, study PRJNA552823) | activated sludge metagenome | isolation source: activated sludge from nitrification reactor of wastewater treatment plant... | place: USA: Pennsylvania | collected 2017
CAGGGCGACCGCGACCGTCTGGTCGACGTGCTGGCCGGCGGCCCGGTGCTGGAACCTCCGCACGGCATGCAGCGCTTCGAGTGGGACCCGGCCACCCACGACTGGAAGTCGGTGTGGACCCGCGGCGACGTGGTCGCCACCAGCATGGTGCCCGGCGCCAGCAGCCAGTCGGGCATGGTGATGGTCAACGGATACACCAAACCCGACGGCTGGGAGGTCACCGGCCTGGACTGGAAGACCGGGGAAACCGTACAGCGCGCCACCTTCGGGCAGGACAACCTGGGCAACGGCGCCTACGCGCTGATCCAGTACGCCACCAACGGGGACCTGCTGTTCAACGGCATCGGAGGGACGTTCCGCGCGCATCTCGGCGGCTGAGGTTCGTCAGACCATCGTCCTACCTTTAGTAGGATGAACGTGATGGCGAAGAGCAAGGTGTCGGTGACCATCGATCAGGCAGTCTTGGCGGCGGCCGATGCTGACGCGATGGCCGCGGGGTTGAATCGTTCGGAGATGATCGAGCGCGCTTTGCGGCACGAGCACCTCCGGATTGCACTGGAGAGTTACACCGAGCACACTGTGCCGGCTCTCGATATCGAGACGTACGCGTGGAAGGTGTATCAAGCCAACCGGTCCGCCGGCTTGTGAGCACACCCGGGGACGTCGTACCCCGACGTGACACGGACCAGGAACTTTACGTCGTCGTCCTATCCAATGCCGTGCACCTCTCAGCAACAACTGGACGTGTGATCACCTGCCCGTTCATCCCCGGCCGCCTTCCCGGCGATGCGATGGCGATGGTGGTCGATGTGCGGCAACCCGCGGGGGTCGTTCTGCCGGAACTGGTGCAATGGCTACCGGCGGTGGCGCTTGACCAGCCCATAGGAAACATCGGCTCGACCGCTCTCCGCGAAGCCACCGCGATCGTCGGTGCACTGATCTCCTGACCGACGCCGGGAATCAACCCTCAGCGTTGTCGGTTATATCCCGTACCATTGGTTTATCAGCTGAGATCCTTCGGCTGGTGGTGCGAGGGGCTGAAAGGTTTCGACTTCGCGCATCGAATCAAGGGAAGCGTGCCGGTGCAGGCAAGAGACCACCGTAAGCGTCATTGCAACCAATTAAGCGCCGATTCCAATCAGCGCGACTACGCCCTCGCTGCCTAAGCGACGGTGTGTCTGTCAGACCGGGAGCGCCCTCGGCCCGGACCCTGGCATCAGCTAGAGGGATCCACCGCTCAGTCCGGTCGCGGGACTGAACGGGAAATCAAACAGCGGCTGGGATCGTCATCCTGACTTGTTCGCGTGAGCAGGAGATCCAAGTAGAGGCATAGCGAACTGCGCACGGAGAAGTCTTGAGGGAATGCCGTAGGACCCGGGTTCGATTCCCGGCAGCTCCACAAGAACAGGCCAGGCCGAAAGGCCTGGCCTGTTTGCTTCTTTGGTGCTATCGCCTCACTTGGCGATGTTGGCGAGGGTCGCCGAGAGCCACCGGGCGACCGGGGGAGCGATGCGCGACAGCGCATACATGACGTGGGCTTCGGGCGCGATGGGCGCCACTGCCCGGTTGCGTTCGACGGCGAGGAGGATGTTGGCCGCCGCCCGCTCTGCGGTGTAGCCGCGCTTGGCGTAGGTCCCGGCCATCTTGGCTTGGCGCGCCTCGGTGTTGCCGCCACGGAAGGGGCTGTTGTGCGTGATCGCGGTGTTGATGATGCCTGGGCAGACTGCTGTGACACCGACATGGCGGGGCGCCAGCTCCATTCGCAGTGCTTCGGACAACCCGACGACAGCGTGTTTGGTGGCGCTATAGGCGCCGAGTTGGGGGTTGGCGAGCAACCCCGCTGCCGAAGCGACGTTGACCACGTGGCCGCTGCCGCGCTCGACCATCGCCGGCACAAAGGCGTTGATCCCGTGCGCCACGCCCAGGATGTTGACACCCACCAGGCGCTCCCAGTCGGTCGTCGTGGTGTCCAAGATGCCACCGATCAAGGCGATTCCGGCATTGTTGATCAGTAGGTCCGGAGTGCCGAACTGCTCGAGGGTGGTTTTACCGAAGGCGGCCATCTGCTCGGCGTCGGAGACGTCGACGACGTGGCCTTCCGCCTTGCCCCCCGATTTGCGGACGAGGTCGACGGTTTGTTGCAGGCCCGCTTCGTCGCGGTCGCACAGCGAGAGGGTCGCACCGCGGCGAGCGGCGTGCAAGGCCAGTTCGCGGCCGATTCCGCTGCCGGCGCCGGTGACGACGACAAACCGACCGGTCAAGTTCCGGGTGTTCAGTGCCATGAGAAACGTACTCCTGAGTGGGGCTCCGGGGAGTGGCGGACGATTCCGCTCGCCGGAACACTTTGATGGGGAAGGGAATTGATCAGCGCTGCGCGGCTGCGCCGCCGCTGATGTAGTTGATCGCGCCCAGACCTTGGGCTCGCCAGCACCAGCCACCGGCTGGCCTCGAGATCGAGACGAAGGGTCTGAAGATGTCCTTCCAGTCGATGTTTCGGGTGGGGATGAGCGGTAGCTACCGGCCGCTGCCGGTGGCGTGTGAGGTGGCGAGGTGGCGGTGGAGGAAGGGCAGGAGCAGGTCGGTGACCTGCTGGGGGCGTTCGAGCCAGACCCAGTGCCCTGCCCCGTCGATGACGTGGACTTGGGCGGAGGGGAACGGTTCGCGTTGTCGTTGGGCCTGTTCGATGGGGAGGTACACGTCGCGGTTGCCCCAGATGACTTGGCAGGGAATGTCTTTGGTGGACAGGGGGGCGACGAGACGGTCCATCATCGCCGGGGTGGTCGACCGGTACAGCTCCAGGATCGCCCGCTTGGTGCCCCACGGACTGAAGATGGCGGCCAGGTGCTCAACCCAGGACCGGTCCAGGCCGGGGTTGTCGTGGGCGAGTAGCGCCCGGGTCAGTGCTGCTGTGGCCGAAGCCTGAAAGATCTCTCCGATCAGTGGGGTGCGCCAGATCCGGGCCAATCGGTGCCAGTGGTAGTCGCGTAGCACACCCGTGTTGAGGAGACTGACGCTGGCGAGGCGGTCGACGTTCGCAGCGGCCCACGTCAGCGACCACGGACCGCCGAAGTCGTGAGCCACCAGGTGGATCCGCTCCACACCGAGCGCATCGATGATCCCGCCGAGGTGGTCGGCGTAGCCGGCGACGGTGTAGTCCATGTCGCGGCGTTTCTCCGCGCCCCCGAAGCCGGGCATGTCCGGGGCGACGACGGCGGCGTGCTCGGACACCGATTCCAGCAAAGGCCGCCAGTCAGCAGCCGAGCCGGGGTTGCCGTGAACGAAGACCACGGCCTCCCGCAGGCCGCCGCCCCCGGCGTGCTCGCCGACGAGGACAGGGGAGCGGACGTCGCCCACCACGACTTGACGCCTCACCACGGTCGCACCCATGTCAGTTCTGGACCCACTGTTCGGTGGCGATGAGCCCGGAGGTGTGCAGTGCTGCGGTGCGGTGAGCGGCGATCTCCTGGTAGCCGGGATCCAGGACCATCTCGAGGAACTTGGCCCGGGACGGGTACTGGACCAGCAGGATGGTGTCCCACCACGGAGTGTCCTCGCCGCCGATGACGGTGTGGGTCGCGTCGCCGACATAGAGGATGGAGGCGCCGACCTTGTCGAGATGCGGTTGCACGGCCTCGGCATACCGCAGGTAGGAGTTGCGTCCGCCTTCGTCATCGAAGGCCAGCAGGTTCACCATGACGATCGGGGCGGCACTTTTCTGGGCGGCGGTCATCAGGGTCTGCACCTGCGCCTCGGTGGGATCGATGTGGCGGTCTGTATCCGGCATGGGGTTTCTCCTTCTGAGCTGGTCTGCGGATTCATTGGGCGTGGCCTTGACGCTAGGTCGCGGCAGCGGGTTGCCTCTTGGACCAGCGCGCCAGCATTTCAAGGACGTTTGTGCTGGCAGTACAAATCCGCGCGTGGGATCCGGCCGCAAATCCGGATGGTCGCCGTTAGTCTGCGGATCTATGGCTACGCGCTGGGACCAGTTGGCGGAGGACGGGAATCGCCGTGTCTGGGACCGGGCGGTCAGCCCTGTCGCGAGAGAATTGCTGGCCGAGGCGACGCGCTTGACCCAGGCGATGGTCGCGCAGATGCAGATCGCGCTGCCGGAGGTGATGCCTGATGCTGAAACGCTCGCCGAAAACGCGGCCAGCACCGAGCAGACCATCAAGGTGCTTGCGCGGGGCCTCGCTGACGGTGCCGACCCGCAGCAGCTGGAGTTGCCCTCCGCGACAGTGGCTTTCGCGCAGGCCGGTGTCCATCGACAAGTGCCGCCGACTCAGTTGGTGCGGGCCTACCGGCTGGGGCACGAACAGGTCTGGCAATGGTGTTTCGAGCGAATCGCGCTGCACTGCAGCAGCGTCGGCGCTCTGCGTAACGCCACTGAGCTGTTCACCCGCTGGACATTCGTCTACGCCGATGCCGCCATCACACGGGTCGAGGAAGCCGTTGAGACAGAACGAGAGACCTGGTTACGCAGCGCAATGGCCGCCCGCGGCGCGGCAATCGCCGCAATCCTCTCCGGCGAGGAACGAAACGAGGACCGTGCATCAAGCCGCCTCCGGTACGTCCTGGCTCGCGATCACATCGGTCTGGCCGCCTCCGTTCCGACAGGCACTGACGGCGACCCGCAGGAGATGTTGACCCACGCCGTGGTCCGCCTCGCCGAAAAGGCCGGCGCTGAAGCTCATCTGATCTATCCGACCGGTGTGACCACGTGTTCGGCCTGGATCAGCCGAGGGCATGACTTCACCGAACAGGACGTCGCCGCCCTCGCCAAATGCCCACTAGCGAGCCTGAAAATCGGCGTGGGTGAGCCCGGTCGCGGAATCGAGGGCTTCCGACGCACACATATCGAAGCCGGACACGCGCGTCGGGTCGCTGCCGATGCGAACCTTTCCGGGCCGGTCCTCTACCTCGATCACGCAGTCGCGGCGATGGCTACCGTCGACTATCACCTCGCCGCTACGTTCGTGCACCGAATACTTGGCCCGCTGGCCGGAACCGACGACGTGGCTCGGCGTGCGGCCGAGGCGCTAGCCGTGTACCTGCACGAGAACCGCAGTCGCACAAAAGCTGCGGCGCGCCTTCATGTCCACCCGAACACCGTCACCTATCGCGTCCATCAGGCCGAACACATCCTTGGGCATCGACTCCACAACATCTCCTCCCTCGACTTGCGTGTAGCGCTGGCGCTGCTGCCCTCGTTACTCGGTACACCTGGTTCGGCCAACACGTCGCCATCATGAATTCGACTGTTATCGCCGACGAATGGCGAGCCGTCCGCGGCGTTCGAGTCGTCCGGTTCCTCGTCTGTCAGTCCTGGTCCAACGAATGGGCGCGCCCAGCCGATACCAAGGCTGTCTCCCGGTCGTTCCACCCGCTCGGTGAGGCCAGTGCGACGGCTTTCTGAATCGAACTGTCCCGGAATCCGATTCGCTCGACGATCCTGCGGAACAGGCCGGGTGCGTTCGCGGTGAGCATCAGATTCTTGGGGGCCACGATCTTGTCCGAACGCCGTTCGATCCCGTTGGCGATCTCGCCGACGACGAGTTGAAGCGGCACCATTCTCCAGATTCCCTTCGCGTTGCCGCCCCACAGCTCGTGGCCGGCTGGGTCCTTGTGGACGTGGTCCATAAGCGGCGTCTTGAAGAAAGTGGGATGAGCGCTGCCGACCCCGACGCCGGAGCTGCGCAACTCGAGTCGAATGCTGTCGCACATCGCCCAGACGCCGGCCTTGCTGGCCGTGTAGGAGCCCTGCAGGGGGGAGTGGATGAATGCCGCCATGGAGGAGATGGCCAGCAGATAGCCGCGCTCCTTCGTCACATGCGGCAGGGCGGCTTTGAAGGTTCGCCATACCCCGTTGAGGTTGATGTCGATGACGCGCTCGAAGGATGCCGGCTCAAGGGTTGTCATCGGGGCCACGGTGTCGATGCCGGCGTTGGCGACGACGATGTCGATCCGCCCGAAGTGAGCGGCTGCCGCGTCCACAGCCTCGTGCAGTGAGGACATGTCGCGGACGTCGGCGGCGAATCCGGCAGCGACTGTGTCGCCGCCGAGTTGCTTCGCTTGAGTTGCCACGGCGTCGGCCTCGAGGTCGAGGAGGGCCAGGTTGGCGCCCCGCGCTCGAAGTTCTTGGCTCAGGGCGGCGCCGAGGCCTCCGGTTGAGCCGGTGATGAGGACCGTTCGTCCTGTCACGCTGTAGCGGGCCATGGTGTCTCTCCTTTTATGGGTTCGGTCAGTTGGTCACGGGGACGTGATGGTGCAGGAAGGCGATCTGGTCGGCGACGACCTTCTCGAAGGCATCGCCGCGGTAGATGTCGAAATGTCCTTCGCGGTAGAGCCGCACCTCACCGCGTGGTGCGCGACGGGCGTGCCGCAGTGTGGCCTTCGCGGGTGCGACGGAGTCGGTTTCGCAGACACAAAACAGGATCGGGCACTGGATGTCGCCGGTCTGTAATCCGGGGCGGTGCAAGGGAATCTGCAGCGCGACCCGTGCGGCGACTTCGTTGCGATGCGCCGATCCCGCTGCGACAAGGGCGAGATAGCCGGGCATTGCGTCGGGTGCCGTCATCAATGCCGCCGATAGGGGAGGTCCGGCGAGATCGACCATGATGGCGGGCCGTCCGAGTTGGTGGGCGATCACATCGGCGATGCCCATGGCGGTGACTTTGGCCGAGGTGATGGGGTTCATCGCCGACGCGGAGGCGATGCCATCGGTGAACGGACACTGGGCGATCGCCGCGGCGATGCCGTGATCACGAGCGGCGGTGGCGATGACATGCCCGCCGCTGAACGACGTTCCCCAGAGGACGATGCGCGACGGGTCGAGGTCACCGCGCGAACGGGCGTAGCCGATAGCTGCCGCCCAGTCGGTGAGTTGAGACTTTATGTCGAGCAGTTGTCGCGGCTGGCCGTCGCTGGCGCCGAAGTAGCGGTAGTCGAAGACCAGGCAGGCGTAGCCGGTAGTCGTGAATCGTTCGGCGAAGGCGTCCAGGCGCATATCGCGAACTCCACCGAGGCCGTGAGCCATGACGATGATCGGGTGCGGCCCCGGACGATCGGGGGTGTAGAGCCATGCCCGGCACACCACACCATCGGAGGTGAACTCCACGTCCGAGCGGGTCGCTGTGTCTCCTGCCATGGGACGTAATGCTGCTGCTCCCGACACCGGGGTGGCAATAGGCAGATGCAACGAATGAAACCAATTGAATGGGCGATTGCACACTGGGCGAGCTACGATCCGGGCATGACGTGGACGCGGCCCTCGGCGCGTACCTGCGAACTCATGCGGGCCGGTGTTGAGCGATTCATGTCCGATCCCGTCGGCGCATTTGAGGGACTCGTCGCTCAGATCGACCTGGCGACACTGACCGGCCAGGATGCGGCCGTCGCAGACGACCCGGCGGTTGCCGCCGATCTGCACAGCAGCAACTACGCCAACCTTCTGTTCTGGGCCGAGTCGATCCGGCGGGATCCCGGCGCCCGCGTGCTTCCCAATCCCGGTCCGGAACCGCGGATCATCGCCCGCTCCCTGATCCGCCGCGGCCTCAACGAGAGTGCTTTGCATGCCTGGCGGGTGGGTGAGAATGCGGCCTGGCGGATCTGGATGAACGTCGTCTTCACGCTCACCAGCGACCCCGGCGAGTTGGCCGAACTTCTGGACTACAGCGCGCGGTCGATCTTCGACTATGTCGATGCGACCATCGCCCTGGTGTCCTCGGAGATGCGTTTCGAACGGCAGAACCTCCGCCTAGACGTTCAGGCTGAACGCCTTGAGACCGTCACGTTGCTTATCGAAGGCGCGCCGATCGACACGGCCCTGGCCACCAAGCGACTTGCATACTCGTTGGATCGGAGTCATCTCGCTGCCATCATCTGGGACACGTCAGTCGATCCGGATGTCAGCGCATTGCTGTCAGCGGGAGACGCCCTCAGCGCGGCGACTGCATCCGCTCGGCCGCTCATGATCCCAGCCGCTCCCAATACGATGTGGCTTTGGCTGCCGGCCCACGACCTTCCCCCCGATGAAGCACTGAACGGCACTGTCGCGCAGTGTTCTTCGCTGCGCATGGCAGTGGGATCGCCCGAAGCCGGCGTCGCCGGCTTCCGTCGGAGCCATCTTCAGGCTCAAGGCACCCAGCGGTTACTCCAGCGTGGCGGACGCCGGCAGGTGGCGGCGTGGCAGCGCACCCGGCTCATCGAGATGCTCACTCAAGATGAGGCCGAGGCAGAGGAGTTTGTCCGCCGAACGCTAGGTCAGCTTGCCGACGCTGATCCGGTGTTGCGGCAGACCCTGCGGATCTACCTGCGTCGGCAATCCAATGCCCCCAAGGCTGCCACCGAGTTATTCACCCACCGCAACACCGTGCTCGGCCGGGTTGCCCGGGCTGAACAACTTCTCCCGGCTCCGCTGGCCTCGAACGCTATTGATGTCGCCGCCGCTCTTGAATTGGACACCTGGATCAACTGAGCGGCTGCCGCGAGTTCCGGGGCGGCCAGGATGACGACGTCGTCGCCCGCGGACGTGTGGGTTCAGCTCGATTCCGGATGTGTAGCTGAGCGGGCCGCGGTGCGATAGCTGCTGGGGCCGCAGCCGAACCATCGACGACACGAACGACTGAGCACGCTCTGCTCGGCGTAGCCGAGTTCGCGCGTCAAATGCGACAGGCTGATATCGGTGTCGCGCAGATAGTGTTCGGCGGTTTCGCGGCGCACGCTGTCGATGATTTCGCCGAAGGTGGTGTTCTCCGCACAGAGTCGTCGGTGCAGTGCCCGGGGATGCAGATCGAACTGGGCGGCGATCAGCTCGAGGCCGGCGGTGCCGGTGGGCAGAAGCTGGCGGACCATTCGGCGCACCGACTGAGTCATGCCCGGTTGATGTGTGGTGATCCCGGTCAAGTACTGCACGACCGCCTGGTGGGCTAGAGCGTCCTGATCGAGCGGAAGCGCGAGATCGGCCGTGCGAGTGGTGAAGCCCGCAGTCGGTTGCACGAAGCGCGGGCGGCAGCCGAAGTAACTCAGATAGTCAGCTTTCGCAGTGAGGGGCTCATGGGGCAGGTGCACCGACAGCGGTGAGTATTGCGCGCCGAGCAGGAACCGCAACACTTGCAGCGACACCCCGAGGGACAGCTCGGTGGTCTGTGGGTGCGGCGGCGGCCGCTCGATCAGGATCTCGAAAGCGAAAAACGATTGCCCGGTGTTGGCGCCCGGAGTAACGCCGACGGAGAGGGCGGGACTGTAGGCCCCGAGGAAGGTTTCCACGATCGTGAAGGCGTCGCCGACGGTGGCTGCGGTACGCGCGGCCACCCCAAGGGGGCCGAGGATTTCGATGCCCTGCCGTAGTGCCAGCCGCCGCCCGAAATCCGGGGTCGAGGTGGCTGTTGCGGCCGCCTCCACGGCCACAATGAGACTGCGGTAGGGCAGAAAGATTTCATGGTCGCCGACATCTTGAGGCCGGATGCCCGCGGCGCGCAGCAGCGCGACCGCGTCGCCGCCGAGTTCGGCGACCAGGAGCGGATACCCCGACAGCGACGTTCCGCGCACCACCGACACGTCAACAAATGTCAAATTATCGTCAGTAAATGTCAAGACTTGGATGCGGTCACGGCCGCACCCTGGGAACCAACACAACAACCCAGGGAGAGAGGAACGTGCACATGAGCTTCGACACGGTCATCCGCAACGGCCGCTGGTTCGATGGCACCGGTGCGCCGTCGGCGATCCGCAATATCGGCATCCGCAACGGTCACATCACCGCCATCAGCGCGCAGCCGCTCGACGAAGCGGGCTGCGGCCAGGTGATCGACGCCGACGGCAAATGGGTACTGCCCGGCATGGTCGACATCCACACCCACTACGACGTCGAGGTGCTCGGCGCCCCTTCGCTGTCGGAGTCGCTGCGCCACGGCGTGACGACGGTGATGGTGGGTTCGTGTTCGCTGTCGACCATTCACGTCGACGGCCCAGACGCCGGTGACCTGTTCGCGCGGGTGGAGGCCATCCCGCGCGAGCACGTCATCAATACGGTCGAGGAACACAAGACCTGGAGCAACTGCGAGGAGTACATCGCCGCGCTCGAGGATCGGCCATTGGGGCCGAATGTGGCTGCCTTCATTGGGCATTCGGATATGCGGACCGCGACGATGGGCCTGGACCGCGCCACCCGAAAAGACGTGCGTCCGACCAAGGCCGAGCAGGCCCGGATGGAGCAGCTGCTGGCCGAGGCCCTAGAGGCCGGGTTCGTCGGAATGTCCTCGCAGCAACTGCTTTTCGACAAGCTTGACGGCGACACTTGCCGCTCGCGCACGCTGCCCTCGACGTATGCCAAGCCACGGGAACTACGTCGGCTCAAAGCCCTGTTGCGGCGCAGCGGGCGGGTCCTGCAGGCGGGTCCCGACATTCAGAATCCGCTCAACATCGTCTCCCAGGCGGCGCAGTCGTTGGGCATCGTCCGCAGGCCGCTGAAGACCAGCCTGTTGTCCGCCGCGGACATCAAGGCCAACCCATGGCTGATCCCGGTGATGGGCCCGGCGGCCCGCCTCGTCACCAAGATGGGCGGCGACTTCCGCTGGCAGCACCTGCCGGTGCCCTTCGAGGTCTATGCCGACGGCATCGATCTGGTGATCTTCGAAGAGTTCGGTTCCGGCGCGGCCGCCATGCATCTGAAAGAACAAGTGGCTGAGCGCAACGACCTTCTGCGTGACGAGGAATACCGCCGCTGGTTCCGCAAGGACTACGACAGCAAGTATGGGCTTCGGGTGTGGCACCGTGACTTCTTCGACGCCGAGATCGTGGAATGCCCCGACAAGTCGGTCATCGGAAAGTCGTTCGGGCAGGTCGGTATTGACCGCGGTGGGCTGCATCCGGTCGACGCGTTCCTCGACCTGGTCGTCGAGCACGGCAGCGCGGTGCGGTGGCGCACCACGATCTCCAACCACCGCCCCGAGGTCCTCAAGAAGATGGCCCGCGAGCCCGGTATCCAGATGGGCTTTTCGGACGCCGGCGCACACCTGCGCAACATGGCGTTCTACAACTTCGGGCTGCGGCTGCTGCGCCATGTCCGCGACGCAGAAAGGGCCGGCGCGCCGTTCATGACGATCGAGCAGGCTGTGCACCGTCTCACCGGCGAACTGGCCGACTGGTATCAGATCGACGCCGGCCATCTACGAATGTGCGACCGCGCCGACCTGGTAATCGTCGACCCCGCGCACCTTGACGACTCGCTGGACACTTATGCCGAGGAGCGGGTCGAGCAGTACGGCGGACTATCGCGGATGGTCAACCGCAACGAGGACACCGTCAGCGCGGTGTTCGTCGCCGGGCAGGCGGTATTCCTCGACGGGCAGCCCACCGAGGTGGTCGGCACTCGGCGCACCGGCAGCTTCCTGCGCGCCAACACAGCCACTCCCGCCAACACGGGGACCGCGGCCGAGCTGGTTTCCGCCGCGTCGACGAGCGAAGGAAGACTGAGGGCATGAGTGAGTTGGCTGTGCATTGGGACGACGCCTACGGCCAGGGGGAGACCTCCCGCAGCTGGTTTCAGACTGAGCCGGTGATGTCACTGCGGATGATCGATGCGGCGGGCGTTTCCACTCAGGCCAGCGTGGTGGATATCGGCGGCGGGACATCGCGGCTCCTCGACGCCCTGCTGGCGCGCGGCCATGACGACCTCACCGTGGTGGACGTCTCCGATGCTGCGCTACGGATCACCCAGGATCGGCTCGGCGGGGACGCAGCGGAGGTGCACTGGGTCAACGCCGACATCCGGACGTGGTCGCCTGGCCGGGTCTTCGACCTGTGGCATGACCGCGCGGTCGTGCATTTCCTCAATGACTCGGCCGATCAGGACGCCTACCGGAACGCGCTCAACGCAGCCAGCCGGCCGGGCAGCGTAGCGGTGTTCGGCTGCTTTGCAGCCGACGGACCGACGCACTGCTCTGGACTTCCGGTCGTGCGGCGCGACGTCGCGGATCTGGTGGAATTCCTCGGGCCACAGTGGACGCTGGTCGCGCAGGACCGGGAGATGCACCCGACGCCCGGCGGTGCCACCCAGCCGTTCACGTGGGCGGCGTTTGTCCGCCGGTAGCGAAGCGGTCGACACCTACCAAGGCGCAGAACCCGAAAACCCACGATGTCTGACCGCTTGCACACGATGCCGGGCGTGCGACCGTGCCTACGAACTCATCGAGAAAAGCTTCTGCAGCACAACCACACTGGCAGCACGCTGCAGGCTGCCCTCCATCGCGATGCGCTGATCATCCGGTGCTTCGAGCAGCCGATCGAGCCCGGCGGAGATCTTGGCGATGTCGAAAATCGGCTGTTCCTTCGCCGCCCGGGATGCGAACGTGTCGCGGTAGAACGCGATCATCGGGTCGTTCTCGTGGCGGGTCGGCGGAGTGGTGAACGGGTGTTTCTGACGGTCGTACACCTCGGGAATCAACACATCTCTCGTTGCCTCGCGTAAGACGTGTTTCTCGCGAATTCCCTTCACCTTCATGCCCACCGGAACGCGGGCGGCGACTTCGGCCACTCGGTGATCCAGAAAGGGGACGCGGCCCTCGATCGAGTGGGACATCTCCATCCTGTCCGCGAGGTAATTCAGGATGAAGTTGGGCAGCACGGTCTTGGAGTTGATGTAGAGCACCTGATTGAGGCGGTCTCGGCCGGTGACGCGGCGTGCGATCGGAAGACGGTCCAAGGCGGACACCAGCGGCTCGTACGCCCGGACGGACGCCGGCAGATCGTCACGGAAGAACTGCGCCGCGCTGCTGGCCTGCGCCGCAGCCACATTCAGG
>WBZP01005549.1_pt1 | contig 12796 bp, 8 predicted proteins | sample 5204301 | NCBI WGS metagenome assembly WBZP01 (sample SAMN12412401, study PRJNA552823) | activated sludge metagenome | isolation source: activated sludge from nitrification reactor of wastewater treatment plant... | place: USA: Pennsylvania | collected 2017
ATCGTGCGCGATGGCATCGCCGTCTCGATCGCAACCGGCGTCTACGGCATCTCTTTCGGCGCGATCAGTGTGACCAGCGGGTTGGACGTGTGGCAGACCTGCGCGCTGTCGCTGCTGATGTTCACTGGCGCGAGTCAATATGCGCTGGTAGGTGTGCTCGGCGCTGGTGGCAGCCCGGTGACCGCTGCCGCTGGGGCTCTCTTGCTGGGCTCGCGCAACACTCTCTATGGCCTCAAACTGGCGCCGCTGTTGGGCTGGACCGGGTGGCGTCGTCTGGGCGCTGCCCACCTCACCATCGACGAGTCCACCGCGATGTCGGTGCTGCGTGAAGATCGCGCCGAAGCCCGACTTGGATTCCTCACCGCTGGTCTTGGCGTCTTCGCGCTGTGGAACCTGGCCACCCTCTTTGGAGCCGTCGTTGGTGATCGACTGGGCGACCCACGGACCTACGGACTGGACGCGGCCGCGGTTGCGGCGTTCGTGGCCCTGCTTTGGCCGAGATTGAGCGGGGCGACAAACCGCATCACGGCGATCGTGGCCGCAGTCGTCGCTTTGACATTGGTCAGTTTCACCCCCGCTGGCGTGCCGGTATTGGCCGCAGGCGCCGTAGCCCTTGTGATCGGCCGACTCACCCGCAACGCAACGGATCCCACCGAAATCCCCGATCTCGACGACACGAGCGCACCATGATCTGGGCGGCAGTGATCGGGGCCGGAGTCGGCTGCTACCTGCTCAAGTTGGCCGGGATGTCTGTGCCAGCTGAATACCTTGAGCGCCCCCTAGTGCGACGGGTGGCCGATCTGATGCCGGTCGCGCTGTTGGCTGCCCTGATCGCCGTACAAGCATTGGGGGCACCCGGACGCAGCCTGGTTGTGGACGCGCGAATGGCAGGGCTTGGCGTGGCCGTCGTCGCCCTGTGGCTGCGCGCGCCATTCCTGCTTGTGGTGATCCTGGCGGCCGCGACCGCTGCGGCACTGCGTGCCTTCGGCGTGGGTTAGCCCAGGTCCAGGAAATGTTCCAACCCGACGGTCAGACCCGGGTGGGACTTGATCTGGCGCAATCCCAGCAGCACTCCAGGGGTGAAACTGACCCGGTCCAGCGAGTCGTGGCGGATCGTCAGGGTCTCGCCCAACCCGCCGAACACGACCTCCTGGTGGGCCACCAAGCCGCGAATCCGGAGTCCGTGCACTCGCACGCCGTCGACGTCGGCCCCGCGGGCTCCGTCGAGTTGGGTTGAGGTGGCATCCGGAACCGCTCCCAGTCCGGCCGCAGAGCGGGCTGCGGAGATCAGTTCCGCCGTACGACGAGCGGTGCCGCTCGGAGCGTCTGCTTTGTCAGGGTGGTGGAGTTCGATCACCTCCACTGACTCGAAGTACGCCGCCGCCTCAGCCGCAAACCGCATCATCAGCACCGCCCCGATCGAGAAGTTCGGCGCAATCAACACCCCAGACCTCGAGGTGCTCAACCAGGCCTCCAACTGGGCCAGACGCGCTGCATCGAACCCGGTGGTTCCGACGACCGCATTGATGTCGTTGTTGGCGCAGAACGCCAAGTTGTCCATCACCACATCCGGGTGGGTGAAATCCACCACCGCTTCGGCGCCCGCCTTCACGAGGTCGGCGATGTCGTCGCCAACATCGATCTGGGCCACCAGGGCCATGTCGTCGGCCGCCTCAACCGCGCGGCAGACCTCCCGTCCGACCTTGCCCTTGGCCCCTAACACCCCAACGCGCAACAAACTCATGCCCGCCACCCTAGAACCTGTCCCCCCTCGCCGACCCGCCCAGTTGTTCCCGCGACGCGCCCAGTTGTTCCCGCGACCCGCCCAGTTGTTCCCGCGACCCGCCCAGTTGTTCCCGCGACCCGCCCAGTTGTTCCCGCGACGCGCCCAGTTGTCGCACCGATGGGCCCAGTTGTCGCCCCACTCAGAGACAGCGAACGGGGCAGGACCTCTCGGCCCTGCCCCGCTGCGCTGCTGCAATCAGACGCTGACGCTGCTCAGGATGTCTTGGATCTCCTGCGCAGACGTGGCCGCCTGCAGTCGGGCCACCTGCTCCTTGTCGACAAAGATGCCCGCCAACTTCGACAGCAAGGCCAGGTGATCGTTGCCTGCACCCGCGATGCCGACGACGAACTGAGTTTCCTTGCCGTTCCAGTCCAGCCCACTCGGATAACGCACGAAGGACATCGCCGTGTGGTTGATTGCGGACTTGGCTTCGTTGGTTCCGTGCGGGATCGCGAGCAGATTGCCCATATGGGTCGAAACAGACTGCTCACGCTCGTGCATGGCATCGACGTACGACGGATCGACCGCCCCCGAAGCAACCAGCAAACGGCCGGCTTCGGTGATGGCGCCATCACGATCTGTGGCCGTGCCGTTGAGCACGATCGCCGAATTGGGCAGCACGTCACCGGCAGCGCCACCCGAGGTTGCAGGCGCCGCCGATTCAGCTTTTGGGCTGCTTGCTCCGTTGCGCTCCTTGACCAGCTCGACCACTTCGTCGTACCTAGGCGAGCCCATGAAGTTGTCAACGGACACGTGAATCGCGTTCGGGGACCCCTGCTCGGCGCGAGTGGTGAGGTCCTGGTGAGTGATCACCAAGTCCTCGTCACCGCTCAGGTTGGCGATTGCCTTGTTGACGACCGTGACTCCAGTGATCCCGGCGGCCTCGATCTTCTTGCGCAACACCGAGGCGCCCATGGCCGACGAACCCATTCCGGCATCGCAAGCGAAGACGATGTTGCGGATAGCACCGCCGGTGGTGCCCAGCACTGAGGACGCGATCGACTTCTTGCCCTTCATCGACTCCATGCTCGCGGTGGCAGAACTCAAGTCACCGTCGTCCTCGGACTTGTCCGTCTTCAACAGGAGTGCGGCCACGATGAAGGTGGCTGCAGCACCCAAGATCACCGACAACGTGACCCCCAGGAAACTGTTGGGACCCAGTTGCGAATACACCGCGAGAATCGATCCGGGCGCTGCGGGAGCATGCAGACCGGAGCCGAACAGCACGTTGACGAAGATCTGGGTCATGCCACCGGCAATCATCGCCAGGATCAGTCGGGGCTTTGCCAGAACATAAGGGAAGTAGATCTCGTGGATGCCGCCGAAGAAGTGGATGATCGCCGCGCCGGGAGCTGACGCGCGGGCCGCGCCCTTGCCGAAGACCGTGTAGGCCAGCAGGAGGCCGAGACCGGCGGCCGGGTTGGCCTCAAGCAAGAACAGGATGGACTTGCCAGCGGAGCCGGCCGCTTCCTGAGTGCCCAGTGGGGTGAGTACGCCGTGGTTCAGCGCGTTGTTCAAGAACAGCACCTTGGCCGGCTCAATCACGATCGAGGTCAGCGGCAACAGACCGTGGTTCACCAAGAAGGCGACACCTTCACCGAGTCGGTCCGCGACCCATTTGACGATCGGACTCATCACGAAGAAGGCGAAGACAGCCAGGATCATGCCCCAGATGCCAGCGGAGAAGTTGTTGACCAGCATCTCGAACCCGGGCTTGATCTTGCCGTCCCAGATGCGGTCGATCTTCTTCATCGTCCAACCGCCAAGCGGGCCCATGATCATGGCGCCCATGAACATGGGGATGTCTGTGCCTGCGATGACGCCCATGGTGGCGATCGCACCGACGACGCCACCGCGTACGCCGTACACCATCTTGCCGCCGGTGTAGCCGATCAGCAGCGGCAAGAGGTAGGTGATCATCGGGCCGACGATTCCGCCCCCGGCGTAGTCACCCCAACCGCCGATGTGGGCGACCCAGCCACTAGGGGAAAGCCCACCCTTGCCGCCTTGGTTGAGCCAACCGACCTCAATGAACAGTGAGGTGATGAACCCCCAGGCGATGAATGCGCCGATGTTGGGCATCACCATGTTTGACAAGAAGGTGCCGAACTTCTGCACCTTGACCCGAAGGCCAGCGCTCGAAGCGCTCTGAGTGGACACCGACATGAGGCCACCCCATGAAGGCGTTGCGGTTCTATGCACCTGAAGATGTTCGACTCGAAGACATCCCCGAGCCCGAGTGCGGCCCAGACGAAATCAAGATGCGGGTCCGCAACTGCTCGACCTGTGGCACTGATGTCAAGATCTTCTATAACGGCCACCAGAACCTGACTCCCCCGCGAACCATCGGCCACGAGATCGCCGGAGAAGTTGTCGAAGTCGGCGCCAACGTGAATGCCACCTACGGCACCGAGTGGAAGCCCGGGGACCGGGTCCAAGTAATTGCCGCCGTACCTTGTGGCGACTGCTACGAGTGTCAGAAGGGCTGGATGGCGGTCTGCCAGAACCAGACCTCAGTCGGCTATCAGTACGACGGTGGGTTCGCCGAATACATGATCGTCCCCCAGCAAGTGCTCAAGGTCGATGGACTGAACCGGATCCCAGACAACGTCGGCTTCGATGAGGCCTCCGCCGCTGAACCCTTCGCCTGCGCCATCAACGCTCAAGAACTATTGGGCATCGAAGAAGGCGACACCGTGGTCGTATTCGGTGCTGGGCCGATCGGTTGCATGCATATCCGGATCGCTCGCGGCGTACACAAGTCAGGGCCGGTGTACCTCGTCGATGTCAACGCCGAGCGCCTGCAGATGTCAGCCGATGCGGTGCAGCCGGACGAAGTGATTGACGGCTCCCAGGTCGACGTGGTCGCCAAGGTGATGGAGTTGACCGGTGGCCGTGGCGCCGATGTGATCATCACGGCAACTGCAGCCAACATCACCCAGGAGCAGGCCATTGCGATGGCCGCCCGCAACGGCCGGATCTCGTTCTTTGGTGGGCTGCCGAAGACAAACCCGACGATCACTTGTGACTCCAACGTGGTGCACTATCGCCAGTTGCACATCCACGGCGCCAACGGCTCTGCTCCCGAGCACAACAAGCGAGCCCTGGAGTACATCTCGACTGGTCAGGTCCCGGTCAAGGATCTGATCACTCGGCACATCCCCCTAGCCGACGTGATGAGTGCCTTCGAGATCGTGAAAAACGGCGAAGCCATCAAGGTCACCGTCGAACCCTGAGCCGTCGTGCAACGCACGTAAGGGTCAGGGGCGACGCGCCCAGTTATTTGGGCGACGCGCCCAGTTATCTAGGCGACGCGCCCATTTGTTGCCGCGACGCGCCAGGTTTTAGGGCGATGCGCCCAGTTGTTGCGGCCACCCGTCAGTCAGCTGGAGATTGCTCGGGCGAACAACCCGCGGGGGCTCGGCGGAAAACTCTGGCGCGTCGGCGGAAAGACCCGGCGCGTCGGCGGAAAGACCCGGCGCGTCGGCGGAAACACCCGGCGCGTCGGCGGAAAGACCCGGCGCGTCGGCGGCTGAGTCAGTTTGTCAGGGGCCGACGATGGCGAGGGTTTCACGGCGGGAGTAGAGGTCGCGGGCTAGTTCGCGGCAACCCTCCAAAGTGACGGCATCGATCGAGGCCAAGATCTCCTCCACTGACCGCAGCGCAGGTTGGAAGAGTTCGGCCTCCCCGAGCCGATGCATGCGACTTGCCGGATCCTCAAGTCCGAGCACCAAGCCGCCGCGCAGTTGGCCTTTGGCGCGTGCGAGTTCCTCGTCGGTCAGTCCGTGGGTTGCCACGTCGCGGAGTACCTCGCGAGCGGTGTCGAGCACGAGGTCGGCTTTGGCCGGAAGACAGCCAGCACTGATCCCAACCGTCCCCGCGTCGGAGTACGACGAAGCAAACGAGAACACCGAATAGGCCAGCCCACGCTTCTCGCGCACCTCTTGAAAGAGGCGACTCGACGTGCCGCCACCGACGGCCGAGTTCAATACCGCAAGCGCGTGCCGCCTGGAGTCTGTGCGAGTGATGCCACGCATGCCTAAGAGCAGGTTGACCTGCTCGATCTGTCGGTGAGCGGCCACTCGTCCGGCCCGCAACGGCCGCGATGTGGCCACCAGTCGCGGCGATTGCGGCGCGGCGTCGGCCTCAAGGAAGCCACGCCGCCCAAAGGCTCGCTGCACAAGGTCCACGACGTCTGCGTGGTCAAGGTTGCCCGCTGCGGCCACCGTCATGGCTGGCGCAACGTAGTGCTTGCGGTAGTAGCGCCAAATCTGGCTCCGCGTCAGCGCCGTGATCGAGTCGGGTCTACCCGCGATCGGCTTTGCCAACGTGGTGCCACGCCAGCCATGCTCCGCAAACAGATTGTGTACGGCGTCATCGGGGTCGTCGTCGTGCATGGCGATCTCATCGAGAATCACCTCGCGTTCGGCTTCGACATCAAACGGCGTGATCACCGAGGAGGTGAGCATGTCGCCGAGCACGTCGATGGCCAGCGGCAGATCCTGGTCGATCACGCGGGCGTGATAGCAGGTGTATTCCTTGGCCGTATAGGCGTTGAACTCTCCGCCAACACCATCAAAAGCAGCCGAGATCTCCATCGCGGAGCGCTCCCGAGTGCCCTTGAAAAGCAGGTGCTCCAGGAAGTGCGATCCGCCGGAGAGAGTGGCCTGCTCGTGCCTCGACCCCACTCCGACGTACACCCCAACGGCTGCCGAGCGCACCCCTGGAATGTTCTCGGTGATAACGCGCAGCCCACCGTTGAGGACGGTACGACGAACCCTGCCGACCAGCGCTCCGGAATCATCGTGCTGGGTCAGCAGGGTTCGGGTGGTGCCGGGCTCCTGCCCTGAGGCAGGGCCCGGCATACCAGTGGTCAAGCTCAGTCCTCGGCGGGCTCTTCGGCCGCAGCGTCGGCCGATTCCTCGACAACCGGGATCAGCGACAACTTGCCGCGGTCCTGGATCTCAGCGATCTCGACCTGGATCTTCTGACCGACCGAGAGCACGTCCTCGACGGCGTCGACTCGCTTGCCGCCAGCCAGCGCACGGAGCTTGCTGATGTGCAGCAGTCCGTCCTTGCCGGGCAGCAACGAAACGAAAGCACCAAAGTTGGTGGTCTTGACGACGGTGCCAAGGTAGCGCTCGCCAACCTCGGGCATGGTCGGGTTGGCGATCTGGTTGACCGCAGCCCGGGCCGCCTCAGCGGCTTCGCCGTTGGTGGCACCGATGTAGATCGTGCCGTCGTCTTCGATCGAGATCGAGGCGCCGGTGTCGTCTTGAATCTGGTTGATCACCTTGCCCTTGGGCCCGATCACCTCGCCGATCTTGTCGACCGGGATGTTGATCGTGAGGATCCGCGGAGCGTGGATGCTCATCTCCTCAGGACCATCGATCGCCTCGGCCATCACCTCAAGGATGGCCAGACGAGCGTCCTTGGCCTGGGTCAGGGCACGTGCCAACACCTCGGCCGGGATGCCATCGAGCTTGGTGTCCAACTGGAGCGCGGTCACGAACTCCTTGGTGCCAGCCACCTTGAAGTCCATGTCGCCGTAGGCGTCTTCGGCACCGAGGATGTCGGTCAGGGCGACGTACTCGTCCTTGCCGTCCACCTGGCCGGAGATCAGACCCATGGCGATGCCGGCCACCGGCGCCTTAAGGGGTACGCCGGCCTGGAGCAGCGACAGCGTCGAGGCGCAGACCGAACCCATCGAGGTCGACCCGTTGGAGCCCATCGCCTCGGACAACTGCCGAATTGCGTAGGGGAACTCTTCACGAGTCGGCAGAACCGGGAGGAGGGCGCGACGCGCCAGCGCACCGTGACCGACCTCGCGACGCTTCGGCGAACCAACTCGGCCGGTCTCACCGGTGGAGAAGGGCGGGAAGACGTACTTGTGCATGTAGCGGCGGTGCTTCTCCGGCGACAGCGTGTCGAGCTGCTGCTCCATCTTGAGCATGTCGAGCGTGGTCACACCCAGGATCTGGGTCTCGCCGCGCTCGAACAGCGCCGAACCGTGCACGCGAGGAATCACGCCAACTTCGGCGAACAACGGCCGAATGTCAGCGAGGCCACGTCCGTCGATGCGGACCTTGTCGCGCAGTACGCGCTCTCGGACCAGGGACTTGTTCAGCGACCGGAAAGCAGCACCGATCTCCTTTTCGCGGCCCTCGAACTGGCCGGCGATCTGCTCCAGCAGGCCGGCCTTGATCTCATCGAGCTTCTCTTCGCGCTCCTGCTTGCCACCAATGGTGAGCGCAGCAGCGGTCTGGTCCTTCACCGCCGCTTCGACGGCGGCGTAGACGTCGTCTTCGTAGTCAAGGAAGATCGGGAACTCCTCAACCGGCTTGGCCGCCTGGCGAGCCAGCTCAGCCTGGGCCTCACACAACTGCTTGATGAACGGCTTGGCCGCCTCCAAGCCCTGGGCGACGACCTCTTCGGACGGCGCGGTCTGGCCACTGCGGACCAGGTCCCAGGTCTGCTCGGTGGCCTCGGCCTCGACCATCATGATCGCCACGTCGCCAGTGTCAGTGACGCGACCGGCCACGACCATGTCGAAGACGGCCTCTTCTAGCTGCTCGTGGGTCGGGAAAGCCACCCACTGGCCACCGATCAGGGCGACGCGGGTGCCACCGACCGGACCGGAGAAGGGCAGGCCGGCAATCTGAGTGGAGGCCGACGCGGCGTTGATCGCCAAAACGTCGTACGGCATGTTGGGGTCGAGCGCCAGCACGGTGATGACGACCTGAACTTCGTTGCGCAGACCCTTCTTGAAGGTCGGGCGCAGCGGGCGGTCGATCAGGCGGCAGGTGAGGATGGCGTCTTCGCCGGGACGTCCCTCAGAGCGGAAGAAGGAGCCGGGGATCTGGCCCACGGCATACATCCGCTCTTCGACGTCGATGGTCAGCGGGAAGAAGTCAAAGTGGTCCTTGGGCTGCTTGCTGGCCGTAGTGGCGCTGAGCAGCATGGTCTCGTCGTCGAGGTAGGCGGTGACAGCTCCTGCGGCTTGACGAGCGAGGAGGCCGGTTTCGAACTTGATGGTGCGCTTGCCATAAGCGCCGTTGTCGAGAGTGGTCTCAACAGCGGTGATCTGCGGTTCGGACACGAGGGTCCTTTCTGTGCACGGAGCGACCGTGCGGGCGCCTACGTCGGGCGCGAGATTGACCTGCGTCAGTGGCCGGTCTTCGATCGAGGCCCGCGGAATCGATGAGATTTCCGAAAGCCACTACCGAGGACCGAGCCAGGCGTACGCCGGGCGCTCCAGGTGAGTGAAATGTGTTCAGTTGTGAATGTAGCGGAGGGGCTCACCAGTAGCGGTGAGCCCCTCCACGAAGTCCAGGGCCCATGCCCTCCCAATCACTGAAACTCAGTGACAGGGACTGGGTCAGCGACGCAGACCGAGGCGCTGCACGATCGAGCGGTAGCGCTCGATGTCGGTCTTCTGCAGGTAGTTCAGCAGGCGACGACGCTGGCCAACCAGCAGCAGCAGACCACGACGACTGTGGTGATCGTGCTTGTGCTGCTTGAGGTGCTCGGTCAGGTGGCTGATCCGGTGGGTCAGCAACGCGACCTGGACCTCGGGTGAGCCCGTGTCGTTGGCGTCGTTGCCGTATTCGGCGATGATCTTCTTCTTGGTCTCCGCATCGGTTCCGATCGACATGCGGGCTCCTCTCGTTGGTCGCTGCGCGGCGCGCCGGGGCTGATCCACCCGGGCACTCTTGATCCGCGGCCGTTACACGGCATGCTGCCCATCGTGGGCAACCTGAACAGGTTATCAGCGGCGAGGCGAGTGGAGCGAATCGAGGCGACCCGCCCGTGACTGCGCCTAACGCTGTGCGAGGTCCAACAGCGAGTCGGTTCGTGGCTCAGTTTCCAGCGTGCAGACCGCATCGGCATTGCCGACCCAGCCGCCTAACATCACGGAGTAGCCGATCCCTGCCTCAGCTTTGATCAGCGGCCGAGGCCGTAGTTTGTCGGCTTCTTGATTGCACTTCTCCTCGGCGATGGCCTGAATAGCCTCATCGCCCGGGAACTCCTTGGTCACATCGCCGATCACCGGCCGGGCATAGACCTGGCTGGTGTGGCTTGCCGTGCAGGGGACGACCAAGAAGAAGTTCATCTGTGTGCCCTCCTCGGTCTCAGCAGGTGAGTCACCCAAGCAATCTCCGACCTTGAGGTGGATGAAGCTGGTCATGCCCGACTTGTTGGCGGTGCCGTCGGAGTCACGCGCCAACTCCATCTTCGGGATCAGCACGTAGATCCCGGCGAGCGCGGCAAGCTGGACCACTGTCAGGGTGATCGCGACGGCTACCAAACCCCGCCCCGTGGTCCCTCGCCTGAGATCCCGGATCGCCGGGATTAGCAGCCCGATCGCCGGGATCGGTCCCAAACAGGGCACCAAGCTGGCCAGCATGGCGCGAAACGCCCACTTCGAATCGGTGTCGGGGGCCGAGGCGTGCCAAAGATCCCGTTCGTCCACCTCGGCACCCTAAACCCGGCTACCTCTGTTTCACACCCTTTTGTCGCTTCTTGCCGGGACTTTGCCGGTGGCTGAGCAGGGCGCACAGCGCCCGCACGACGAAGCCCCTACTGGTGGCTGAGCAGGGCGCACAGCGCCCGCACGACGAAGCCCCCTACCGGTGGCTGAGCAGGGCGCACAGCGCCCGCACGACGAAGCCCCCTACCGGTGGCTGAGCAGGGCGCACAGCGCCCACACGACGAAGCCCCCTACCGGTGGCTGAGCAGGGCGCACAGCGCCCACACGACGAAGCCCCGGCCCAGGTTGCCTCGTCGTACGCCGCCCTGCAGCGGCTGCTCGACAACCAAGCCCTGGCCCCACCACGAAGCCCCCTACCGGTGGCTGAGCAGGGCGCACAGCGCCCACACGACGAAGCCCCGGCCCAGGTTGTCTCGTCGTACGCCGCATGCAGCGGCTGCTCGACAACCAAGTTGGTCGACGCGTGCTTGGATGCAGAGGTGTCGATCAATTCCGCAACCGAGACCATCGGGGTCTGCAACCTCTGCGAAGCCATCTGTGGCTTGAAACTGACCATCGAAGGAGGCCAGGTCACCGGGATTCGCGGCAACCCCGACGACCCACTCTCCCGGGGTCACATCTGCCCTAAGGGGGTAGCGCTTGCCGATATCCACAATGACCCTGACCGCCTCCGCGTGCCCTTGAAGCGGGTCAACGGCGCGTTGGTCGAGACGACCTGGGACGACGCGCTGGACCTGGCTGCCGACACCCTTGCCCGCACGATCAACGAGCACGGCCGTGATGCCTTGGGCATCTATCTCGGCAATCCCAACGTGCACTCGTTGGGTTCAATGACCCACGGCATCGGGCTGGTCAAGATGCTGCGGACCAAGAACACCTATTCGGCCACTTCCGTAGACCAACTCCCCCAGCAACTGATCGCGCACCTGATGTTTGGCCATCAGATGCTGATCCCGATCCCCGACATCGATCGGACCGACCACTTCCTTGTGATCGGAGCCAACCCGATGGCCTCCAACGGATCGCTGATGACCGCACCGGACTTCCCCAACCGAATGCGTGCGCTGAAGTCCCGCGGTGGTCGACTCGTCGTCGTTGATCCGCGGCGCACCGAGACCGCCAAGATTGCTGATGCGCACCACTTCGTCCGTCCGGGCAGCGACGCCTTCGTCTTGCTGGCCATGCTGAACGTGCTCTTCGCCGACGATCTGGTCTCTGCGCCGAACTGGGTTCGCGGGGTGGAGGCGGTCCGACTGGCCGTCGCGGAGTTCACCCCGTCGTACGCCGAAGAGCGCAGCGGTCTGCCAGCCGAGACGATCCGCTCCCTGACCCATGACCTGGCGGCAGCCCAATCCGCGGCGGTTTATGGGCGGGTCGGGGTTTCGACCCAAGCGTTCGGTGCGGTGGCGCACTGGGCGATCAACCTGCTCAACCTCCTCACCGGCAATCTGGACCGTGAGGGCGGCGTGATGTTCACCTCGCCTGCAATCGATAACGTCGGCAAGGGTTTGGTCGGGCGGGGCCACTTCAACCTCTGGCGGAGCCGTGTGAGTGGCCTTCCCGAATTTGCTGGCGAGTTGCCGGTGAGCGCTCTGCGCGAAGAGATCGAGTCTCCCGGCGAGGGCCAGATCAAGACACTGCTCACGATCGCTGGAAACCCGGTGCTGTCCACCCCCGCCGGACATCTACTGGGCAAAGCGATCGCCGGGCTCGGCAACTACGTCGCCATCGACATTTACCTCAACGAGACCACCAGGCACGCCTCCGTTGTGCTGCCACCAACCACTGCGTTGGAGCGCGACCACTACGACCTGGTCTTCCACACCCTTGCGGTGCGCAATACCGCCCGCTTCACCCCGGCCGCGCTGCCGAAGCCTGATGGTTCGATGCACGACTGGGAGATCTACGCCGAATTGGCCCGACGTACGACGGCGCGGTTGACCACAAAGCCACCGCTGGCCAAACGACTGCGGAGCGCCGCTCGATTGCGGCTGAGCCCCACCGCATTGATCACCGCACTGCTCTTGGCGCATCGTTCGGGGGTCACGATGCGGACACTGCGAGCCAATCCCAGCGGGGTCGATTTGGGTCCGTTGCAGTCGCTCATGCCCGATCGTCTGCAGACCCGTGACCGGTTGGTCGACGCGGCCCCGGACGTCGTACTCAAAGATCTAGCGCGACTGCGTGAAGCGCCGGTTCCGGACCCGCAGGCGCTGCTGTTGATTGGGCGTCGCCACAAGCAGGACTGCAACTCCTGGATGCACAACACTCCGCGATTGACGCGCGGCAAAGCCAGGCACTACTTGCAGATGAATCCGGTCGATCTGGCCTCGAGAGGAATCGCGGACGGAGCCATGGTGGAGGTGAGTTCAGCCGTGGGGACAGTCAACGTCGAGGTGCTGGCTACCGACGATGTGATGCCGGGCGTGGCGTGTCTCCCGCATGGATTCGGCCACGCAGAGACTGGTCAGCGTCATGCCGCGACCGTGCCGGGGGTCTCGATCAACGATCTAACCGAT
>WBZP01005550.1_pt1 | contig 12796 bp, 13 predicted proteins | sample 5204301 | NCBI WGS metagenome assembly WBZP01 (sample SAMN12412401, study PRJNA552823) | activated sludge metagenome | isolation source: activated sludge from nitrification reactor of wastewater treatment plant... | place: USA: Pennsylvania | collected 2017
CATTGCATTGATGAAAAATCAGGTTGACTCCATGAGAGGCTATAGTCAGGAAGACAATATAGCAAGTTTTCTAAACTCATCTCTCAATAAGACACAGATGACTGAAGTGAAAAACGATATTGTTTCCGGCAGAACAAAAATGCTTTTTATTGCGCCTGAAACACTTACCAAAGATGAAAATATAGAGTTTTTTCAAAAAACAAATATTTCATTTGTTGCAGTTGATGAAGCACATTGTATTTCAGAATGGGGACATGATTTCAGACCTGAATACAGACGTATCCGAACCATGATTTCAGCCATCGGCAGCGATATACCTATCATAGCACTAACAGCTACTGCAACTCCAAAAGTTCAGACCGATATCGTAAAGAGTCTCGAAATGAATGATCCGAATATATTTATTTCTTCATTCAATAGGGACAATCTCTACTACGAAATCCGACCAAAAGTAAATAAAGATCATGCGATCAAAAGTATTATCCAATTTATAAAAACGTCAAAAGGCAAATCAGGGATCATATATGTGCAATCCCGAAAGTCGACAGAAGAAATAGCAAAAGTACTTAATGTAAATGGAATCATTGCAGCTGCCTATCATGCAGGATTGGATGCCAAGACAAGAACACAGGTTCAGGATGATTTTTTGATGGAAGAAGTAGAAGTTATTGTTGCCACCATTGCATTTGGTATGGGTATTGACAAACCGGATGTGAGATTTGTAATACACTTTGACATACCCAAAAGTATCGAAAACTATTATCAGGAAACGGGTCGTGGAGGAAGAGATGGTTTGATGGGAGATTGTCTGGCATTTTATTCGTACAAAGACATTCTGAAACTGGAAAAATTTCTTAGGGACAAACCTGTTGCCGAGAGAGAATTGAGTGCTCAGCTTATGGACGAAGTGATTGCATATGCAGAAACTAATACGTGCAGGAGAAAATTTCTGCTTCATTACTTCGGGGAGGACTATGACGACAGTAAGTGCTCCAAAATGTGCGACAACTGTAAGTATCCAAAACAAAAAGAAGAAGTTAAGGATGAGATGAAGTTGGCTTTGCAGGTAATACAACAACTCAACGAAAATTATACGGTAAAAATCCTTGTAGAATTTGTAGTAGGGAAATCGTCAAAGGAAATGAAGGATTTCAAATTTGATAAATTGCCGCTTTTCGGATCAGGAGTTGCAAAAGATGAATTGTTTTGGCATACCATCTTCCGTCAAGCTATATTACATGATTTGTTGTATAAAGAAATAGAGCAGTATGGAATACTCAAAATCACCGATGATGGGAAGAAGTTTATAAAAAACCCTCATTCTATCATGATTCCACTGAATCGAGATTTTACTGTAAAAGATGATGGCGAATTTGATCCGGGAGGAAATCAAGGTGCAGCTTTAGACAATGTACTGGTAGAAATGCTTAAAGATCTGCGTAAAACCGAAGCAAGAAAACTAAAAGTCCAGCCATGGGTTATTTTTTCCGAACCTTCACTTCAGGATATGGCGACATATTATCCTATCAGCATGGATGATATGCTTCAGATATCGGGAGTCAGTCAGGGTAAGGCTCAAAAATTTGCCAAACCATTCATTGAGCTGATCAAAAAGTATGTAGAAGATAATGAGATAGAGCGACCGACAGAAGTTGTCATAAAACAGGTAGCCAATAAATCCCGAAATAAGGTTACCATTATACAATCTATTGACAGAAAAATGCCTTTTGACGATATAGCAAAAAATGTAGAAATGACTCATGATGAGCTGCTTTATGAATTGAATGGCATAGTGGATGCCGGCACAAAACTTAACATTAATTATTACATCAAGGATAAAGTGGATGAAGATATTATAGAGGAGATTTTTGATTATTTTAAAAGTGCTGCAACGGATGACATCGATACAGCCATCAGAAAACTTCAGGAAGATGATATCAGTGAAGAAGAACTCCTGCTGACCCGAATAAAATTTATTTCCGATATTGCCAATTAATATATGATACAGATTATAATCATCAATGGCCCCAACCTAAATCTTTTGGGCGTCAGGCAACCAGAAATTTATGGTCGCAAATCCTTCGAAGAATATTTTACAGAGATGGAAGCTGAGTTTTCAGATTTTAACCTTCATTATTATCAATCCAACCATGAGGGTGATCTGATAGACAAAATCCACAGTGTAGGATATAGATTTGATGGAATAATCTTAAATGCAGGTGGATTTACACACACATCGATCGCCATTGCTGATGCCTTGCGCGCTATTACAACTCCTGTAGTCGAAGTACATCTTACAAATATATACGAACGGGAAGCCTATCGACATACCAATTATATAAAGGAATCCGCTGTTCAAAGCATTGTTGGCAAAGGACTGAATGGCTATAAAGAAGCCATTGAATATTTAAGGGATCACATAATCAAACACTAATGCTTCTTTTGTCAGAAGACGATTTTAAAAAATTTTATCAGGAAGTCTTTCCATCTGTGCGTACATATATTTTTGCTAAATGTAATGACATAAACATTGCAGAAGATATGGCTCAGGAGTCCTTCATCAGGCTTTGGAACAACAGAATAAAAGTACATCCTGATAAAGCCAAGGCTTTTGTATTTACCGTTTCAAATAACCTCTTTCTGGATCATATACGTCATCAGAAAGTAAAAAATAATCACGTTTCAGGATTTGTGTTGATACAGGATAACAATGATCCGCAATTTTTATTGGAAATGGAAGAGTTCAGGGTAAAGCTGGAAGCTACCATCCAAAGTATCCCGCAAGCATCAAGAGAAGTATTTCTATTGAACAGAATGGAAAAAATGACCTACAACCAGATAGCTGAATCCCTCGGTCTAAGTGTAAAAGCGATTGAGAAGCGTATGCAAAAAGCGCTTGAAATCATGGCAGGATTGAATGTAAGGAAATAAATCTTTGACTTTTTTAAAAATATTTTAATTTTTATTAGGGTATTTACTGATATATCCGTCTAAGGGTATACAATGAGAAACATAGAGAATATTTTAGAAACAGATTTTTCAGTGAGCAACACAGATTACACTGAAAATTACAACAAGACTTCGCAGTCAGATGCAGATGATTTAATTGATAATCTTCTTTATCTGAACCATTTTAAAATTAAGACTAAACCCATTGAGAAAAGCTGGGAAGAGTTTAAAAAACGAATTTCAACTTCTTCGTAGTCATATGAGGATGGTATATAGTCATCACGATTTAATACAAGTATGAAGTTAATGTTTGTATGTTAACCAGGAAGGATTAACTCAATATCATTTGCCCAGCACTAATAAAAAGAAAAAATAAAATAATAATTTTTTTATCAGGTATGAATTACTTTTATAAACCCAAAAGTAATGACACAATACCTTTACCCACAAGTGTGTGTTTTTAAAAAACTTTTTTGTGTTGTTATGGTTATTTGACATAACTTCATAATGAGTAATATATGTATCGATTAATTTTTATGACTATCGTAGGGCTTATGAGTTGTTCTCATATGATTAATATCGAAAACACATCTCCGGACACTACGGAAGTTGCTCGAAAGTTTTCATATATTGCCTTAGGTGATAGCTATACGATAGGCCATAATTTACCGGCTTCTTCTTCTTTCCCATTATTATTGGAGAAAAAACTATTAAGTGATGGATATGAACAGGAGAAAAAAACAAAAATCATTGCTAAAACGGGCTGGTCATGTGATGATTTATCAAAAAACATATCCCTATCGTCGATCGAAAACAACAGCTATAACCTGGTTACCCTTTTGATTGGGGTAAATGATCAATACAGAAACATTGATATCAAGTATTATCCGGAAAGATTTACGGGCTTGCTGAATGAAGCCATCAGAATAAGCGGGGACAAAAATAAGGTCGTTGTTTTATCTATACCTGATTACAGTGTGACCCCTTTTGGTAATAATTCATTAAAAATTGCGAAAGAAATTGCAGAATACAACAATATCAACAAAACAATCTCTATAGAGTCGGGTATAAAATATATAGATATCACGCCGATTTCTTTAAAAGCAAAGGATGATCTGACTTATCTGGCCAACGATAAATTACATCCTTCTGAAAAAATGTATGCTGAGTGGGTAAATGAAATGTATCCTTCAGTAAAAAGTGCTATAGGAAATTAAAAAGGCTTTATCAAATCAATGATAAAGCCTTTATTATAAGATATTCAGTGGTGGATTAGTCCTGTACCAACTCAAACTGTACTTTAGTAACAAGTTCCTTGTGTAAGTGTAAGTCTGCCGTATACGTTCCGATTTCCTTAATTTCTTCAGGAAGGTGGATTTTTTTACGCTCAATATCCAGATCATAATGCTCTTTAAGTGCCTGAGCTATCTGAACATTGGTCACACTACCGAAGATTTTTCCGGAAGTACCCGCTTTAACAGCAATCCTCAAAGTCTGACCTTCCAGTTTAGCTGCCATTGCTTTATACTCATCCAATCTTGCTGCTTCTTTTGCTTCTTCTTCAGCGATAATAGCATCAAGTTTTTTCCTGTTTGCAGCATTTGCGTTAACAGCAAGTCCCTGAGGAATCAGGTAATTTCTACCATAACCAGGTTTAACATTGATAATATCATGTTTGTCGCCCAGTTTGTCTATATCTTTTAAAAGAATGATTTCCATTTTCTACTAATTTTAAAGATTATTTTAATAAGTCAGCTACATATGGAAGAATACCCAAATGTCGTGAACGTTTTACTGCTACAGCCACCAATTTTTGGTATTTTAGTGAGTTACCGGTGATTCTTCTTGGAAGAAGTTTTCCCTGCTCATTAATAAACTGAAGTAAAAACTCAGAATCTTTATAATCTATGTATTTAATACCGAATTTTTTAAATCGGCAATATTTTTTTCTTTGGGATCCTATAGTAGGATTACTCAAAAATTTTATGTCGTCTCTTGATGCCATTATATTTTAATTTAAAGGATTGATCAATGATTTATTCTTCTTCTGCAACTACTATAGGTGCAATCACCTCAGGTACTGGTACAGTAGCTATCACCTCAGGTACAGGTACGGGTGCTATTATTTCTTCCTTTACTGCAGGAGCCACTCCTTCGTAAGGTTTCTTCTTCGCCTCTTTTTTCTTGTAACTGGTGATTTTACCTGATCTCCTGTCCTCGTTGTACTTCACACCGTATTTGTCTAGCTTTACGGTCAGAAATCTCATGATTCGTTCATCCCTTCTTAGTGAAAGTTCCATTTTACCGATTACTGCCCCAGTAGGAGAAGTAAATTCAATACAGTAATAAACACCTGAAGATTTTTTGTTGATAGGATAAGCCAATTGTCTTAAACCCATTTCATTTACATGCACTATGGTACAACCCTGGTCTTTGAGCAGAGTTTCATAAATGCTAGCTGTCGATTTTATTTCATCACCTGACAGAACGGGATCGATGATGAAATTAACTTCATATTGATTCATATTTTTTTTGAAGTAAATTGATTAAAAAATAAATAACTATTTCGAATTTTTAATTCGGGCTGCAAAGGTAAGGTAATACTTTGATTTACAAAATACTGCGCAACTCTTTTTTCTCAAAAAGGGAAGAAAAGTGTTGTTTATTTGCCTTTTTGAAGAAAATTCAGCCCAACAATCCCTATAATAATGCAAAAAATGAACAAAAATTCCAGGGGCGATGATTTTTCTTTAAAATACAGACTACCTATTAAGTAGACAAGAAAGGTACTTGCCCCTGCCCAAACGGCATTGGTATATCCCATTGGAAGGTACTTTAATGCCATCGTTAATAGGAAAAAAGTGGCAGCATAACAAGTTCCTCCGGCTATCAGGTAGGATTTATTTGTAGTACCTTCTGCCATTTTCATTAGTACGATGGCAGCGGACTCAAAAAGTACGGTGAGAAAAAGATAAACGTAACCCTGCATTCAAATGTAAATTACAAAATTAATAACAAAGGTAAAATGATTATTTTAAGATTGGGTAAAAAACAAATTACAACAAAGAAGAAGTCAGATATTTCTCTTAATATTTTTTACGCTAAACTTTTATAGTTTCAAATTATAAACCTAATCCGTCTGTTTATTTAATTTTGTTGTTAAAATTAACTGAAAATAAGAAACCTATATAATAATCTGAATAGTTAGGTTGTGTTGGTTTAGCTTTTCATTTACATTTAACCAATTCCTTTATTATTTCTGCTTTGTTGTCACTCACGAAACGAGTCATGTAAATATCAAGTGTCTCTTTCCTTGTTTCATGATATTTTAAATCAAATTCTTGGAGAAATTGCTCATCTTTAATATTAATCTTGTCCTGGTGATACTTAGTTTGATAAATGTGCTCAAAAAGATGATGAATATTATCCGCTTTAACCAATTTCAAACCTTGAATCAACGAGACAAATTGTTCTTCCTGCAAGGAATTTATGTAATTTGTCAGTTTAGACTCATTTACTTTTAGTAAATTAATATCTTTTACAACCTTTAGCAATGTAGAGTAATTTATGCAATCATTATCAATTTCTTTAATAATGTCAACAATTTCATATGCAGCAAATTTTGAAATTTGAACACTATCATATTTATCCATTTGATCGTAATTGATAGCATCCAATAATATATTACCTCTGATCTGTTCATCCTTACTAGGGTAAAAAGCTTCGAAGGTAATATGAGTATTGTCCTGTTTGGATTTAATGATCAACGTATACTCTTTCCAATCACTGTGTATGATCGGATCTGTTTGGAACAAAAGTTCATCAAGATCACAATGAGAGTTTCCGCCCCAAACTCTTAAAATTATTGGTTTAGTATAACTATATATTTTGTCATTTAAATCATTGCTTAGTTTTGATTCATATTTATCAGATTTTGCAAGGTATAAATTTATAATATAACTTGAATCCTTTTTTATACCTTGATCCAGTTTCTGACAAATACTTTGGTATGTTCCATTGCCCCTGGTTGCAAGTCCAATAAAAGTTTCACCATGTTTCGCCTTTTTATCAACATCAAAAAAACCAGGTTGAACATAAAAACCAGATTCAGCAGGAAACTTTGTATGACTACAATCTACCCAATTTTCTAATGTAACACGATTAAATCTCAATCTATCCTTCTTATCACACTCAAAAGATGGATTTTGAATTTCGACAACAGTTTGTCCAATTAATTCAAAGGTTCGTAAAACTAAAAATACCATTAGAACAAATTTCACTTGAGACATAAATTTAAACTTCTTTTTGTACCAAAGGTAAAGTTTGTTTGACAACAATTTTTTTGATTTAAAATTATTTTCAAGCTTTTTGATGCCTATTTGTATTTTTATTAATCAAAGCATCCGTACTTTTTATCTACAACATAGGTTTTATTCATTTTGTCATGCCATCCTTGTTTATTTCTGTCAAAAAATATCCATATGAATCCAAGAAATAATACAAAATAGGAAATTATTTTACTCAGGTTTCGACCTAGAGATTCGCTCCAAGACATTTTTTTTCCATCTTCCTTTACCACTTTGATTCCCATCGCCATTTTACCCAAAGTGGCCTGTGTGACTGATGACTCCATAAAAACACAATATACTATCCAAACAAAAAAAGATATTTCCCTGATCCAATTTCGTTGCTTTAAGAATTCTATTCTCGGTTGTATATCACCACCTCTGTTATAATATTTCTCCAGGACTATGTCAAACCCAAGGAAAAAATAAAAAAACCCAAAAACAAGTAAAGATATTGGGATTATGTCAATCAGATAAGCAAAAAATCTTTTTTGTCTATCTGCAGTCATTGATGGGTGTATTTGCATTATTATATATTAGATACAAAATTAGTAAAAAAAACATCTTTTTTGCTAAACTTTGAACGAAGTAGTGTGTATAACATAATGCACAAATATTTAAATGCCTCGCTACCCTCATTCCCTAAAGGGACGCCCTACCCATTACATTCCTTCAGACAGCTGATCTCCCCTTCAGGGGTCGGGGGTATATTGATAGAATTTTCCATCTAGACAAAATTCTCAATAGTACCGTTACGATTGTTTTCATTCTTATTCTGAAAGAAGTGCAATATGTTATACACACAACGAAGTATTAATACATTTTGACCTTTCAAAAGAAAGCAATGGAGTGAATTCTCTTCATTCTTTGATCATTTTAAAGACCAAATATTTTCGCATTTATTCAAAATAAATTTGATTCAGGAGATATGTTGACAAAAAATGAAGCGCTAATGTATGAATTTATATGTGAGATAAATTAATTTTTTATTCTATAAATTGGATTTACAAAACAGTTTATCCGAACTTCTTTTACCATTGATGGTCATAAAACACCATAGATTCTCCATTTGGAAAAATGCTCTATGAATTGACTTTTAAATGCTCAACAGAACTTGGTTTTATACCGACGAGAATTTATTTTGCAAAGTCGATGATACTCATGTCTTCATCTAGACAAAAAATTCTATCGGTATTATGCTCAAAATAAATGAATTTTCTAAAGAGTTTTTCGCAATCCAATTTATTTTGAGTATAAATCAAAAATAAATATAGGTACTTATCTATCTCCTACCTCACCAACCCAACCGGCATATTTTTGTCATAATCCCCCATGATGGTTGGATTCTGTGCATTAGCAGTGTATGATTTAACGTTTGATGAAACATAGTTGTACAACTCGGTGATGTTGATGAGCTTATCGCCGTCTTTATCTGCATTTCCCTTGAGTCCCTTGATCAGGAAATGGGAAAATATCCCTTGTCGCAGACCGCCATATTCCAGAGAAACCTCTTCTTTTTTGGAAGACATCATGATGGCAGTACCTCCATCTATGGTATTGTACGCGTTATAAAAATTGTCTATAGCGACATTGAGTGGTGTACGGGCAGAAGCGATCATCGATCCTGAGTGACAGGCATCAGTAACAAATAGTTTATGATTTGCGGCAGAAGTATTCAATACATTCAGGATGTCACCGTATGGTATGTGGTTTTTGTATCCATCAAAATCACTGGGTACATAGGCACCGTCCAGGCCATGTCCTGACATGTAAAGCATGACTACATCATTTTTATCTGCTCTGGCTGCCAGACTGGCCAGTTCCTGACGTATGGTTTTGTTGGTAGCTGCGTCGTCTATCAGTATTTTAATATTGTCATCCGGTATAGCACCACCTTCAGGACTGCGCAGGAAAGCATACAGCTGGTAGGCATCGTCATCCGTATATTTGAGGGAAGGCATATGATTGTAAGTAGCAACACCGACGATCAAAGCATATATCTGTGTTTTGCCCGCTACTTCTGACATTTTTCCGCCCGGTATTTTATTTTGGGCTATGTCCTGCGTTTTTGCAGCTATGATTTTTTGTTTGGGTATACCATTGTCCCAAATTGCAGCATAGGTATTGCCGGAAGCAAAATACATTGTGCCTTTGCCATGTGGCGAATGATTTTTCCAGCCACCGATATATTTATCTCCATTGGCATATTTGCATTCACCTTCACCTTGTCCTATCCCGTCTAAAAAATCTCCGGTATATACAGATCCGTCACCATATCTATATACTCCTTTTACACCATGACAATACTGCGTAGTGCAGTCCATATTTGGTTTTGAAGTATTGGAATGAGTAGTGGGAAGAACTGACTGATTTACTTTGGAGTCATTTGTGCCGTTAGACAGCTCACTTTCTTCTTTAATCAAAACATTCATATCATAGTGTTGCACTCTTTTTTTACCATGAATAAAAGATATCCCCGATCCGTTTTTTTTATTTCGCATCCAGCTTCCATTATAATATGAGCCATCAGAACGGGTTAGTTTGCCCTTCCCGCTGAACTGCCCATCCAGAAAATCACCGGTATAAGTGTCTCCGTCGCTGAAGGTATAGGTGCCCTTGCCGGAAGATTTGCCATTTTCCCAACTTCCGTCATAGGTATCACCATTTCGGTAACGCATCAGTCCTTTACCTGTGATCACACCATCCACTACATTTCCTGTGTAGATGTCTCCGGTTTGAAAAGTAATTTTTGCTTTACCATATTTTGCACCGTTGTAGAAGTCACCACTGTAAATACTCCCGTCTTTGTGGTAATACACCCCGGTACCATGAGGTCGGGCATTCAAAAAAGTTCCCTGATATGTAGAACCATCTTTGTATAAATACGTACCTTTGCCCTTGGAGCAATTGCCTGAGATACAGCCTGCATTTGCCTGAAGCGTGTAGATTTGAATCAAAGCGATAAAGGACCATTTGAATACTACCTGTTGCATATTTTTGAAGAATAAAATTTAAAAAATGTAAAGGTTTACGTTCTATTGTCCCGGGATTGATACGGATCATTTAACCTCCTTTTAATCATTTTTATTATCTGAAAATCAAATTTTATGAACAAGTTAACTTTTATTTTTGCGATCGTAGTTTTGAGTTTTGTCGCATGTAAGAACAGCGGTAGCGGTACAACGTCTGCAGATGGCACTCATTTTGGTGAAGTCATAGATACTACGGGCATGATCCCTTATACAGACTTACTTGCCCAAATGGCCGTTTCTGATTCCGTTCAAACCAAAGTGGTAGGCAAAGTATCAGGGGTTTGCCAAACAAAAGGGTGCTGGATGAACATCGTATCTGACAGCGATACTTCAAAGACAGAAATGTTTGTACAATTTAAAGATTATGGCTTTTTTATGCCAAAAGATCTTGCAGGCAAAGAAGTGGTGATGCTCGGCAAAGCCTATAGAGAAGTTACCTCTGTAGACGATCTGAAACACTTCGCAGAAGATGAAGGATTGACAGCAGAAGAAATAGCCAAAATCACAGAACCAAAAACAGAATTAAAGTTTATGGCTTCCGGTGTAATGATAAAATAAAAAATTCAGTCCGATGCAATTGGTAAAACTGCTGATTTGCTGATTTGCTAAAGTGACAAAAAGCGTGGGTCTACCCTTTAGGGGCAGGGGGTAGCAGGGCATTAGGAGGTTGCAGTGTTACATAATTGCGAAATTGGTGGAATTGCGAAATTGGTGGAATTGCGAAATTGCTGATTTGCGAAATTGCTGAACTGATGAATTGATGAATCGCAAAATTGCAGAATTGCTGAATTGTCTAATTGATGATTTACTAAATTGAGAAATTAATAAGTAATTGTAATTGCTGAATTGAAAATTTGCAGAACTGCTTATTTGGTGGAATTGTTACTTTTCTGTTTATATCGGGAATGTATCCATTTTGTAGATGGTTTTTGAATAGAACTTTTCTTCTTTTTTCAATAATGTAGATGGAAATCCGTCATGATTTGGTGAGTCAGGAAAATGTTGGGTTTCCAGGCAAAAACCAGCATATGGATGGTATGGTCCAACCTTACCATCCACTCCTTTTAAATGGTTGCCGGTATAAAGCTGAATACCCGGCTGATCAGTATATACCAACAACCTTCTTCCGGTAGGTTGATGCCTTACTTCAGCAACAGGAAGGTCAAAGGGGTGATCTTTAAGCACAAAATTGTGGTCATAACCTTTGGCTACTTTTAAAACGGGATCAACCTTAAAAATACGTTCTGAAAGAGTGTGAAAATCAAGAAAATCAAGGTTGGTCCTTTTCACTGGTAAAAGCATTCCCGTCGGAATAAGCGTGTCATCGGACTGGGTATATACATCAGCGCTGATCTTTACCTCATGATCCAGGATGTCGTTTTGCTGATCTCCGGACAAATTGAAATAACAATGGTTGGTCAGGTTGATCACAGTATCCATGTCCGAATGAGCAAAATATTCTATGATCAATTCATTGTCATCGGTAAAGGTATAATTTACTTTGAGTTCCAGATGCCCGGGATAACCTTCCTCCAGATGTGGGCTTTGGGTAGTCAGTGACAAAGTGTGTTGATGGCCGGATGAAAATGTGTCAAAATTCCAAATTTTTCGATCAAAACCATTCTCGCCACCATGCAAATGATGTGGAAATAAGTTTTTCTCAAGTTGGTAAACCTGCCCATTCAACTCAAAATTTCCATGGGCAATACGATTGGCATAACGTCCTATAATAGCCCCAAAATATGGGTGCCTTTTCAGATAACCATTCAGATCCGCACACCCCAACAAAATATCTGAGAAAGAATTATACCTGTCATGTGTATTCCAACTATGGACGATCCCACCATAATTGGTAATTTGTATTGTTTGACCATGGCTATTTTTAAGCGTAAAAAGATATACTTCTTTGCCATTTATGTGTCCAAACAGTGTCATGGTGATATCCATTCTTAATGACTTTATGGATTAAATTAAACAAATATATAATATATAACGTTTATATTAACAGTACAAATGTAAAAAACACGTCACATTTTGTACAAATTTACTCTAATTTAAAACTTTAACACATTTTTAATAACCGAAATACAATAAAGTTTTTATATTTGCACAATAAATTGTTTTCTCATGGTAAGAATTGTACTTCTATCATTTATCTTTTTTACAACGTTTAGAATGAGTGCTCAGTTTTCGAGCAGTCCTGCACCAGTGATGGTATCAGTTCAGCCTACATCAGGAGAACTTGTGACAGATGTTATTTTCAGCAAATCACGTGACACAACATATACCATTTTTTGGAAATTGGAAAAAAATCCTGCTACCTTCGAAAGTGCCTGGGAAATTTATGTCTGTGATCTAAACCTTTGTTATACATCTGCCATTGAAAGTTGTCCTCCTTCAAAGCCAAATGTATTTTCCAACAACTCAAATTTGTTTCAGTTTCACTTTAAACCAAATGGAGTATCAGGT
>WBZP01005551.1_pt1 | contig 12796 bp, 9 predicted proteins | sample 5204301 | NCBI WGS metagenome assembly WBZP01 (sample SAMN12412401, study PRJNA552823) | activated sludge metagenome | isolation source: activated sludge from nitrification reactor of wastewater treatment plant... | place: USA: Pennsylvania | collected 2017
CATCGGCGTGTTGCCGATGAGTTCAATGATATTAGAAGCAATTCGGGTCATGAGGTTTCTCCTCCGTAAAAGCTAGAATGACGTAGATTAGGAAAGGAACACAGAGGTACACAGAGAAGCACAGAGAGACACAGAGAGAAGACAAAAGCTTCTTCCTCTGTGCATCTCTGTGCTCCTCTGTGTACCTCTGTGTTCCTCTTGATTCATTCTAATACGAACCTACAGTCTAGCGCATGAGCGGCCGGCGGCGCTATGTGTTATGGCGTTCCTTAACCTGTCCGGGCGGCCAGCCGAGCCTGGACGGCCTCGCTGGTCAGTTCGCGCCGGGCGTCGCGGCCGTTCCAGCGCGCGGCGGGCGACGGTTGGGCGACGAGCCGTTCGGCCGTGGCCACAGCCGCCGCATTCAGCGCCGCGTTGCGCTTGCCGATGTCGCGCAAGGCCCAGTTGACCGCCTTCTTGACGAAGTTGCGCCCGTCGGCCGCCTCGCGCTCGATGAGTGGCAGACAGGCCAGCAGCGCCGCGTCGCTCGTCTTCTGGTCGCGGTGGGCCAGGTCGGCCATGAGTACGAAGCCGGCGCGCTTGACGAACTCCTCCGGCCGGGCGCTCCATTCTACAGCTTTGGCGTAGGCCCAGGGTGTATGGGCGAACAGGTTGCCGCAGGTCTGATCGCACACCTCCCAACTGTCGAAATCGGCCGCCCAGGCCTCCATCTGCGCCCCGTCCACCCACGGTGGCCGGTCAACCATCGTCGCCAGGACGCGCGTCTCGCGGCTGGGGTAGGCCCACAGGCGCAGCGCCAGAGCGTGGTCGCGCCCCGCCTCTTTGGCCAACGCCCGCAGGACGGGAACCTTGACGCCGAACACCTCCGCCCCGACGATGCCATAGCGGGCCATGCCGGCTATGGCGTCGGCATCGCGCCCGGCGCGCAGGCGGTCGAGAATCTCTTCGTAGGTCACAGTCATTGCCGGTTTCTCCATTTGGGGCGACAATTTACCTGTCATCCAATCGGGATTCTACGGGGGAGAACGTTAGGATGAAAGGGGTTAAGGGAACCAAATGCGCCGGTTAAGTCTTCTTCTGTGCCTTGCCTGTCTGTTTGCGGTGGCCGCCCAGTCTCCCGACCTGTCCATCGGCGATATCCAGGGCGCGGGTGGCGAATCGCCCTATCTCAACCGCTTCGTCAACTTTCGCGGTGTGGTCGTCGGCCGCTACGAAGACCAGAACACGCGCGACGACGTCTACTACACCCTCTTCGTCCAAAGCCTACCCGACGAGAGCGACGGCGACCCGGCCACCGCCGACGCCGTGGCCGTCTTCCTGGGGCGCGCGTCGCGGCCCGACGTGGCTCTGGGTGACGTGGTGCGCGTCGGCGGCAAGGTGACGGAGTTCTATGGCCTGACGGAGATTGACGACCGCGGCCTGACGGTCACGCTAGAAGACAGTGGCCCCCTGCCCGCAGCGGTGGCCCTCGATCCGCCGGCCGACATCGTTGCGGCGGCGGCCTACTTCGAGGCGCTGGAAGGGATGCGCGTCGCCTTCCCGGCCGAAGTCGTCGTGGCCGGGCCGACGCACGAGGGTTGCGGCTTTGCCGTGGTGGACGCCGCCGCCGCGGCCGAACTGCCCATTTTGCGCCGCGCCGACGACGACCCGACCGGCCGCGCCGTGCCCGTCCTCTACCCCAGCGACCTCGACTGCGCCGCCATCCCCCAACTGATGACCGGCGACCGGCTACGCGGGCTGGCCGGGGCACTGACCTATAACTTCGACCAGTTCAAGATTGTGTTGGATGGTGTTGATGGGTTGGGGCAGATGCCGGCAGGGATGCCGGCGCTCCCACCTTTGCCCGAACTGGCGGCTACGCAGATAAGCGTTGCTACACTCAACGCCGAGGACTATTTTGACACCGCCCGCGACACGGCCAAAGACGGCGAGCCGGTGTTGACCGCCGACGAATTGGCCGCGCGCCAGGCCAAGTTCGTGTACTTGATCGCCCAGACGCTGCGCTGCCCGACGCTGCTGGCGCTGCAAGAGGTGGAGCACGAGGCGCTATTGCTCGACCTGGCGGCGGCGCTGGCCGAGCCGTGCGGCTTCACCTACACCGTCAGCCAGCGCGAAACGCCTGACGCGCGCGGCATAGACAACGCCCTGCTCAGCGACCCGCGCCGCGTGCGAATAGAAGACGTGGCCTTGCGGCAGACCTGCTCGCCCGCGCCAACCGCCATTGCCGACCCGTCCATCGCCTGCCCCGCCGGACAGCAGCCGCTCTTCGGCCGCCCGCCGCTGCAAGTCGAGGCGCGGCTTGACGGTCAACCCATTACGCTTTACGTCAATCACTTCAAGTCGAAGCGCGACGGCGAGATTGACACCGACCTGGAGCGCATCCAGCAGGCGGTGTACCTGAACGGTCTGGCCGCCGATCGGCTGGCCGCCAACCCCCGTGCCCGGCTCATCGCCCTGGGCGACTTCAACGACACCGAGCTTTCGCCCGCGCAGGCCCTGCTGACTGACCCGGCGCAGGACGGCCGCTTCGTCCACGCCCTGCGCGCCATCCCCGACGAGCAGCGCTACAGCTACAACTTCGGCGGCGTCAGCGAACTGATTGACGCCGTTCTACTCTCCCCGGCGCTGGCCGAGGAGATGAGCGACGCGACCATCGTCCACGTCAACACCGACTTCCCCGCCGGCTGGCGGCTGGATACGTCGGCGGCGCGCCGGCCCTATCGCGCCAGCGACCACGACCCGGCAGTCGTCATCCTCGGCCGCGCTCCGGCTACGCCGACGCCACCGCCGACGCCGACTGCGCCCGCCCCGACCGCCATTCCACCAGCCACCGCTGCGCCCGTCACCCTCGCGGCCCCGGTTGCCCCTACGTCTGCGCCCATCGCTACGGCGACCACGCCCGTGGCAGTCTCAACTGTGTCGCCTGAGCCGGGTAACAGCCGCGCCTGGGTGCTGGGGCTGGCCGCCGTCGCTCTCGTCCTCGCCGGTGGCCTGCTGGCCCGGCGGCTGACCCATCGTTGAGCTTTTTACGTTTCCTGCATGGCGCATGGCGTGTAGCGAGGTAGGATAGATGGTAGGATGAATCGAAGCGCCGACGACGAAGACAGCGGGTACGTTGACGTCAACGTGGTGCGGCGGCTGTTGCAGCACGTGCCGTTGACCGTTACCCAGACGGCGCTGGTGACGCGGGGGCCGTTGGTGTTGGCCGTGCGCGGCGCGCTGAAGCCGGTCGAGGCGGCCGACGTGGCCGTCTACATCGCCGAGGGCTGGCGCGACACCGCGCAGACGTTGCGCATCCAGTTCATGCCCCTGCCCCTCGCGCCCACCGCCCGGCTGTTGCTGACCTTTCCCCTGCGCGGCGGCCACCAGTTGACCCTGATAGACGCCGAGGGCGCGCCGCTGGAGCAACTGCGGCGGCTGGGCGGGCAACTGCTGACGGTGCTGGCGGCGGCGGGGCTGGGTCGGTAAAAAGGTTTGCTTTTCGGCCGTCGGGTTGGTAGAATACGCTTCGCGTTGGGCATGAACTTCATGCCGCGCCGCGCCTCCGTAGCTCAACTGGCAGAGCAGGGCACTCTTAATGCCAAGGTCATAGGTTCAAATCCTATCGGGGGCACCTGAAGAGGCTGTATCATAGCAAACTGATACAGCCTCTTTGCTTTTGGCCAGAGGTTGGCGGGCAATCCTTCCCCTCAGTCCGCCGTTTGGATCAACTCCTCCGGCGCTATCCCTAGCTTCTCCGCAAACGCCCGCTCCACTCCCACTTCTCGCGCCCGCCGCAACAACGCCAGATGCTCGGCAAACAACCGGCCGATCGCATCTTCCTCCGTCGCCGCCGCCCGTTCGGCCAGCCCGGCCAGCCGCGCCTCGGCCGCATCCGTCACCAACTCCGGGTGATCAAGCACGAAGCGATAGGAGTCCAGCCACGTCTCGGCCTCGACGAACTGGCGCAACGCCGCCAGCAGCGAATCTTGGCGCGGCTGTGGCGTCGCCGGCGGTCCGGCAGCGGGCGATGCCGGCGCTCCGGCGGCGCGCATAGCCGCCTCCAGCCTCTCGCGCAAAGCCGGCCGCGCCGCCAGCGCGCTCTCCAGGTCGTGGGCCGAATCCAGCCGCACCCCCTCGTTGGCCAGGCCGGTCATGATCTGGCCCAGCGTGTCGCCGACGCCGGGCGGGATGGCATCGGCCAGCGCCCGGTCGAGCAGCGCTGCCGCGTCTTCGCTGTCCAGCGCCTCGGCCAGTAACCGGCGCGGCAGCGTCAACACGCCCCGCAGCCACTCGGCCCGCCACGCATCACCCAGGCTCTCCGCCAGCCGGCCTAGCAACTCCTCGACCATCGCCCGATCCTGCTCGGCCGTCGTTCGGGCCGCGGGCGCGAAGAGCAGCGGCGGGGTCTGGTCCGGCCGGAAGATTAGTAGTGGCGCGTCAACCTCGCCCATGTGACCGTTGGGGCAAGCGAAGCGGTGGATAGCGCCGTCGAGAATGAGCGCCGGCAGGTCGGGCCGCTCGGCCGTGTCAATAATGAGCCACACGTCCGGGGTGAAGAACGTGCCACATTGAGGGCAAGTGAGCATGAGCTGGTCGGCGAATGAGTGGGGCATCGGGCATCCTCCTGTGGCGCGTTGCCAAGCATACCATAGCTTTGGCCTTGCCTCCATCCATGCTAAACTTCCCACGAACGCCCCGCCCCGCGCCGGACGGCCGCGCCGGGGCCACAGCCAAATCCAACACCATCGCCGCCCAGCCAACGGAGCAACCCATGACCAACACCCCCGTCCTCGATTCATCCGCCATCGAAAGCCACATTGACGCCTTGGTCGAGTCCATGACCCTCGAAGAGCAGGTCGCGCTGCTGTCCGGGGCCGACTTCTGGACGACCGTGCCCGTCGAGCGCGTCGGCGTGCCGGCCATCAAGGTCAGCGACGGCCCCAACGGCGCGCGCGGTGGCGGTTCGCTCATCGGCGGCGTCTCCGCCGCCGCCTTCCCGGTCGGCATCTCGCTGGCCTCTTCGTGGAACACGCCGCTGGTCGAGGAAGTCGGCCAGGCGCTGGCCGAAGAAGCGCTGTCGAAGGGGGCGCGCGTGCTGCTGGGGCCGACGATCAACATCCACCGCTCGCCGCTCAACGGCCGCAACTTCGAGTGCTACTCCGAAGACCCCTACCTCTCGGCCCGCCTGGCCGTGGCCTACATTCGCGGCCTACAGAGCAAGGGCGTCGGCGCGACGATTAAGCACTTCGTCGGCAACGACTCCGAGTTCGAGCGCAACAGCATCAGTTCCGACATCGGCGAGCGCGCCCTGCGCGAGATCTATCTCGTCCCGTTCGAGGCCGCGGTCAAAGAGGGCGGCGCATGGGCGCTGATGTCGGCCTACAACAAGATCAACGGCGTCTTCGCCTGTGACAACCGCCGCCTGCTCCACGACGTTCTCAAAGAGGAGTGGGGCTTCGACGGGCTGGTCATGTCCGACTGGATGGGCACGCAAAGCACCGTGGACGCGGCCAACAACGGCCTCGACCTGGAGATGCCCGGCCCCGGCTGGTTCCGCGGGCCGCGCCTGGTGGAGGCGGTGCGCGACGGCCGGGTGGACGCCGCCGCCGTGGCCGACAGCGCCCGCCGCCTGCTGCGTCTCATTGCCCGCGTCGGCGCGTTCGACGACCCCACCATCCCCGACGAGCAGGCCACTGACCGGCCCGAACACCGCGCCCTCATCCGCCGCGCCGGGGCCGAGGGCATCGTCCTGCTGAAGAACGACGGCCTGCTGCCGCTGGATTTGAGCGGCGGGCAGTGCGTCGCCCTCATCGGCCCCAACGCCCGCACGGCGCAGATCATGGGCGGCGGCAGCGCCCAGGTGAACGCCCACTACCGCGTCGCGCCGCTGGAGGGGCTGCTGGCCCAGGCCGGCGCGGCCGAGGTCGTTTGCGACACCGGCTGCGTCAACTACAAGCAGTTGCCGCTGCTGGAAGGGCCGATCGCCGTGGAGTACTTCAACTCCACCGACCTCTCCGGCGAAGTCGTCGCCCGGCAGGAGTTGGCCCAGGGCGAGTTCATGTACTTCATGGACGTGGCCCCCGGCGTCAACGCCTGGCAGTTCACCGCCCGCCTATCGGCGCAGGTGACGCCCGACGCCGACGGCGAGCACCACTTCAGCCTGGCCAGCGCCGGGCTGAGCCGCCTGTTCGTGGATGATGCCCTGCTGATTGACAACTGGACCAACTGGCAGCCGGGCGACACCTACTTCGGCTTCGGCAGCAGTCCGGTCGTCGGGACGATGGCGTTGCAAGCCGGGCGCGCCTACGACGTGCGCGTCGAGTTCGCCTTCCCGGCCCCCGGCGGGTTGGCCATGAAGGCGTTGCGCATCGGCCTGACCCGACCGCTGGGCGACGAGGCGGTCGAGTCGGCCGTGCTGGCCGCGGCCCAGGCCGACGTGGCCATGCTCTTCGTCGGCCTGACCGGCGAGTGGGACAGCGAGGGCAACGACCGGCCGCACATGGAGCTTGTCGGGCGGCAGAACGAACTGATCGAGCGCGTGGCCGCCGCCAATCCCAACACCATCGTCGTGCTGCAAACGGGCGGCCCGGTGGCCATGCCCTGGCTGGAGCGCGTCGGCGCAGTGGTGCAGGCGTGGTACCCCGGCCAGGAGTGCGGCAACAGCATCGCCGACGTGCTGACCGGCCGCGTCAACCCCGCCGGCCGCCTGCCACAGACTTTCCCCGTGCGGCTGGAGGACAACCCGGCCTACGTCAACTACCCCGGCGAAAACGGCCACGTTCTCTATGGTGAGGGCATCTTCGTCGGCTACCGCTACTACGACAAGAAGCGCGTCGCCCCGCTCTTCCCGTTCGGCTACGGCCTGTCGTACACGAGCTTCGCCTACGACAACCTGCGCCTCAGCGCCGGCACGTTGGCCCCGGGCGAGACGCTGACGGTGACGGTGGACGTGACCAATAGCGGCGGGCGCGCCGGGCAAGAGGTGGTGCAGCTCTACGTGCGCGACGCCCGCGCGTCGCTGGCCCGGCCGGAGAAGGAGTTGAAGGGCTTCGCCAAGGTGGCGCTGGAACCGGGCGAGACGCGGTCGGTCAGCCTGTCGCTCGACATGCGCGCCCTGGCCTACTACGACGACGCCAAGGCCGCCTGGGTGGCCGAGGCGGGTGAGTTCGAGGTGCTTGTCGGCGCGTCGTCGGCCGACATCCGCGCCCGCGCCGGCTTCAGCCTGAGCGCTAATTGGGTGGAGCCGACCGGGACTGCCAAATAGAGCACAAAAGAATGGCACGCTGATGACGCTGATTTGGCGCTGATTGACGCGGATAAGAACCTTTGGCCGCGTCAATCAGCGCCCAATCAGCGTGCCATTCTTACTCTCCCTGCGGCCTTTTGTTTGTGCCGGTTCGCCGCCGGCTCTCCGGCTCTCGCCCTCTTGACACGCCATAGGAACAGTCCTAGACTGTATTCAGGAGCCAGCCTTCTCTAGCACACCTTCCCTTGTCCATGCGTGCCGGTGGACATCGGGCTGCCGCTTCGTCCACCGGCGCGCTTTTCCACGAGCGGCAGTCTGAAGGAAGTTCCATCATGTCCCCCTCGCTCAAGATCCCCTTGGCGGCTCTATTGGTATTCCTGATGGGCATTCTGCTGGCGCTCGCTCCAGCCCCGGCGCGGTCGGCGGCCACGCCGGACGACTCGTGCTGGACCGGAACGTGGGAGCAGTACCCGCGCCTCGGCGAGATGTGGCTATTGCAAAATGGGAACACCGTCAGCGGCAACTACGATTGGGATTGGGGCCGGCTGCGGGGCACTGTTGACGGCTACCAACTGCGCGGCGAATGGTCTGAATGGCCGACCTACGCTCCGCCAACCGACGCGGGCCACTTCATTTTCACCATGGTGCCGCCCTGCGTCTCGTTCAGCGGCATCTACAACTACGGCTCCGAGGAGGACTGGTATGACTGGTCCGGCGACCGCATTGACGGCACGGGGCGGGTGGCGATGCAGGTGATGGAACCATCGGTCTCCTATCGGGGCCAGGAGTATCAGCCCGGCGATACCTTCTTCCCGGAGACGTGCGCGACGGGGCGCACTGTGGGCGACGAGCCGTGTGAGGACACCCTGGAGCTTCGCCGTCAGGTCGAGCGGGCGGAAGCGGCGCAGGTGCTGGCCGGCTGTGTCTATCGTAACATCAAGAATGTCATTGCCATCGTCCAACGGGCGAACCTAAGCGAGGACGAAGAAGCCCTGGTGCTGGCCATTGCTCTGGTGAAGGGGTACGAGAAGTGCGTCTTCGGCGCCACGCGCGAGCCGGCCGGGCTGGAGCTTGAACTGACCCAGGGCGTTTCGCGCATCACTGGTCTGGCCACGGGCCAGACGATCAGCGTGAACGCCCAACTGGCGACGGCGGCTTCGGCCGAGCCGGGCAGCTTCATCGCCGGCTATCACCCGCAGACGAATGAGGCCGTTTTCACCGCCTTTTCCGCGCCGCTGAGTGTGACGCCGCGCGACGGCGCGACGTTGATCCTGCCGCCCTTCCACGCCGTCACGCTGACGCCCGACGGCTTCGGGCCGGTGGAGGCGTTGCCCCTGCTCTACATGCCGGTTGTGGTCGCGCCGTAGCGCAGTTATGTTTTGCCTTCCCAAGCGCCTTGACATGCCCCTACCCGTTATGCTACGCTATCGCTAGATGAACGACTTCCGCTCCCTTCGACTGCGCGGCCTGTTACGGGGCAACTTACTTGCCCGATTATCCGCGCCTGCCGAACGAGACTGAGACGTTCACCCATTTCCCGATTCTCCCATTGGCCGCAGGCGCTCCCTGCGGCCTTTTTATTTGGTAGTTGGCAGTTAGCAGTTGTTAGTTGTTAGTTGTTAGTTGTTAGTTGTCAGTTGTTAGTTAGTAGTTAGTAGTCGTTGGTCGTTTAATCGCGCGACCAACGACTAACAACCAATTCATAAGGAAGATGCCATGATCCCTGAAACCAAGACCAAATCCGCGCCCTACGACTTCGGCGCGTTGGAAGAGAAGTGGCGGCCGGTGTGGCAGGCGGCCGACCTGTATCGCACCGGCGACGACCCGCACAAGCCCAATATCTACATTCTGGACTTCTTCCCCTACCCCTCGGGCGACGGCCTGTCGGTCGGCCACTGCCGCAACTACGTGCCCACCTGCGTCAGCGCCCGCTTCCACCGCATGCGCGGCTACAACGTGCTGCATCCGATGGGTTGGGACGCCTTCGGCCTGCCGGCCGAGAACTACGCCATCGCTCACGGCATCCACCCGGCGGAGACAACGCGCCGCTTTGCCGCCAATTACAAGCGGCAGATGGAACTGATCGAGTGCTCCTACGACTGGTCGCGCGAGGTCAACTCCACCGACCCGGCTTTCTACCGCTGGACGCAGTGGTTCTTCCTGTTGCTGTTCCGGCGCGGCCTGGCCTATCAGGCGCGGGGCAGCCAGTGGTGGTGCCCCAGTTGCCACACCATCCTGGCCAACGAGCAGGTCGAGGACGGCCGCTGCTGGCGCTGCGACTCGCTGGTGACCAAGAAGGAACTGGAGCAGTGGTACTTCAAGATCACCGACTACGCCGAGCAACTGCTGGCCGGGCTGGAGACGATTGACTGGCCGGAGCGCATCAAGACGATGCAGCGGCAGTGGATCGGCCGCAGCGAGGGCGCCGAGGTCATCTTCACCAGCGGCGCGGAGCCTTTGCCCGTCTTTACCACCCGGCCCGACACGCTGTACGGCGCGACCTTCCTGGCATTGGCCCCGGAGCATCCGCTGGTCGAGCGCATCACCGCGCCCGACCGCGCGGCCGAGGTCGCCGACTATGCGGCCACGGCGCGGCAGATGACCGACATTGACCGCGCCGCCGCCGACCGCGACAAGACGGGAGTATTCACCGGGGCGACGGCCACGCACCCACTGACCGGCGCGGTCGTGCCCGTCTGGGTGGCCGACTACGTGCTGCCCGGCTACGGCTCTGGCGCGGTCATGGGCGTGCCGGCCCACGACGGGCGCGATCTGGCGTTTGCGCGGCGCTATGGGCTGCCCGTCATTGAAGTAGTGACGAGTGGCGAGCGACGAGTGACGAGTTCAGAGATACAAGTTCAAAGTGACGAGCGACCAACGACTAACGACCAACGACCAACTATCCAAGATGCCTACGAAGGCCAAGGCACGCTGATCAACTCTGGCCCCTACGATGGTCTGGACTCGGCCACGGCCGCGGCGCGGATGACGGCCGACCTGGCCGCCCGCGGGCTGGGCCGGGCGCGCGTCGCCTACCGCTTCCGCGACTGGCTGATCTCGCGCCAGCGCTACTGGGGCGCGCCCATCCCCATCATCCATTGCCCGGCCTGCGGCGCGGTGGCCGTGCCGGAAGAGCAGTTGCCGGTGCGGCTGCCCGACGACGTGGCCTTCGCCCCCGGCGAAGACGGCCGCTCGCCGCTGGCCCGCGTCGCCGAATGGGTCAACACCGTTTGCCCGCAGTGCGGCGGCCCGGCCCAACGCGAGACGGACACGATGGACGGCTTCGCTTGTTCGTCGTGGTACTTCCTGCGCTTTGCCAGCCCGCACGAAGCCGAGCGGCCGTTTGACCCCGCCGCCGTGCGCGCCTGGCTGCCGGTGGATACCTACGTCGGCGGCGCGGAGCACGCCGTCATGCACCTGTTGTACGCCCGCTTCTGGACCAAGGTGATGCACGACGCCGGGCTGATTGAGTTCGATGAGCCGTTCGCCCAGTTGCGCAACCAGGGCATGCTGCTGTCGCCGCAGGACGGGCAGAAGATGTCGAAGTCGCGCCACAACGTGGTCACGCCCGACGAGGTCGTGGCCGCCCACGGCGTGGACGCGCTGCGAGCCTACGTGCTGTTCCTGGGGCCGTTCGACGCCCGCGCGCTGTGGGACGACCGCGGCATCGTCGGCGTGAATCGCTTTCTGGAGCGCGTCTGGCGGCTGGCGCAGGAGTTCGACCGCCGGCCCAACGGCCCCTACAACGACGCCTTCGAGCGCGCCCGCCACCGCGTCATCAAGCGCGTGACGGCCGACATGGAGCGCTTCCGCTTCAACACCGCCGTGGCCGCGCTGATGGAGTATGCCAACTTGCTGTTCGCGGCGCAGAAGCAACCGGTGGCCGCCCGGCAGTGGCGCGCGGCCATTCGCACCCTGGCCCTGTTGCTGGCTCCCATCACTCCGTTCATCGCTGAGGAGATGTGGCGCGGAGCGTTGGGCGAGGGCAAGTCAATTCACTGCGCGGCCTGGCCGGTGTGGGACGAAGCGCTGGCCGCCGAGGAGCAGACGACGGTCGTGGTGCAGGTCAACGGCAAGCTGCGCGACCGGCTGACGGCCGACGCCGGCAGCGACGCGGCGGCGCTGCGCCAGATGGCCCTGGCCAGCGAGCGAGTGCGGGCGGCCGTTGGCGAGCGCCCGGTGCGCGATGTGATTGTGGCCCGGCGGCTGGTGAACGTGGTGACGGAGTGAGCGCTTAACGACGCGCCAAGAGGAGGAACCACAGATTACACAGATTTCACAGATTACCGAAGGGTAATCTGTGAAATCTGCGTAATCTGTGGTTGTTTTCTACACTAAGGGATGCACAGGTTTGTGCCCCAGAAGATCAGGTTCAGGTTCCAGATGTTGTTGGCCCGGGCGATGGCGAACGGGTCAGCGCCATACCAGCGGCTGATCTGCAGCAACGTCTGGCCGGGCGTCACGTAGTGCCAGGCGCGGCAAGTTGGCGTAGGCGGCACTGTCGGCGGCACCGGCGGGACAACCACCGGCGGCGGCGTCCAGCCGATGGGCACGACGACCACCTGACCGGGATAGATCCGGTTCATGTTGGTGATCTGCGGATTGAGCGCCAGAATGGCGTGAACCGTGGTGCCATAGTTGCGAGCAATGAGCGCCAGGTACTCGCCACGCTGGACAATGTGGTTGACGGTCGCCCCCTGCGCCTCGGCCGGGCTGGCGGCCATGAGGAACAGCGAGAGGACGAGAACGATGGCCGCCAGGATGACCAGACGGCCGGCCGACTTCTCTCTAGACAATACCCACTTCATTGTAAACCCTCCACACTGAAAAGAGATTGGCCCGCCGGTGAAGTCGCGCGGGGTTTAGACGCGGGTCAGGTACTCGCGCGTCTCAGTATTGACGCGGATACGGTCGCCCGCCTGGACAAACAGCGGTGTCTTCACCCGCAGGCCGGTATCCGTTACAACCTCTTTGGTTGCCCCAGTCGCCGTGTCGCCGGCCAGGGCATTTTCCGCCTGAACTACATCGAACTCCATCGTCTTGGGCAGCTCGTAGTCAATGACTTCGCCCTCGTAGGACAGCAGTTCCAGCTCCATGTTATCGCGCAGGAAGGCCGCATCGTCTTCCAGCACGCTGTGGACGACCTGCTTTTGCTCGTAGGTGGCCTGATCCATGAAGACGTAGAACGTGCCGTCGTCATAGAGATATTGGAAGGTGCTCTTGTCGAGGCGCACGTCTTCCACCCGGTCGCCGGAAGAGAAGGTGATTTCCCGATTGGTGCCGGTGCGCAGATCGCGGACGCGGACGCGGATGGTAGCCTTACCGCGGCCGGGCTTGGTGTGGGAATACTCGTTTACTTTGAGAAGCGCGCCGTCGTGAACAAATGTCACCCCACGGCGCAACTGATTGACGTCGATCATTGCTGCAATTCTACTCCTAAATAACAAGACATAATGTCAACTACATCACAGTGTAGCATAGGTGTGGGTTACTGCGCAATGGGCAAGGGTGCTTACCTGCAACACATGACATGTGTTGCAACACCGCTGTAACACATGTCATGTGTTA
>WBZP01005553.1_pt1 | contig 12790 bp, 11 predicted proteins | sample 5204301 | NCBI WGS metagenome assembly WBZP01 (sample SAMN12412401, study PRJNA552823) | activated sludge metagenome | isolation source: activated sludge from nitrification reactor of wastewater treatment plant... | place: USA: Pennsylvania | collected 2017
CGATACTCCGCCCGAGGTACAGGGCGGCAGCCTGCCGGGCGTTCTGCTAGTGGCGACGGTAGACGGAGCGGACGCGGCGCGCAACCTCGTCACAATGCTCAAGCGCACGCCCAGCAACAGCGATGTCATCTTGGTTCGGCTGGGTCGCGAGGACGCCGACGACTGGAAGCAGAACGTCGGCGTTATGGAGCAGGTCTTGCAGCGCTCCCTGGACTTCTTCCCAGAGCCGCTGCTGAAGACCAAGCGCATCAAAGAAGCGCACAACAGCGGCGAGTCCGTTTGGACCCTTCCGAGGACGGGTCGCAGCACGGTGACCTTTCTGAGCGCCGTCGAGACGTTTGCACAGATGGCTTGGCAGCGGGCTCGTCCGCATTATCCCTGGCCCGCGCCGCCCGCTGCGTCCCCACGCGCTCCGTACGTATCCGGTTGGGATGACGACGAATGAAACTGGACAAGGACACGCTGAGCAGCGAGGTAGATGGGCACGAAGTCCGCATGAAAGGCCCGCTGTGGTCGAAGGACGGCGGAGAGCCTGACGAAGACTGGAGTGCTTCGCTCAGGAACGATCCGCCCGCCTCCTCTGAGTCGGCGAACCACGCACCAACGTACGAGAGCCCGCCCCGCCCTCCACCCATGCCGCGATCACAATCCCCGGATCTCTCAGCGATGGAGATCCTGCCGCGTCTGGATGCGCTGGATCATGCCGTCGAGCGGCTATCGACCGCGTTCTCTCGTCGTCCAGTCGGAAGTGACGGCATTCCCGGCTGGCTGGAAGGGGTGGCCGGGAATCCGCACGCCTACGATGGACCGGACGGGGGCAGGAAGGGCGTGTGCGTCCGCATCTTGCCCACGACCTATGCGCAGCTTCAATCGACGCAACGGCGCATGGGGCTTCGCACCGTTGCGGCAGCGTGGGAGTTCCTCCTGCGGCTGGGCCTCGCAGCGGCAGAGCGTCTCCCAGCTCGATAGCATCGCAAGGACTGGCAACGGCGTAGCGGTGAGGTGGGTACATGCTCCATGCGAGAAGCCCGACGAATTGATCATTCCACCCTTTCGATGGGAGCCACTCCGTTGCCTCCTCTGGTGGTTGGCGGTGGAGCTTGCCAGCACCGTCTAACGCAGCACGCTAGCGGCTCGATTTGACCACGCCACGTCCCTCAGTGCTACTTATCCGAAGCAGATCCATCACCCCCGCCGCATACCAAACGTCACCGCGCTGTGGAAGAAGTCGTTCGCTGTGAAGCTGAACGGCGATCTGCCTCAGACTCATTCCGTGCGTGCGCAGTTCTGCTGCACGAACCGCTGCGACTTGCTTGTCCCGAACGGCGGAAGGAGTCGCAGCAAGTCGCTCAGCTTTCGACGGGGACGACTTGCGCGGACGCTCTGGATCGCGGACTCCTGCGCGTGAAAGAACTCGGTACAGAGTCCGCCGATACCACTTATCTCCACGGCAAGGGACTCCTTCCTCCGTTAGGATTTCGCAGATCCGCTTCATGCGTTCATCGGCATCGTACAGCTCACGGATTCGCGTGATGCCCCGCTGTTCTTCGATAACCTCGACGAGAACACGCCGCCCAAAGGAGTCTGTCTGCTCCGAATATCGCCATCCGTAGGGAGCCGCTCCAAACTGCACTCCCAAGTTTTTGAGATGATTCATGCCCTCGCGAGTTCGTTCGCAGATTGCTTCCCGTTCCCACTGCGCCACCGACATCAGTACGTTCAGCACCAGCTTCCCCGCTGCTGAGCGCGTGTCGATGGAGTCACTCACAGCGAGCAACGACCACGGTTTCCCATCCCCAAAGTAGTGCTCACAGAGGACTCCCAAGTCTTTCACGCTGCGCGTCAGTCTGTCGAGCTTCACAACAACAACCGCTTCCGCCTTCCCAGCGTCGAGCATCCACAATGCCCGTTTCAGTCCAGGTCGTTCGAGAGACTTCGCCGACACTCCGTCATCCGAGATAATCTCGATCAGATCGATGTCATGCGCAATGCAGTGCGCACGAATCTTGATCCGCTGTGTCTCAAGACTGACGCCCTCGCTCACCTGAATTTCGGTACTAACGCGGACGTAACCAACTGCGCGAATCTGCTGCGGTTTTGTCGAAGTGCTAGCTGACTTTGGAATCCGCATGATAGCCCCCCTCACATTCCCACCGGGCCAATGTCCGCAGAAGACCGAGCACAAAACGACCATTGTCCGTGCGCGTGTCCACTCCCTCCGCAACCGCCACCAGCGCAAACGTCCCATCCCCGAAGTGCTGCTCGACGATCTGCGCCAGTTTTCCAACCGACAACGCCAAGTGCGCCATCGACGGAACGATCAGCAGCGTCGGCCCCTCCAGTCGAAGCATCCCAAGCGCCTCGTCGAGGACCGTCGGACGTTCCCAATGCTCCCCCTGCGTAACCATGCCCTTATCAAGAAGGGTCGCATCAAGCGAGACGCGATGCAATTCGCAATAAGCAGTAACCCGTTGTGCTGATATGCGTATCGCAGCTCCACTCTGCGGGCGAGTGGACAACCCTGTGCGAATGTATCCGACGCCCCTTGTGGTTCTATCTGCCATCCTTGTCTACCTCCAGATGGCAGGCGTTGTATTAGTTAATTACGTACCCGTCAAACAAAAAATACGCCCCGTCGGTGAGCTTGCTGTTCTGTTCGTTCTGATCGGGCTTGGATGAGGTGGCGTGGGTCCGGCGACTGCGTTCGGCTGGGATTGGTCGGACTTCTCTGGTGCGCCATTTCGTCATGACATTGCTACGCTACCTACACCATCGGGCGATTGCCTCATATAGAGAGATGTTGGAGCTATGCGCAATGCCCTGATGGCTATTGTTCAGTCGGGCTTTCGTTGGGCTGTGGCGTGAGAGTGGCCAGAACGACGGCTCCGACGATGGGAAGCGCGGTTAGCAAGATGAGCACGCGTTGCGTTGGCCAGCGTGACCAGAGCGTGCCGATTTCACCGCCGACGACGTAGCCGATCGCGCCAGATCCGTACCAGAGGCCGGTGACGACACCGATGAAGTGGGGAGGCGTGCTGCGAAGGAGGAGCGCGAGGCCGAGTGGTGCGACGAGCAGCTCGGCAAGGACGAAGAACGACAGCGATGCGGCGAGCCAGACCAGGCTGACACGATGGGTCCACAGGGTTGTGGGCACGAGGACCGCGAAACAGAGGGCGGCGGCGACGAGGCCCAGGGCGACGAGTCGGCTTGTGCCGATGCTGCGTTTGAGTCTCGGAAGGAGTGCGAGTTGCATCGGAGCGAGCAGCAGAACAAGGATCGCGGGGAAGGCCAGGAACCACGCGATCGGAACCTCGAATCCGAGGACAATCCGGTCGATTCGGTCCTTGCTCCAGAGTAGGAGTGCGCCCTCTGCTTGCGCTGTGCAGAGTGTGAATAGAAACATCGCAAGCGTGAGTCCTGCGATGATCTGTGAGCTGTTAGGAGTCGAGGTGGGGGCTTCGACTTGGGTCCGTACCGGCGCATCTAGCGTCGATGACTTGGAGCATCCGTGATTAGTTTGGGATGGCCATAGCAAGACTCCAGCAACGCTCATGATGAGCGCGGCGCTGGCATAGGTTACGCCCCAGCCTGCATGATGCACCAGCATTCCGGCGAGCAGAGAGCCACCCGCTGCCCCGATGTTGGCGGTGATATGAAGGAGCACTTGGGCACCTTCGAGCCTAGCGTCTCCCGTTGCGTAGAGGGCGGCTAGGATGCGCTGGGTGCTGGGCTTGTAAAGGGAATGGCCAACGAAGAGCAGCGCGAAGGCGACGTACAACGCGGGTCGGTACGGCAGCGATAGAGTGGTGTAACCGAGTAGTAGGATGAGGCTGCTGATTCCAAGTCCTCGACGGGCGTTGGTGGTTCGATCGAGCAGATAACCGCCGGGCAGAGAGCCGACATAGTTGGCCGCGCTCGCGATTCCTAACCAGTACAGCGCATCTGCTTGTGGGAGTCTGTAGCGCTCACAGAGCATGAGCGCTGCCGTTGAAATGAACATGAACGCGGCCCAACGCTCACACAGGACGGCCAGACAGAGGCGGTAAAATGCGTGCGGGTGTTTTGACGCTAGCGCTTGGTAAATGAAACTCAAGCTCGACGGAAAACTCGGGTGATTGGGTCTGTCCGGTGATGGTTCCGAATCGCTGGCAAGCGGTGTCGGCGCTGGAAAAGTTGTGTCGTTCATGGGGAAACTGTCCTCTCTTGAGTGATTGCCCGAACCAATTGGTTCAGTTCGGTAAATTGAGAATAGGAGCCCCGCGCTGCCGCTCTTTCAGAATACCGTCGGCAAGATGAATGCAGAGCCGACGGAACATGCGGGCAGCACGGAAACGAGTGGAAAGGCGCGTGCAAACGGAAACGAGTGGAAAGGCGAGTGCAACAGGTGCATGGAGCATGGATTGTGGTCCACAGAACGGGGCAGCATGCTACAAGCGGGGCATGTCCCAAACGGCCACTGCTGTCAGTTCATCCTCGACGGAAACGGAAGCGCTCTCTGTCGAAGAGGTTGTCGAACATTTGCCGCCGTCTGTGCTCTCGCAGCTTCTGCGGACGATGCGACACCACATCGCGCAAGCGACGGATGTGATGCGACAGGTCGCGACCCAAACCAGCGACGGAGAGTGGGAAGAGCAAGCGACTCACTTGCGGCGCATCGCAGCGTTTGTGGAAGACCGCATGATCGCGCTGGATCTCGGACAGAGATCGTTCCTTCTGCCCGATCAATTCCAGCGATTTTCGACGCTGCTGCGGCAGCGAAGGGAGTCCGCGCACCTGTCAGGAATCGAGCTAAGCAAGCGAGCGGGACTCTCTCTTCGGACGATCAAGAACATCGAAAGTGGCCAGGTGTCGCCGTCGCGGGAAACGGTGCTACGGCTGCTAGATGTCGAAGAACTGGCGCTGACTTGGAAGGATGTACTGGACGATCCGACGCAGCCGAGCGCAAGCAATCCAGCGACGGACACGAACTACAACTGCTACATTCCGCCGGGCTACGAGCCGCTGCGGATGTTCCAGCAACACGTCAGAATGCTGAACGGCCCCGGCGGTCACATCGAACAGACCAACGCTTATCTGGAACATCGCAGCGCGCTGGCCTATGTCTCGATGTGCAATGATGTCGAGTATGTGACCGCGTACCGTGCCAAGTACCCGCTTGATGTCCTTGCTCGTTGGATCATGACAGAGGGAGGTCACAGTCCGCTGAAGGTCATCGCTCTCGGTGCGGGCGATGGATATCTCGAAGTGCGGCTGGTGCAGCACCTTCTGTCGATGCGCACCAAACCCGACATTGAGCTATTGCTCTTCGACATCAGCCAGCCGCTGCTGACGACGGCCTACCAGCACGCTATTGATACGTTCGGCGAGCAGTCTGCCGTCCACACGCTTCTCGTCCACGGCAACTTCCACGACCTTGCGCAGTACCCCCAAGTCAGCTACACGCCCGCCAAAGGTCGGCGTCGGCGTCTCTACACCATGCTTGGCTACACGCTCGCCAACTTGGATAGCGAGCCGCGATTTTTCGAGCACAGCCTTGCGCACTGCCAGGCCGGGGACATGCTACTCCTTGACTTCCAGCAGCGCCCGTCACCCGTAGGAGCTAGCGACCATGAGACACGACGGCAAGACCCAGCGTTTCACCATCCCGTTAAGAATGCGCTTGCCGATTGGCTGGGCGCGCCGCTGCGTGCTCACTGTCGAGACTACATGTCACACGAGTTCTCGCTCCAGCTCGTGACACAGTGCCTCATCCCCGGCAGCTACGCGCTAGACGCTGTTGCCACGGTGCGAACGAGAAGCCAGACCGAGCGCCGCTTTTCAATGTTCCGCTTCAAGCGCTACGACGAAGCCCTACTAGCCGAGAGCCTCGCCCGCTTTGGATGGGAAAAGCTCGTCTCTCTTCCCATCGGGGAATCAGACCGAGCGCCGGTGGCGATGTTGCTGGTGAAGCGGTAGCGAGAGGACCGACAGCGAGCAGAGGACCGACCGACGAGGGTAGAGCGCAATCGTGTTGACCCCGCCCCGTGGACGGGAGCAAACTACAATGAGGCATGGCTGTGCTCACGGAAGGTCAGCGGCTGGGGGTGTACCGAATCGTACGGCTTCTCGGAGAGGGAGGCATGGGGGCGGTGTACGAAGCGCGCCAAGAGCCGCTTGAGCGACGTGTGGCGCTGAAGACGCTGCACGCGGACCATGCCAAGAGCAAAGAGTTCATCGCGCGGTTTTTCAATGAAGCCAAGGTGCTGAGTCGGCTGGAGCACCCGAGCCTGGTGCAAGTGTCGGACTTCGGACACGCGGCGGACGGCACGGCGTATCTGGTGATGGAGTATCTGCGGGGGCAGAGCCTGGGCGGGCGGATTCGTGATCTGTCCGAGCGAGGCGAGCGACTGCCGGTGGAGACGGCGCTGCATGTGTGCGTGCAGGTAGCCGATGTGCTTGGGATGGCGCACGCGCAGGGGATCGTGCACCGGGATTTGAAGCCAGAAAACCTGATGCTCGTTGCAGATCCCGTGGCGCTGGGAGGAGAGCGAGTCAAAGTGCTCGACTTTGGGATCGCGAAGCTGACCGACCAGCAAGGCGGAGCGAAGACAGCGACGAATCAGGTGATGGGAACGCCTGCGTATATGTCGCCCGAGCAGTGCGCTGGTGCCGGAGGAGTGGATGCGCAAACAGATGTGTACGCGCTGGGCTGCGTGCTGTACGAGCTGCTAGCGGGGCGGACGCCGTTTGTGGCCGAAGGAGCGGGGCGATTGATCGGAATGCATCTGTTTCAAGAGCCGCCGACGCTGCTCAGCGTCGCACCGCAGGCTCCTACGGAGATCGCGGAGCTTGTGCATCGAATGCTGCGCAAAGAGAAGACGCAGCGACCGACGATGAAGGACGCAGCGAAAGAGCTTGCGAGGCAACTGTCGAGACAGACAGCAGGAACCTTCGCTGCTCGACCGCCGGTCGAAGCGATAACGGACGGAGATGAGACGAAGGCGATTGCGAGGGTGGTGCAGGTAAGCACGATCGGGCGGTCGATTGGACAGAGGGTGAAGCAGCCAGCGGGGACGAGAAGCGGGCTGGTGTTCGGGGGAGTCGGAGTGCTGGTAATGGGGCTTGTAGTGGCGGTGTGGATCGGCGCAACGGCAGGACCGAAACCTCAGCCGCCGGTGCAGGCGACCAAGCCGAGCCTTGCGGAGACAGCAGAGCCGAGCAGAGAACGAGTTGATCTTGGTGCAGCGCCAGCGGGAAGCAGCGGAGAGTCGCCAAAGGAAACGTCGAAGACAGAGACGGTGACAGCGCCAGCGGAAGCGGCAAAGCCGAAGACGACACCGACCGGGAAAAGTCCGACGGGAGTGCAGCCTGCACGACCCGTGAACAAGACTCCAGCGAAGAAACGGTTTGGATATGAAGAGTAAGGTGAGCTGTGTGGTGTTGGTGTGTCTGCTCGGGGCTCCTGCGTTTGGACAGACTCCTCATGCGATAGACTGCGAAGCGAACGCGGCGTGTGTAGCGCTGGTGGAACAAGCGAAAAAGCAGTCGAAAGCGGGGCAGCTCGCGGAAGCGGAGAAGAGCTACAAGCTGGCGTATGAAGTGAGCCACGATGCGAGGCTGCTGTTCAACATCGCGCGAGTGCTGGACAAGCGAGGACAGGGGCAAGAAGCGGCGAAGTACTATCGACTGTTCATCGCGGCACCTGTGGAAGAACCGGAACAGAAAGAGAAAGCGCGAGCGTATGTGGCGGAGCTCGAAGGGAGCAATGATCCACCACCGAAGAGACTGACCCCAGGGCCCCCGATCCAACCGACGCCATCCATAACAGAGCCCGTGGTTCCGACGACAGAGCGGAAAGATACGCCTGTGTACAAGAAGGGATGGTTCTGGGGAGTGATGGTAGGAAGCGTAGCGGCAGTGGGTTTAGGAATCGGATTGGGAGTCGGACTAGGAAGCCGAGGACCGACGGTGCCGAGCGGAACGAATACCATCGGAGCGACGTTCTGAAAGAAGCGAAGCCATGACCAAGCAGCGAGGAGAGAGACGATGAAGGAAAGAACAAAGCAGGTGGTGCTGGCGGGAATGGTGCTGCTAGGAATGAGAGGGTGCGGCAGTGACGAAGTAGTGGTGTGGCTGCACCTACAGAACGTGACAGCGGAGATGGCGACGCTGCAAGTGAATCTGACGCTGGATGGGAAGCCAGCAACGCAGCAGTACGAGTTTACGCAGGGGCTAGGGGAGGTAGCGATCAAGCTGAAGAAAGAGCAGCTCGGACAAGGGCAGTTGAGCGTAAACCTGTATGGTCTGAGAGCAGATCGATGCCGGGTGTTGACAGGGAAATACCAAGCGACGGTCAGCGCGAACAAGCTAGTGGCCGAGGCTGACGTGACACTTGCAGCCCTAACCCCAACGCAGTGTCCACTGACGGTGGAGAAGACGGGTGATGGAAGCGTGACATCATACCCAGCAGGGTTGAGCTGCGGAACGAGCTGTACGCTCTACGCGGGGGTGGGGACGAAAGTGACGTTGACGGCAACGACAGCGACGCCGTTTTCAGGGTCATTCTGGGAAGGATGCAGCGGAGGTGGAGTCAATGATACCTGCGAAGTGACGTTGACGACGGCGCAGAAGGTGGGAGTGCAGTGGGGACCAGAGGCGAGGCCCAAGCTTGTGAAGGTGCCGAAAGGAAGCTTCACGATGGGAAGCCCGGCAGCGGAATCAGGTCGTGGAACCGATGAGGTCCAACACTCGGTGACACTAACAACAGACTTTTGGATGGCCGAGAGCGAAGTGACGCAGAGGCAGTATAGGAACCTGATAGGAAGCAATCCCTCCAATTTCAAGGGGGACGATCTTCCTGTTGAGAGTGTGAGTTGGTTTGAGGCGGTGGCGTACTGCAACGCGCTGTCAGTGAAGGAAAAGCTTCAGCCGTGTTATCAGATCAACGGGACGACGGTGGGATGGGCGGACGGGGTGAAGTGTACGGGATACCGATTGCCGACGGAAGCAGAGTGGGAATACGCGGCGAATCCAGTGACTCCGCCGAGAACGATCTATGCGGGCTCTGACACGCCGGATGGAGTGGCGTGGCACAGCGGAAACGCAGGGAACACGACGCACGCGGTGAAGACGAGGTCAGCGAACGGAAGAGGGCTGTACGATCTGAGCGGGAACGTGTGGGAATGGGTCTGGGACTGGTATCAAGCTACGTACGAGCAACTGCCCTCGATGGACCCAATCGGCCCTTCGACAGGCGCGCACCGGGTGGTCCGTGGTGGCTCGTGGTTCCACACCGCGACGTTCGCCCGCGTTGCGCTGCGCAGCTACTACGCACCCACGTATCGCAGCAGCTACCTCGGTTTTCGTTTTGTGAGGTCTTACCCTTAGCGGTTTTACCCTCTTACCCTCTGCAAAGGCGAAGCCGCTCTGGGGGCGAAGCCCAACACAGAGTGTATGCAGCGCATCCACGAGTAGTGGATGGAATGGGAAGCAAAAGCGGACGCGACTGACCGACGAGAAAATCCTTCAAAAAAGGCTTGCGATTCCAAGAGTTTGGGAAGACCGTGCGTTCCTCTTTCCGGCGTAAGCCGGGTCGAAAAATTTTTGGCAGAGGGAGAGCGGATGAAGCTGCGACTGATCACGCTGACGATGAACCCAGACACGGGTGGTTTCCCATCGGAACCGCTCGCAGACATCGAAGGCGAAGTGATGAGCATCAGCGAGCACTTCTTCGTGCATGGGGGAATGCCGCAGCTCCTGCTGATTGTTCACTATCGAGAGAAGACCACAGGGGACCGGGTCCAGCGTGGAAAGTCGCCGGTAAAGCCTGCCGATCCGGGGATACGAGCGGTGCTGTCTGATCCAGAGAAAGTCGTGTTTGATCGCTTGCGTGCGTGGCGGAATGGGAAGGCCCAAAGCGAAGGTGTGCCGCCGTACGTGCTGCTGACGAACCAGCAGCTTGCTGACATTGTGCGGAGGCATCCCACCACGCTGGGTGAGCTGCGCGAGGTGGAGGGCATCGGCGAGGCGAAAGCGGCCCGGCTGGGACGAGAGCTACTCGGCATGATGAAGCTGTTTGACGGAGAGCCGCCAGCCCCACCAGACGCACGCGCCGTGCCCACCGGAGCGTGATGGATGTCGTCTGACGTGCCCGTCGTGTTTGCTCGCTGGGAACGGTTCGTGGCGTGGCTGCTCGACCGAACAGAGAAGTTTCCGAGGCGGGTCGCGTTTACGTTTCGGACCCGAATCGACAACCTGGCCCTGGATGTATTTGAGCGGCTGGTGGAAGCGCGCTATCAGCGGGATCGGGAACCGACACTGCGACAGATCAACTTGGACATCGAGAAGCTGCGGCTGCTGCTCCGACTCAGCCATGACCAACGGATTCTCGATGACAAAGCGTTTGCGCATGCTTGTGGAGAGCTTGCCGTGGTCGGGCGCATGATCGGGGGCTGGCGAAACCAGCAGCTTGCTGGGGTGAGCCGGTGACGCCCCGGTTTGCGCGTGTAGCGGCGCTGGGAACGCTCCTGCAAGCCATCCAGCGCGCAGCCCGAGGCAAGCGGCACCTGCCCGAAGTGGCGCGGTTTGTGATGGATGCGGAGCGGCATGGCTTGGAGCTGAGCCATGCGCTGCGTGAGCCGATGGGAAGCGAAGCCGCGTGGCGACCTGGACCGGCGCGGACGTTCCAGCTCTACGATCCCAAGCTGCGGCAGATCACGGTGGTTCCGTTTGCCGATCGAGTGGTCCATCACGCGCTGTGCGAGGTGCTGCTGCCTGACTTCGAGCGGTTCGCGATCTTTCACAGCTATGCCTGTCGAACGGGCAAGGGCCAGCACGCCGCACTGCTCTGTTGTCAGAAGTACGCCCGCAGTCAGAAAGACGGCTGGGTGTTTAAAGGGGACATCCGCGCCTACTTCGCGTCGATTCCGCACGACCGGCTGCTTGAAGTCATTCACCGACGGGTCGGAGAGTCCGACTTGCGGGCGCTGCTCGCTCAGATTGTGCATGCCTATCCAAGCGGGGAAGGTCGCGGACTCCCAATCGGAGCGCTGACCTCGCAACACCTGGCCAACCTGTATCTGGGAGTGCTCGATCACTACGTGAAAGATGATCTGGGAGCGAGAAGATACCTGCGATACATGGACGATTTTGCGGTCTTTGGAACGAGGGAAGAGGTCTTGATGTTCCGACGACAAATCGCTCTGTTTCTGCACAACCGGCTGGGTCTTGCGCTCAACGAACGTACAAGTCGCGTGCTGCCCGTGCGCGATGGCGTGCCGATGCTCGGGATGCGGGTGTATCCGGCTGTGGTGCGGATCAGTCGGGCCCGCTGGCAGCGATTCCAAAAGAGACACCGCACCGTGGAACAGCAGCTCAGCGATGGAGTCTTGACCGAGGAGCAAGCCGCCGCCAGCTTGACCAGTCAATATGCGCACTTGCAGAAGTGGAACACCTACCGGATTCGGCAGAGATTCTTGGAACGGAATGCACGGCTCGCGGAAGCGAGAGACAACATGGGAGGATCGTAAAGACAACGCGAACCGGGTGATCCGTGGTGGCTCGTGGAACAACACCGCGACGAACGCCCGCGTTGCGAAGCGCAACAACAACGCACCCACGAATCGCAACAACAACCTCGGTTTTCGTTTTGTAAGCTCAGCATCAAGCAGTCTTCGGAATACGGCCAGAAGCGCTCGGTCCATGGATCGGGAGCCCGAGCCAAGGTGCTGACCAGATCCATCCCAGCGTCCAACGCGAGGAGCGAAGGACCAAACCAACCCGGCCCGACAGCGGCCCCGAAAGGGAGTGGCTGTCGGGCCATTTTTTTGCCCTGCCACTTTCCCCGCACAACACACGGCACCACGCACACGGATCGAGATCAACGCCCGCCGCAATATCACCGACCGACCGCCTGATATCACCGCGCTGCGGCGTGATATCAGGCGCGCCACCGCAATATCACCGTGATATCACCGTGGACGACGGGATGATATCACCGTGATATCACCGCCCGCCCGCATGATATCAGCGGAAGCCTATGTGATATCACCGCCCCCTAGCGTGATATCACCGCCGACATTTCAGCATAAGTAGGCATGAACGCTCGCGATCTGAAAATGGGAAATTCGACCGTTTCTGACGGTGTTGTCCGAGCTATCCGGGACTTCGCTGTGATATCAGGAAGTTACCTCGCCATTGCATTTTCGGCACTGGAAATTACGTTGGATCAGTATTTTCTGATATCGCGAGGTGATCTAATGGCGTCCGTCCGCTCTTCACGAGTTTCTCAAGACCCTCCTGGCCTCTACGCGCCGCTTCTGCCAACGGTCGTGGTGGCCTCCTACAAAGGCGGGGCTGGCAAGACCGCGCTGGCGGTTCCCATCGCTGAGCGGCTGGCCTTCGCGGGTCTGCGCGTGCTGCTGATGACCTGCGACACCCAGGAGGATGCGCGTTATCGGCTCGGTGTGACTCGCTCGGAGGGGGCCATCGCGACGCGGCACTACGGGTCGGGCACTGTCAGCGTGACCGGCGTTCGAGGCGAAAAAGTGATCGATGTGCTGTACCGAAAGGGGCCGGACCGCATGGGGTTGGGCTCCTACGACATGGCGGTGCTCGATACTCCGCCCGAGGTGCAGGGCGGCAGCCTGCCGGGCGTTCTGCTAGTGGCGACGGTAGACGGAGCGGACGCGGCGCGCAACCTCGTCACAATGCTCAAGCGCACGCCCAGCAACAGCGATGTCATCTTGGTTCGGTTGGGGCGCGAGGACGCCGACGACTGGAAGCAGAACGTCGGCGTTATGGAGCAGGTCTT